>OMAS01000845.1_pt1 | contig 14829 bp, 11 predicted proteins | sample 1674031 | NCBI WGS metagenome assembly OMAS01 (sample SAMEA103958138, study PRJEB25191) | human gut metagenome | biome: human-associated habitat [ENVO:00009003]; feature: intestine environment [ENVO:2100002]; material: feces | place: Germany | collected 2013/2015 | reverse complement strand
TGTCGCTTACGCGACCCGCCGCAGGCGGAGAATCCTGCTTCGCAGGATTCTTTTTCAGCAGCTGTTTTATGCAGCCTTTTCAGAATTCCTGGACGCTGCGAAGTAGGAACGCAGGGAGTTGATTACGATGGTCAGTCCAAGGACGATCAGCAGGATTGCAATGATCAGCTGCAGTCCTTCTACCAGGAAGGTAGCAGAGCCTGCCGCATACGCTTTTGCCAAAGCGATTGTGCGCTGTACCAGTGCGGTGCCGGTTACGCAAAGCATGATTACCAGCGGAGGGAACAGCATCTTGTTGCTACGGCCTGTAACCTTCAGGAATACGCACAGCGTTACAAGTACCAGGGCGGAGAGCAGCTGGTTCGCAGAACCGAACAGCGGCCAGATGTTTGCATAGCCGATACGGGTCAGAACGAAGCCGCACAGCAGGGTTAAAACGGTGGAGAAGTATTTGTTGCACAGAACCTTTCTCCATACCGGAGCAGAAGCCATATCATCAACAGAGAACAGCTCCTGGAAGCTCATACGACCGATTCTTGCAACTGCATCCAGGCTGGTCAGTGCAAGTGCGGATACACACATGGTCATGAAGCACTGGGCAACATAAAGCGGGATACCGAACATTTCCAGGAAGCCTGCAACGCCGTTGGAGAATACCTGGAACGGGGTGCCTGCAGCCGGTGTGCCGTCAGCAGATGCAGCAGCACCTGCAACGCAGAGAGCGACAACGGCCAGAAGGCTTTCAAGAACCATTGCGCCGTAACCAACCTTGAGCATATCCTTTTCATTTGCGATTGTCTTGGAAGAAGTGTCGGAGGATACCAGGCTGTGGAAGCCGGAGATCGCACCGCAGGCAACGGTTACGAACAGGATCGGGAACATGTTTCCGAGCTTTTCATTTGTAAATCCTGTATAAACAGGCAGGTTCATGGTCGGATGTGCAACGAGCAGTCCGAGAACAGCGCCGACGATCATGCCAATGAACATGTAAGTGGTCATCATATCACGGGGCTGTTTGAGCAGCCAGATCGGAAGAACTGCTGCGAAGAAGATATAAACAAAGGTAATGTAAGTCCAGGTATTTTTTCCGGCGGTGATCGGAAGAGCCATACCGATTGCCAGAGCTGCTACGGTGCAGACAAGACCTACAACGGTTGCTTTCCAGCCGGAAAGGTTGAATTTCTTCTGCAGTACGCCAAATACCATAGCGAATAAGATAAAAAGCAGGGAAATGGTACCGGCAGCACCGTTCGGTCTGGCAGCCTCGGAAAGCTGTACCTGTCCGTCAACGGTTGTAAATGCGTTGAAGGTTCCGGCTACCATATCGGCGAATGCTGCGATAACCAGCAGGGTGAATAGCCAGCAGAACAGCAGGAAAAGCTTTCTGCCGAGTTTACCGATGTACTTTTCGATCAGCAGACCGATGGATTTGCCGTCGTTTTTGACGCTGGCATACAAAGCACCGAAGTCAGTAACAGCACCGAAGAAGATGCCGCCAAGAAGTACCCACAGAAGAACCGGGAGCCAGCCGAATGCAGCGGCCTGAATTGCACCGGTGACAGGGCCTGCGCCTGCGATGGATGAAAACTGGTGACAGAAGACGGTAAAGCCTTTTGTCGGAACGTAGTCCTGCCCGTCCTCGTGGGCCTGGGAAGGTGTTTTGGCAGCAGGGTCGATGCCCCATTTGTTTGCGAGCCAGCGGCCATACAGCAGATAAGCGGCTGCAAGGCATACGGCTGCGATTAAAACGATTGCAAGTGTGTTCATGAGATAGGTTCCTCTCTTTCGTTAGAATGCTCAACATGGCAGTGCATGGGCGACCTGCCCGGAGTTTTTCTGCAGGGGGATAGAATTTGTTCGGGCGCGGTGAATATCGGACAGCCCGAATTCGTTTTCCTGTCGCTGCAACAAAAAAAGCCTTCGTCTTTATCCCTTTCGGGGAATAGAAGACGAAGGCATATAAACTCCGCGTTACCACTTCTTTTGCTGCAAAAAGCAGCCTCTCGGTCACAGCTCCCGGCATTTGATCCGGTCAATGTGCTCCCCTGTAACGGAGGGACTCCGGTTCTGACTACTGGAAAAACGTTCACCAGAACTGCTGACAGGCGAGGGCATTTGGAACCTGTTGCCACCTTCCATCAATGGCGGCTCTCTGGAAACAGATTAACTCTAAATGTCATGTCCTGCTCACTGCATTTGCATGTTGAATTGTTGCCATTCTAGTTCCGGCGAAAAAAAATGTCAATGCGTAATCTGGAATTTTGGAAGTTTGTATAGGAAGAAAATGTTTTAGTTCTAAAATTTGTATAAAATTTTAGCGATGCAAAGCGCTAGTACGGTACCACGGGATACTGATAGCAGAAGAGAATGGGTTCCTGAGTACGGCACATGAAAAATAGAAACTTTTGCAAAAAGAATTTTGAAACAAAACAAGCGGCTTCCGAATCCTCGGAAACCGCTTGCTTACTGACTTTTTAGAAGAGCGACAGACGGGGCTCGAACCCGCGACCTCCACCTTGGCAAGGTGGCGTACTACCAACTGTACTACTGTCGCATTTTATCTCTCGCTGATGTATCTCAGCGACGAAATTTATAATAACACAGCTTCTTACGTTTGGCAAGCTTTTTCGTAAAAAAATTTCAAATTTATTTTTAGAAAAATAGAATGGCAAAATTGGAATGTTTTCGTTCCAATATCCTGTCGGAAAATTTGTAAACTAAAAATTGGAACGGTTTTATTCCAGTATTTCAGACGGGAGCCGCAATCTATGTCTACCAAACTATCTCAGGATGTCTCGATCGGGGAGAATCTGCGCATTTTGCGAAAACGTGCCGGATATTCACAGGAACGGGCTGCAGCACAGCTGGAGCTGATGGGAATCTCCATGAGCCGTGAAATTATTTCGCAGATGGAATCCGGACATCATAATATTCGCATCAGTGTATTACTTGCCTTCAAACAGGTCTATGAGGTGGACTCGTTTGATGACTTTTTTGTGCAACAGGAAAAAGGTGGTGACCGATGAAATTAAAGCAGGAGCCAATTGGAATCGGTCAGAATCTCAGAAAACTCCGGCAGGACGCCGGTTACAGCCAGTCACAGGTGGCGGCGCTTCTCTGTGAGCGGGGTGTGTACATGACAACTGACATTTATAAAAAAATCGAGCAGAACAAATACAACATCCGCATCAGCGAGCTGAATGCGTTGAAAGAGCTGTATCAGGTTGGGTATGGGGAACTGTTTCAAACGGATTCCTGAAAATTTGGAAGCTGTGTATTTGGTTTTCAGGATGTTTTTAGAAAATGTTTGTCTTAACGTCAAAAAAATGCCGCTCAGTCCTCGAATTTACGGACTGAGCGGCAATTCCTTATCCAATTTAATTTTCCATCATTTTCCGGTTATATTGTCTGCGCTGAAGCGATTCTGTATTTCTGTGTTTCTGACGCGACTGGTAAGAGGAATACTTTGCGGTTGCTTTTGCGACAGCGGCGAGGGGCTCGGAAGCGCCGGATGTAATCTGTGGATCGGAGAGACAGATTGCCGGATTATCGAACTTTTCGAGCGTCCCCTTTTTGGAAAATGCGGCGCATACGGTTTGCCAGCCGGATAAGAACCGTACATACATCCTTCCGCTGATTCGGTCCTGCGGAGTGTCAGCCAGTGAAAAGTCTGCTAACACCAGTAAAAGGAAAATTGCAGCTGCCATCATCATCATCGATTCCATCATACGCTCACCCTCTTTTCTTTTGTACCTCGCTGATATTTCCGAGGCATAAGATTTTTCGCCCACACAGGAGCAAGCTCATGTGGGCATAGACCTTTTGATCGTGGCACTGTATTGTCTGACTATATTATAATATCTTCTATATTTTCAGTCAATTTATTTTCAAACATTCTTTCGAAAGATTCAGTTCTTCGCAGTTGTATACCGGAAAAATGGCGTAAAGTATGCTATTTGTCCCAAAAATCTGTTGCAATCGTAATTTCGATGATGCTATGATATAAATCGGATGTTTTTTGGAAAAAAGGATGGCATGTGCGCTGTGCGAAAGGCTCAGCTTCGATGGCAGGACGCGACTTTTTCGGTGCCGCATGTTTCAGTCCGTTGCAGCAGGCCGCAGCCGGATGGGTGCAAAGAGGAGTATTGTGAAGGAAAACAAAAACGGGAGGCAGAACAGTCAGAACGCAGAAAAGAGGAGCCGGAAAAGAAAAAATCCGAAGGCAGTCAGACAACTGACAACGATTTATGTTGCGCTGGTGCTTGTAGCGGCGGGCGCGATCGGTGGAGGGGTATTCTGGGCGGTGCATTCGACGAGGGTAACAGAAGAGCTGATTGCGGAAAACACGCAGGAATCGACGACGGAAGAGGAAAGCACAGTTCCTGCTGCTATAGAAGAAACAGAAGAGACGCAGGAGACGGAACCCGAAACGGAAACAGAGACGGAAACCGAAATGCTTGTCGAGCTGACAGAGGACAATATCGACGGCTATGTAAAAGTGGAATCCTGCAAAATTGCGCAGGGGACGGGAACCTTTTCGGTAAAGGCGTCGGTGGAGGAAAAGCCGGCGAGCGACGACGATAATTTTTACCTGCTCAAAATGAACATGTACGATACTGAGCTGGATGCCGGGGCAGAGCCGATCGCGTCCGTGCCGAAGGACAAGGAATTTTCCCTGACGGCAAATGTCAACGAAAATCAGGTGGATTCCAGGCTGATGTCGAAATTCGTCGTAGCGGTAAAATTAAAGGATGCGTATGTTCCGCTCTGTGATCCCTGCTATATGACAAACCCGGAGGTACTTGCGTCCTATCAGGCGGAATATCCGCAGCGTTCTTCGATTAAAGGGATTTTAGTAGATCCGCTTCGGGTAGATGAGCTGGATGAGCTGCATGTCAACCATGCGGCGTACAATATTCCGGTCGGAAATATTCTCGGGGAGACGACAAACGGCTTGTTCCCTACGGTTTATTATACATACGACGGCAGAACCTATGCGTTTAACGGTCAGCGGATTGCGGAATATGATTCTATTTTTTCCAGGCTGACGGCAAAGGGAATTACGATTTCTGCGATTCTGTTAAATAATAAGAGCAGCGCGTATCCGGAGCTCACCCATCCGCTTTCCCGGGGCGGCTCTGCTAATTATTATGCGTTCAATGCGGCGGAAGCAGATGGCGTGGAGACGCTTGCAGCGGTCGGCGCGTTTTTGGCGCAGAGATACCGGGACAATGATCACGGGATTGTTATGAACTGGATTGTCGGCAACGAGGTCAACGTCCGTTCTGATTGGAATTATATGCAGTACGTCGATCTGGATACCTATGTGAGAGAATACGCGAACGCGGTGCGCGTTTTTTACAACAGCATCAAGAGTATGAACGCGAATGCGAGAGTCTATGTTTCGATGGATCAGCAGTGGAATCGGGATCTGTCGTCGAAGAACAGCTATGACGTGCGTGATCTGCTGGTTTCGATGAACCAGGTGATTTCCTCCGAGGGAAATATCGACTGGGGACTTGCAGATCACCCCTATGCGTATCCGCTGACGAATACGACGTTCTGGAATTCGTCCGGCAAGATTCAGAAGCTGATTACCAATTCGGAAAATACGTCGATCGTGACAATGCAGAATATCAATGTCATTACGAACTTTTTGCAGAAGGAAGAAATGCTGACGGCGGACGGCGAAGTGCGCCCGGTGATTCTGAGCGAGCTGGGATATTCCTCTTCCCAGGGAGAAATCAATCAGGCGGCGGCATTTGCCTATGCCTACTATGCAGCAGAGAACAATCCTTATATCAATGCGATCCTTTTGTCCAGACAGACGGACGCGGGAGAAGAGATTGCACAGGGACTTGCACTGGGACTGTCCACTCAGGGCGGACAGCATAAATATATTTACGAGGTTTACAAAAATATCGATCAGGTAAATTCCAACAGCTATACGGAGTTTGCAAAGTCCGTCATCGGGATCACGAACTGGAGTGAAGTGATCCAGCCGGCAAACTAAAAGGGCGGCGCGTTTACAGGTTTTCCAAAATCCGAATGTCCACAGCGGTATAATAAAATTCACGGTCAGGTGCCTCACCTGCAGTCAGATAATCGAACAGCAGCTGGATGGGTTTTGAGCCCTGAATGGCAGGCTGCTGGCAGATCACAGCAGAAATAATGTGCTGCTCCATCAGCTCTTTTGTAGCAGGAATTTTGTCATAAGCGAGAATATGGATGTCGGTGCGGTTTAGGGAAAGAACCGCGCGGCAGCCTCCATAAACACCGGCAGCGGTAAAGTAGAGGGCGTTGATGTCTGGATGTGCAGACAGCAGCGCTCTTGTTTTATCGTAGCTTTCAAAATCATCATCGCTGTTTTCAATCTCGGCGATGATCCGGATACGCGGATAGCAGGCAGAGATCCGGTCGCAGAAACCGGCAATCCGGTCGGTATGACAGAGCACCTGGGAGGAACCGGTGACGATACCGGCGCGCACTTCCCCGGAGGTCATGAGATTCATCAGACCGGCAGCAGTCTGCCCGCAGCGGTAAAAGTCGCTGCCGACAAAAGCAAGGCGGCTGGAATTGCGGATATCCGTGTTGGTGGTGATGACGGGAATCTGGTGACTCTGCAGCTGGTCGATTTTGTTCGCGACAGCTATGTCGTTAAAAGGGCTGATCACGAGTCCATCGATGCCTTCTGTCTCCAGCTCGGCGATAGCCTGCAGCTGCTCCTGCGCAGAAAACCCGGTCTTTTTTTTGAGAACAGAGCAGTTGTAGCTGTTTAATTCTTCTTCTTTGGAAAGAACGCTGTTCCATACTTCATCAAAAAACGGATTTCCGGTATCGAACAAAACGACGCCGATCCGGACCATCTTTCGCTGTGCGGCGAGGGCGATCCCGGCGCGGTTTGGCTTGTAGTCCAGTTTTTTTGCAATATCATTGACCAGAGCGGCGGTGGCTGCGTTGACGGAGCCGCGATGATTGAGCACGCGGTCGACTGTGCCGCGGGACACCCCCGCCAGTTCTGCGATTTCCCGAATGGTTGCCATAGTTACCTCTTTTTATTCATGACAATAGAATGATCGCAGGGCGTGCATTCTATTGTCATAAACCATATCTTCGATGCCTTCTGGTGCTGTGCAGCTCCTTTTTGCACATGAAATGGCGCTTTTGTCTCTGCTTTTAGCGTATCATGATGAAAATGGAAAGTCAACGAATCGCGGCATGGTTTGCGTGCCCGCGCACAAAAATGGGAAAATGCACAAATTGGAAACGCAGGCGTGCGGAGGAAACGGCATGGTTTTGGTGAAAATTCTGAAAATAAATTGGGGTCTTGATTTTTTATGGTCTAAAATCTATGATAAAGGCATGGTGAAAGAACGACAGGGAAAGTGTGTCATGATTTTATATCACAGTCCCTTGTGTGTGCTTGCGTGCACGGGCACGCAAAACAGAATAAAGGAGGAAATTTAAGTAATTAAATATATTATCAAACGTGAGTAAACATACTCAAAGATACTTAAAATCCATAGTATTAGTTGGTAACTTAAAACCACTGAAATCATAGGAAAGATAAGCCAGTGCAAGTTGAAACAGTCTTGCTAACTATAGGGTAGAACCTTGATGGTAATGATTGAGTAATGGTAGAAGTCCATGAAAACCAAATGGCAAAAAATCAAAATTTTAGAAAGGAAAAGCTATTTAGATGAACCTATATCTAATCAATAAAAAAAGAATTTATAGGTATGTACCGATGGCTTAGTCGGGAATTTACGACTGTGGAGTGTACAAGAACTTGTGAGTAGTGTGTCACTTGCGACCACCAAAGCATACACGATGAAGCAGTAACTACAAATTGTGAGATTGTAGCGAATCATCTAGCATATACATTTGTATATGTTTTTAGTAGCAGCAGAGTATGTATTACATTGGAATCGACCTGGGGACTTCCGCAGTGAAGCTGCTTTTGATGGAAGGAAACGGGAAAATTGTAAGAGTTACCTCAAGGGAGTATCCGCTGTACTTCCCGCATCCGGGCTGGTCGCAGCAAAACCCGGAAGACTGGTACAAGCAGTCCATGGACGGGCTTTGTGAACTGCTGGATGGAATCGACAAGAGCCAGGTGGCGGGCATCAGCTTCGGCGGTCAGATGCACGGATTAGTTGTGCTGGATGAAAACGATCAGGTCATCCGTCCCGCGATTCTCTGGAACGATGGCAGAACCTTCCGGGAAAACGACTATCTGAATCAGGTGATCGGCAAGGAGAAGCTTTCCGAATATACGGCAAACATCTCCTTCACCGGATTTACCGCGCCGAAGATTTTGTGGATGAAAAACAACGAGCCGGAGAACTTTGCACGGATCAAAAAGATCATGCTGCCGAAGGATTACCTGGCATATCGTCTGACCGGCGTACATTGCACGGATGTATCGGACGCTTCCGGCATGCTGTTATTCGATGTGAAGAACCGCTGCTGGTCGGAAGAAATGTGTGAGATCTGCGGCATTCATAAAGAACAGCTTGCAAAGGTCTATGAAAGCTATGAGACAGTCGGCACGCTGCTCCCCGAAATCGCGCAGAACCTCGGCCTGCCGGAAACCGTAAAGGTAGCAGCAGGTGCAGGGGATAACGCGGCGGCAGCAGTGGGAACCGGAACAGTTGGAAACGGTCAGTGCAATATTTCTCTCGGAACGAGCGGAACGATCTTTATTTCCTCCGATCAGTTTGCAGTGGATAAAAATAATGCGCTGCATGCCTTTGCCCATGCGGACGGACATTACCATCTGATGGGCTGTATGCTGAGCGCGGCGTCCTGCAATAAATGGTGGATGGACGAGATCATCGGCACGAAGGACTATGGGGCAGAGCAGGCGGCGATCACGAAGCTTGGCGAAAATCATGTTTACTTCCTGCCGTATTTGATGGGTGAGCGTTCTCCGCATAATGATCCGGATGCGAGAGGCACCTTTATTGGAATGACGATGGATACGAGCCGCGCGGATATGACGCAGGCGGTACTCGAAGGCGTTGCCTTTGCCCTGAGGGATTCCTTTGAAATTGCAAAATCCCTCGGCATCCAAATCGACCGGACGAAGATTTGCGGCGGCGGTGCAAAGAGCCTTCTCTGGAAAAAGATTATTGCCAATGTGTTGAATGTGAAAGTGGACGTGCCGGAAACCGAAGAGGGACCCGGCTACGGAGCGGCGATTTTAGCGGCGGTTGCCTGTGGCGAGTACGCATCTGTGGAAGAAGCAGCGCAGAAGCTTTTAAAAGTCGTGGACACGGTAGAACCGGATGCAGAGCTTGCAGCGAAATACGAAGAACGTTACGCGCAGTTTAAACAGATTTATCCGACGGTGAAGGAGCTGTTCGGAAAATTGAAGTGAGACACAGAAAGGAGATACGATCATGCAGATTTATGAAGTGACAGACCCTCTTTTTAAAGAGTATGGCAAAATCATCGACAGCGTGGAGCTGACAGAGCTGCTGGCAGAGATGAAGCACACGCCGGTGCCGGAGGACGTGGTATATGTGGCTTCCGAGCCGAAGCTGGAAGCGCTTGCGGTCATGAAAGAGCTGACGGACAAAACCTATGGCGAGCTTCCGATCCAGATCGGCTATTGCAACGGTCATAACCGGAAATTAAACGCGCTGGAATACCACAGAAGCTCTGAGGTGGACGTAGCGGCAACAGAGCTGGTGCTGATGCTGGGAAAACAGCAGGACATCACAGAGGAGTTTACCTATGACACCTCGAAAGTCAAAGCATTCCGGGTTCCTGCCGGGACAGCGGTAGAGCTGTATGCGACAACCTTACATTATGCACCCTGCCATACAGAAAAAGGCGGATTCCAGTGTACAATTGTACTTCCGAAAGGAACGAACCTCGATCTGGAAAAAGACCATCAGGGCGGTGAAGACGGTCATCTGACTGCCAAAAACAAATGGCTGCTGGGACATCCCGAAGGCGGTCTGCCGGAAGGAAGCCCGATGGGACTGATCGGTGAAAACCTTTCCTTAGATTAAAAATTACAGGCAAAACAGTTCCTGTATATATAGTTTCAGACGTTGCGCCTGACATAAAAATGGAGGATTTTATCATGAAAAATTTACCTAAAGTGAAAATCGGTATTGTAGCAGTCAGCCGGGACTGTTTCCCGGAATCGCTGTCTGTCAACAGAAGAAAGGCTCTGGTAGAGGCTTACAAGGCAAACTATGACGTTGCGGATATTTATGAATGTCCGGTCTGTATCGTAGAGAGCGAGATCCATATGGTACAGGCTCTGGAGGATATCAAGCAGGCAGGATGCAACGCGCTGTGCGTATATCTGGGCAACTTCGGCCCGGAAATTGCAGAAACCCTGCTGGCAAAGCATTTTGACGGTCCTGTCATGTTCGTGGCTGCAGCAGAAGAATCTCAGAATGATCTGGTCGGCGGCAGAGGTGACGCATACTGCGGTATGTTAAATGCAAGCTACAACTTAAAACTTCGTAATGTAGGTGCATACATTCCTGAATATCCTGTAGGAGATGCAGAAGATGTTGCAGATATGATCCATGACTTCTTACCGATCGCAAGAACAATCATCGGTCTTTCTGACTTAAAGATCATTTCTTTTGGACCAAGACCATTAAACTTCTTAGCTTGTAATGCACCGATCAAACAGCTTTACAACATCGGCGTTGAAATCGAAGAGAATTCAGAACTTGACCTTTTCGAAGCCTTCAACAAACATGCCGGTGATGAAAGAATCCCGGAAGTTGTTGCAGATATGGAAGCAGAACTTGGTGCAGGTAATAAGAAACCAGAGATCTTAGAGAAATTAGCACAGTACGAATTAACATTATTAGACTGGATCGAAGAGCACAGAGGATACCGCAAATATGTTGCTATTGCCGGAAAATGCTGGCCTGCATTCCAGACACAGTTCGGATTTGTTCCTTGCTATGTCAACAGCCGTCTGACCGCACAGGGAATCCCGGTATCCTGCGAGGTTGATATCTACGGATGCTTAAGCGAGTTCATCGGAACCGTTGTCAGCGAGGATGTTGTAACCTTACTGGATATCAACAACTCTGTACCGGCAGATATGTACAATGAGGATATTAAAGATAAGTTCCCATACACACTGAAAGACACTTTCATGGGATTCCATTGTGGAAATACCGCATCCTGCAAGCTTTCTTTCTGTGAGATGAGAAATCAGAAGATTATGGCAAGAAGTCTTCCGGTTGAAGTGACAAACGGAACCTTAGAGGGAGATATCGCTCCTGGAGATATCACATTCTTCCGCCTACAGAGTACAGCAGATGCAAAGCTTCGTGCTTACATTGCACATGGAGAGGTTCTTCCGGTTGCAACAAGATCATTCGGATCCATCGGTATCTTTGCGATTCCGGAGATGGGCAGATTCTATCGCCACGTACTGATCGAGAAGAACTTCCCTCATCACGGAGCTGTTGCATTCGGTCATTACGGAAAAGCGTTATATGAAGTATTTAAATACATCGGTGTTGAGGTTGATGAGATCGGCTATAATCAGCCGGCAGGTGTTCGTTACCCGACGGAGAATCCATTCGCATAGGAGGCTGACATGTTATATATTGGAGTAGACCTTGGAACAAGTGCAGTCAAGCTTCTTCTTATGAATGAGCAGGGCGGCATTGAAAAAATTGTATCGAGAGAATATCCGTTGTCGTTTCCGCATTCCGGCTGGTCTGAGCAGAATCCGTATGACTGGTATGTGCAGACCGTCGACGGATTAAAAGAACTGTTATCGGAGTGTGACAAGAGTCAGGTAGACGGAATCAGCTTCGGCGGTCAGATGCATGGACTTGTAACTTTAGATGAGCAGGACGAGGTTGTCCGTCCCGCCATTCTTTGGAATGATGGTCGTACCACCGAAGAGACTGCTTACTTAAACAATGTGATCGGACGTGATAAGCTCACAGAGTATACAGCAAATATTGCTTTCGCAGGCTTTACTGCACCAAAGATTCTCTGGATGCAGAAAAATGAGCCGGAACTTTGGGCAAAGGTCAAAAAGATCATGCTTCCGAAGGATTACCTTGCATACCGTTTGTCCGGAACATTCTGCACGGATTATTCGGATGCGTCGGGAATGCTTCTTATGGATGTGAAGAATAAATGCTGGTCCAAAGAAATGATGGAAATTTGCCATGTGTCGCGTGAACAGCTTCCGGATCTGTATGAGAGTTATGAGGTTGTCGGAACGCTCAAAGAGGAGATTGCCGCAGAACTGGGACTTTCATCGGAAGTCAAGATCATTGCGGGAGCCGGAGACAACGCGGCGGCAGCCGTCGGAACAGGAACGGTCGGTGCAAACCATTGCAATCTCTCGCTCGGAACAAGCGGAACGCTTTTTGTTTCAAGTGACAAGTTTGGCGTGGATGAGCACAATGCGCTTCACTCGTTTGCACATGCGGACGGTGGTTATCATCTGATGGGATGTATGCTTTCCGCAGCGTCCTGCAATAAGTGGTGGATGGATGAAATCTTAAAGACAAAAGATTATGCCGGAGAGCAGAAAGGAATTACAACACTCGGTGAAAATCAGGTGTTCTATCTGCCTTATTTAATGGGAGAGAGATCTCCACATAACAATCCGGATGCCAGAGCAATGTTTGTCGGAATGTCGATGGACACAACGCGAGAGGATATGACGCTTGCGGTCCTTGAAGGTGTGGCATTTGGTCTGCGTGATTCGCTTGAAGTTGCCAGATCACTTGGAATCAGAATCGATTCCTCCAGAATCTGTGGTGGCGGAGCCAAGAGTCCTCTCTGGAGACAGATTATCGCAGCAGTCATGAATGTGAAGCTTGAGATCATCGAGTCGGAGGAAGGCCCGGGATACGGAGCAGCGATTCTTGCAGCAGTAGGATGCGGCACGTTTGACAGTGTTGAGCATGCATGTGCAAAGCTTGTTAAGGTGATTGATACGGTAGATCCTGATCCGGAACTGGTTCAAAAGTACGAAGAAAAATATCAGAAATTCAGACAGTTATATCCGATCATGAAAGACTGGTTTTGAAATGCTTATCTGATGCACAACAAAAATTAACTACATATTAGATCATAAAAATTCGCGCGCGGTGTTATTTTACCAATAAATGTAAAATTTCGCCGCGCGTGATTTTTTCTATCGTTACTTTATCATCATATCTTCCGTTTTGAACATCTACCTGATCACGGCAAACCCGAATTGTTTTACTGCAATTTGTCGGCTATTATTCTATAGTTTTTCCCTGTTTTTGTCGGCTTTGATTTTGCTACCATTAAGATACACGAAAATCTATTTAAGGAGGAAAATAGGAGTGGGAAAAATGTGGAAAATGGGGGCGTGTATTGCACTATCCGCGGCAATGACGCTTACGAGTGTAGGCAGTATGCTGCCGTCGGATTGGGGTATTGAGACGGTATATGCGGATGAGACACAGACAACAATCAAGACGTTCACCGCGGACCAGCTAGAAGTAAGTTGGGGAAATGCAAAGTACAAACGTGAGAATGGACAATGGAAGCTTACCTTTGCAAATCAATATGATCAGGTAAAATGGAAAGTGCCGGAGACGATTGCACTTTCAGATGTGAAGTCCGTTACATTTCATGTTGCAGATCAAATAGGATCCGTTACTTTAAAAGTGTATAATGGTGGAGATGATGCAGAAGGTGCTAATACGCAGTATGGTTTGACAGGGAACAAAGAATATACGATTGAACCATCTGGAGAAGGTATTGTTGATGCAGTTGGACTTATGACAACTGACGATACTGGATCAGGTTCGAAAGTTAGTCTGATCAGTGTAACATTTGAATTAAAAGAAGGAAGCGGAAGCCAGAATACTTATGGCGATAACATCATCAAAGACGGCGATTTCAAAAGCGACAATGCAGCGGATTCATGGAATGCGTCGGCTGGAAAGTCAACCATCACGGTTGGAACTGAGAAAAACGAAATCGGTGACAGCGGCTTGAAAACTTATGGTGTGATCAATCGTGATCCTGCTACCGCTTCATCGGGAGACTGTTTCTCACAGGATATTACAAACGCTGTGGAACGCGGTGAAGAGTATCAGTATTCGTTCTGGGCAAAACTTTCGGATGATTACAAAGACGCACCAGAAGAACAGCGAAATGTTGATTTTGCGCCGTTTTATGTAGCCGGTGGAGAAGCAACTTATCTTGGAAGTTATTCGACAGGCGTTCTTTCCGGAGAAGTTACGAAAACACTTACCGCAGGAGAGTGGACGAAGTTTTCCGGTACATTCAATGTTCCGAAGACCGCGGATCAGATTGTGATCCGTATTATTGAACAGGGTACAGACTACGGACAGGGTAAATGTGTCAAGGGCGCGTACTGCGTGACCGGTGTGTCGATGAAAAAGATCACAAAACCAAAACCGGAGATTGAAAAGGACATTCCAGATTGGAAAACATCCGTTACAGAAAGTCTTGGAAATGATTCAATCGCAGGTACTGCCATCATGTCAAGTGAGATTTCAGATGATACACTGATGGAACTTGTCGAGAAACATTTCAATGCGGTGACACTTGGCAATGAATTAAAGCCGGATGCACTGTTTAATTATCAGATCGGACAGTCTGTTGATTGTAAAACAATTACGTTCAAAGGGACGGAACTGAAGGTGCCGGTTGTTAATGATAAGAACGAGAATTTAGATTTCTCACGCGCAGATGCAATGCTGGAAAAAATTCTTGAGTGGAATAATGCTAATCCGAAGAATAAGATTCGCGTTCGCGGTCATGTGCTGGTATGGCATTCACAGACTCCGGAATGGTTCTTCCACGAGG
>OMAS01000829.1_pt1 | contig 15150 bp, 7 predicted proteins | sample 1674031 | NCBI WGS metagenome assembly OMAS01 (sample SAMEA103958138, study PRJEB25191) | human gut metagenome | biome: human-associated habitat [ENVO:00009003]; feature: intestine environment [ENVO:2100002]; material: feces | place: Germany | collected 2013/2015 | reverse complement strand
CTGGAGCCGGGCACGAAGACAAACCTCTGCGTTCCCGGCGCGGATGCAGTCGCGGCGCAGATCGCGGCGCTGCTCGGCGTGGCGGCTGAGGACGTTGTGGAAAAGATCGCCGTTGTGCAGTGCGCGGGAACGTGCGAGGCTACAAGCGTCAAGGCTGACTACCGGGGCATCCCCTCCTGCGCGGCGGCGAAGCTGTTCTACGGCGGCAACGGCAGCTGCATCTTCGGCTGCATGGGCTTCGGCGACTGCGCCAGAGCCTGCCCGAAGGGCGCGATCTCCATGCAGGACGGCATTGCCTGCGTCGATCATACGGAATGCATCGGCTGCGGCATCTGCGCGCAGACGTGCCCGCAGAAGATCATCGAGATCGTGCCGGATATCATCCGCACAGAGGTGCTCTGCTCGAGCTATCACAACGGCCCGTATACCCGGAAGGTCTGCTCCTCCGGCTGCATCGGCTGCCATAAGTGCGAAAAGACCTGCCCGCAGGGCGCCATCACCGTCGACAATTTCCTTGCCCGCATCGACTGGGACAAGTGTACCGCCTGCGGCACCTGCGCAAGCGTCTGCCCGACCGGCGCAATGGTCTACGGCGATTTCTCCGGCGCATCCAGAGTCCAGCCTCTTAAGAAAAACTGCGGTGCATCGTAACCCTCTTGACAAACGTAAAGCGCCTGCGGCAAAATGCCGCAGGCGCGTCAATTTTTTATGGATGGGTTCAGCCCTTGAGCTTGTCGAAGAAGCTCTTGCGCTTGGGCTGGCCGTCGTCGCCGACGGAGGATTCGAGCTGCTTGAGCAGCTCCTTCTGCTCCCGCGTGAGCTTTGTCGGCGTTTCAACGACGACGGTGACGAACTGGTCGCCGCGCGTCTTGTAGCCGACATAGGGAATGCCCTTGCCGCGCAGGCGGAAGGTCGTGCCGGTCTGCGTGCCCTCGGGGATCTGATAGCGCACCTTGCCGTCGAGTGTGGGCACCTCGATGGACGCGCCGAGCGCGGCCTGCGTGAACGAAATGGGCATCTGGCACATGACGTTCGCGCCGTCACGCGTGAAGATCGGGTGCTTGCGCACGGAAACGGTCACGAGCAGATCGCCGTTCGGGCCGCCGTTCGAGCCGGCATTGCCCTCGTCGCGCACGCGGAAGGACTGGCCGTCGTCGATGCCGGCAGGAACCTTGACGCGGATGGTCTTCGTGTGGCGCACCTTGCCCTTGCCCCGGCAGGCGGTGCAGGGGTTGGTGATGATGGTGCCGCTGCCGCCGCACTTCGGGCACGGCTGATTGGACTGCATGGTCATGCCCATGAAATTCTGCTGGGTGCGCACGGTGCCGGTGCCGTGGCAGTACGTACAGGTCTGGGGGCTCGTGCCCTCCTTTGCGCCGCTTCCATGGCAGGTGCTGCAGGTTTCGATGCGGGAGAAGGTGATCTCGCGCTCGCAGCCAAAGGCCGCGTCCTCAAAGCTGATCTCGATCTCGCTGACGACGTTCTGGCCCTTCGCCGGGCCTCTTCTGCGGCCGGACGACGACGCGCCGCCGCCGAAGAAATCGCCGAAGATATCGCTGAAATCCCCGAAGCCGCTGAAGCCGCCGCCTCCAAATCCGCCGAAGCCCGCGTTCGGATTGAAATTCGGGTCGACGCCCGCGAAGCCGTACTGGTCGTACCGGGCCTTTTTATCGGCGTCGGACAGGACCTCATACGCCTCGTTGATCTCCTTGAACTTTTCCTCGGCGGTCTTGTCGCCGGGGTTCTGATCGGGGTGGTATTTCATGGCCAGCTTGCGGTAGGCCTTTTTGATCTCGGCGTCGGACGCGTTTTTCTCGACGCCCAGCACCTCGTAATAATCTCGTTTGTTCTGATCTGCCATACTATCTCACCTCAGATTCGGTGGGTAACAGCCGATAGGGGCGGTCACGCCGCCCCTGTCAAGCTGTGCTTCACGAATTAGTTGTCCTTGACCTCTTCGTAGTCCGCGTCGACGACGCCGTCGTCATTGCCGCCCGCCTGCTGGCCGGCCTGACCGGCGTTCGGGTTGGCATTCGGCTCGCCCTGCGGGGCCGCGTTCTTATAGAGCTTCTCGGACACGGCGTAGAACGCCTTCTGGACCTCCTCGGTCGCAGCCTTGATGGCGGCGAGGTCGGTGCCCTTCTGGGCGGTCTTCAGCTTTTCAATGGCTTCCTTGACGGGGGCCTTCTCAGCCTCTGTGACCTTGTCGCCCATCTCGTTCAGGGTCTTTTCGGACTGGTAGATGATCTGGTCGGCGTTGTTGCGGGTGTCGACCTCGTCCTTGCGGGCCTTATCCTGCGCCGCATACTGCTCCGCTTCGCGGACAGCCTTGTCGATATCCTCCTTCGAGAGGTTCGAAGAAGCGGTGATGGTGATCTTCTGCTCGGCGCCGGTGCCGAGATCCTTCGCGGAGACGTTCACGATGCCGTTGGCGTCGATGTCGAACGTGACCTCGATCTGCGGAACGCCTCTGGGCGCCGGAGCGATGCCGGTCAGCTGGAACACACCGAGCGTCTTGTTGTCGGCTGCCATCTCACGCTCACCCTGCAGGACATGGACCTCAACGGAGGTCTGGCTGTCAGCGGCGGTAGAGAAGACTTGGCTCTTCTTGGTCGGGATGGTGGTGTTGCGGTCGATCAGCTTGGTGAACACGCCGCCCATCGTCTCGATGCCGAGAGACAGCGGAGTGACGTCCAGCAGCAGCAGGCCCTTGACGTCGCCGCCAAGCACGCCGCCCTGGATCGCTGCGCCGACAGCCACGCACTCGTCGGGGTTGATGCCCTTGAAGCCTTCCTTGCCGGTCAGCTTCTTGACCTCATCCTGCACGGCCGGGATACGCGTCGAGCCGCCGACCAGAAGGACCTTGGAAATATCGTTGGCGGTCAGACCGGCATCGGCCATCGCCTGCTTGACCGGGCCTGCGGTCGCTTCGACCAGATGGGCGGTCAGCTCGTTGAACTTTGCACGCGTCAGCGTGACGTCCAGATGCTTCGGGCCTGTTGCGTCAGCGGTGATATACGGCAGGTTGATGTTCGTGGAGGTCACGCCGGACAGCTCGATCTTGGCCTTTTCGGCGGCTTCCTTCAGTCTCTGCATGGCGACCTTGTCGTTGGACAGATCGATGCCCTCTGCCTTCTTGAATTCGGAAACGAGGTAGTTCATGACGCACTCGTCGAAATCATCGCCGCCGAGGTGGGTGTTGCCGTTGGTGGCAAGGACTTCGATAACGCCGTCGCCGATGTCCAGAATGGAGACATCGAACGTGCCGCCGCCGAGGTCGTAGACCATGACCTTCTGCTCGGCTTCCTTGTCGACGCCGTAGGCCAGAGCGGCTGCGGTCGGCTCGTTGATGATACGCTTGACGTCAAGACCTGCGATCTTGCCTGCGTCCTTGGTGGCCTGACGCTGTGCGTCGTTGAAATATGCGGGAACGGTGATAACGGCCTCGGTGACGGTGCCGCCCAGATATGCCTCGGCGTCCGCCTTCAGCTTCTGCAGGATCATCGCGGAGATCTCCTGCGGGGTGTACTTCTTGCCGTCGATGTCGACCTTGTAATCGGAGCCCATGTGACGCTTGATGGAAGCGACGGTGCGCTCGTGGTTGGTAACGGCCTGACGCTTTGCGACCTGACCGACCATTCTTTCACCGGTCTTGGAGAACGCGACGACGGACGGGGTGGTGCGGTTGCCTTCGGCGTTCGCGATGACGACGGGTTCGCCGCCTTCCATAACTGCTACACAGCTGTTGGTAGTACCAAGGTCAATGCCGATAATCTTACTCATAATAATTTCCTCCTATATGAATGCCTGTATTTACAAATTTAGATGCTGCCGGATCCCCGGCGTAGGTGCTTTTTTAATTTGCGACCTTTACCATCGCGAAGCGGACGACTTTATCGCCGACCTTGAAGCCCTTCTGGAAGACCTCTGCAATGACGTTTTCGCCAAGCGCTTCGTCCTCGACGTGCATGACCGCGTTATGAAGCTGCGGGTCAAAGACCTCGCCTGCCGCGCCGAAGCTCACGACGCCCAGCTTTTCCATGACGGAGACGAGCTGGTTCATCGTCATCTCGACGCCCTTTTTAAACGCGGCATCCTGCGTCTCCTGTGCCAGCGCCCGCTCGAGATTGTCGTACACGGGAAGGAACTTCTCGACCGTCTCCGAACGGATGTCGGTATAGAGGCTTTCCTTTTCCTTCTGGCTGCGCTTGCGGTAGTTGTCGTATTCGGCGGCCAGCCGCAGATAGCTGTCATGCTCCTGTGCCAGCGCCTGCTGCGCCTTTTCAAACTCGCTTGCCTCCTGCTGCTTGGCTTCCTCGGGCTTTTTTTCCTCGGACTGCTTCGCGGCTTCGGCTTCGGTCTGCTGCGCAGCTTCTTCTGTCTGCTCGGCTGCGGAGGCGGCCTGTGCCTTTTCCTCCGAAGCCGGATTGCTGTTTGTTTTCTTACTCATATCTATGCCTCCGGGTCATTGTGCTTATTTTCCGGCCCTTCGATTGCCGGGGTCTGGTTTTTCTGGAACATCCGGCTCAGGTTCTCGGCGAAGTAGCTCAGCCGGGCGGTGATCTGCGCGTAATCCATTCTGGTCGGGCCGACCACGCCGATCAGGCCCTGCATCCCGTCGCCGATGTCGAACTTCGTCATGACGACGCTGGTGTCGCGCAGCTCCTTCGACACGTTTTCCGGGCCGACCAGGATCTGCGTCCGGCTGTCCGGGGAAAGCGCGGCGGGAAGATTGGAAACCACATCCTCGTCGAGCGCGGAGAGCATTTTCTGCGCCTTGTCGATGTCGTGGTACTCCGGCTGGCCGAGAAGCTTGGCCTGCCCGGTCATGTAGACCTCGCTGTGCTCCTGATGCAGAAGCGACGTGACGAAATCCATGATGACGGGCACGAGGCTGGCCGCATTTCCGGCGCTTCTGGTCACGCGGGACAGAAGTTCGGGCGTCAGCTGCTCGGCAGTCAGTTCCGTGACGCTTGCGTTCAGCACTGCGCCGAGAAGCTTCAGATCCGCCTCCGTCAGCTCGACCGGGAGCCGGATGAGCTTATTCTTGACGGAGCTGTCGCTCAGCATCACGACGAGAATAAAGCTGCCGCTGTCCGCGAGGATCAGGTCGAACCGCCTGACCGTCAGCCCGGCGGCACGCGCCGCCATGGCGTAGGCGGGCAGATTCGTCATCTGCGAGACAAGCTTGCCGACCTGCGAGACGACCTTGTCGACCTCCTGCATTTTCAGCTCCATCGCCTGATTGATCGACTTCGTTTCATCGGTCGACAGGCGGTAGTCCTGCATCAGCTCGTCGACGTACAGCCGGTACCCGGCAGGCGACGGGATGCGTCCGGCGGAGGTGTGCGGCTGCTCCAGATATCCGAGCGTCGTCAGCTCCGCCATCTCGTTGCGGATGGTCGCGGAGGAAAAATCCATGTCCGGCATCTGCGCAATGGTCTTGGATGCCACCGGCTCCGCCGTGCGGATGTAAAGATCCACGATCGCACGCAGGATCTTCTTTTTCCGGTCTGAAAGCTCCATGGTTCGTTCCTCCTTTCGCCTTAGCACTCTTTACCCCTGAGTGCTAAACGCAGTGTACCACCGCCTGCCAGCGTTGTCAATACCTACAGACTTAAATTATTTGTGAACAATTCATATCTTATGTATGAATGCCCCGGCGGGGCGGTTTTATCAGCCGCAGCGCCCGGATCCGCAGCATCAGCCGGCTTCCCGGACAGCGTTCCTGCCCGTCCGGCGGGGACTGCCGGGCGGGCTTTGTCTGCCGGTCAGGGATTATATAGACAAAATCCACAAAAAATTCCCGGTAAAATTTACGTAAAATCGGTAAAATCTCCGTAAAGGCACTGGATTTTAACGGGTGGAACTGCTATACTATGAAATACAGAACTCTGCGACTGCGGCTCCCTTGACCGGCAGCCGTTTTCGTTTCTGTATCAATCCGCAGAAGGAGGGTTCAAAAAGGTGCTTTGCGCAGGACGAGCCTGCGCACAACATGAACATTCAGAATTTGAACAGAAATCAGGAGGAAATGCAAGCATGAAAAAACGCACAACGCGGTGTCTCGCGCTGCTGCTGGCCGTCGTCATGGTCCTTTCGGTCATGCCGGTCGCCATGGCGGAGGAGACAACGCAGACGCAGACTTACACCAAGGTCACAAAAGCGCCTGCAGACTGGTCTGGTACATACCTGATCGTGTCCGAGGGTGACAAACTGATTATGGACGGTTCCCTTGACAAGCTTGACGTTGAAGGGAACAAGGTCGATGTTACGATCACCGACAGCAAAATCACCGGTGATTATGCGAAATATGCGTTTACCGTTGAGCCGATGACTGGCGGCTACGCCATCAAGTCTGCAAGCGGAAAGTATATTTCGGGTAAGTCCGGAAGCAACAAGCTGAACAGTGGTTCCACACAGTCCCTCAATACGATTGAACTTACCAGCGGTAAGGTGATCGTTACCAGCGACGGAACAACACTGCAATACAACAATGCAGCAAAGAACGGCACCAGATTCCGTTACTACAAGTCGCAGAATCAGCAGCCGATCTCGCTGTACAAGATTGAAACCGCAGCCAAGCAGCAGGTCGAAACCCCGACTGCGAACGTAGCGGACGGCGCTGAGATCGAGGTTGGCACGGAGATCAAGTTCGAGTGCAAGACCGAGGGCGCGACGATCTACTACAAGACCGCAGGCACGGAGTATCAGGCATACACCGGCCCGATCTCGGCTTCGCATAACGAGACGTATACCGTCAAGGCCACGAAGGACGGCATGGAGGACAGCAAGGAGCTGGTCGTCTCTGTCGATGTCTTTGAGTGGGTCAACAAATACGTCAAGGCCGATACGATTGCGACCGGCGATCAGGTCGTGATCTACAATGCTGGCAACGGCTATGCTGTCGCTGGCGAAATGCTGGGCAGCTACTATCTCAAACCCGCCGCGGCGACGGTTGCTGAGAATGCCCTGACGGCGGACAGCTTTGATAAGCTGGTCTGGACGGTCACGAAGAACGAGGACGGTACATACTCTTTCAAGCAGGGCACAGATACCACCCTCACGATGGGCACGAACAACGGCAAGTTCAACCTGAACCTGACCGGGGACGGCGCGGTAAAGTGGGACGTTGAAACCTGCAATGCAGAAAATGCGTCCTACTATATGTCCGGCAATGGCTTGACCGGCCAGTATGGCAAGGTCTACATGGAGTACTATGCCAAGTACACCGAGTTCAGTGCCTACTGCACCAGCACGGATCGTCTGACGGAGAAGGACTTCGGCATGACGTTCTACAAGCTGACGCGGGAAAAGAACTTCATCGGCGGCCTTGTGCCTCCTCCCACCCCGACCCAGAAGGTCGCGACCCCGACGGCTTCCCCCGCTACGGGTGAAGTAGAAAAGGGCACGAATGTCACGTTCTCCTGCGCGACGGAGGGTGCGACGATCCTCATTGCCACGGACGGCACGACCTTTAACGAGGGTACCGAGGCGACGGTGAATGAAGACGTCACCTTCACAGTCAAGGCCACGAAGGCCGGCATGGACGACAGCGACGAAGCGACGTTCACCTATACGGTCAGGAAAGAAGATGGAGAGGACAAACTTGGAAAGCTAACTTCTGCTGACCAGTTGACAGACGGCTCTTATGTCATGATTGTTTCCACCGGCTACGCACCGCTGGAACTCAGCGGGAAGTGGCTGACGGTTGTACAGCCGACTGTAGCGGAGGACAAGGTGACGAAGACGGAAGGCGCGGTTTGGACGCTGAAGGTAAGCGGACAGTCTGTTACGCTGACTGATAAAAACGGCATGGCCATTGCACCTTCCGGTGGAAACAGCAATGGCATTCAGTCTGGTAATTATAGCTGGGCGTGGTCGTTCAGCGCAGAAAATCAGACCTTCAAATTTATGGGTGCCGGTGATGATACTGTTACGCTGGCCAGCAATACCAGCACGGATTCTACATACGGTGGGTTTAACAAGTTTAAAGCCTATAAGAACAACACGGTTGCAAGTCAGCAGTATCCGTGCGAGTTCACGCTCTACCGGGTCGACCCTGCATCTGCTGACCAGCCCTCCGGCGATCTGCCCAAGCCCGGCGACAAGTTCGTGATCTACAACCAGAACGCACAGGCGGTTCTGGCGGAGCAGAACGATAACACGGATAGCCCGGCAATCAACAAGGCTGCGGCTACAATCACCGAGGACGGCAAGGCGGCCATCCCGGCAAACGGCGCAGTCGTGTTCACCGTCGAGCAGAACGGCGAATACCTCCGCTTCAAGAGCGATGCGTATGGCTATCTCTGTGCCAACGGCACCGGCAACAACGCGTTCTACAGCAAGGACTTCTCCGAAGAGGGCGTTTCGACCGAAGACGCGGACTGGCTCGTCCGTATCTGCTCCGGCGGCGTGGGCGGCTATGAGCTGGAGAGCCGCACGGCGAAGTTCAGCGGCCACAGCCAGTGGCTGGAGTATTTCTCCGACTCGTTCAAGGTCTACAGCATGTACAGCAAGACCGGCGATCTTGACTATACAATCTACTCCTTCTTCTTCTATCCCGTGGCGGACGGCGTGAATGTGGACGGCGGCCTCGTCGTGCAGCCCACCATCACCTTCCCCGAAACCATGCTCCCGGCCTATGTCGGCAACGATTACGAATTTGAACTCGAGATCGACACAATCTATGAAATCGACAATCCGTGGATCGAGTACAGTGTCAAGAAGGCCGACGGAACGTACATCCCCGGCATCAGCCAGCTTCAGGGCAACACGGACGTGGAGGTTCTGGACGGCTTCACCACCGGCAAGGGCCGCGTCCATATCACGGTCTTTGATTCGGATATCGCGAAAGCAGCTGAGGCCGGCAGCACGATGACCCTGACCTTTGCGTTCAAGGATATCAAGGGCAACGAGGCCAGAGCGTCCTACACCGTCGACATCCTCGACGAGGCTGTGATCTCCAACGTGAAGCCTGCGCAGGGTGCGCAGACCGGAGCCGAAAAGCGGCCGGAGATCTCCGCGGAGATCTCGAACGCTGGCGAGAACGCCAGCGTAACGATGACTGTCAACGGCGCGGAGGTCAATGCGGCCTACGCGAACGGCAAGGTCACCTACACCCCGGCTGCCGCTATGGCGGACGGCAAGGTCACGGTAACTGTGACGGTCAAGCGTGCGGATGAAAAGGAAACCAGCAAGACCTGGTCCTTCACCATCGGCGAGGCGACCTTCCAGCGCTACTTCGGCCAGCTGCACTCCCACACGCAGTATTCCGACGGCGCTGGCTCGCTGGAAAGCGCACTGGCGTATATCAAGGCGCTGCCTGACAATGCGAACGTCGACTTCGTCGCATTCACTGACCATTCCAACTACTTTGACAAGTCTGGCGCAGCCAACCCCGAGGGCGCGCTCTACGACATGACCAAAGCAACGGAATACAGCCAGCAGACCTGGAAGTCCTATAAGGACGCGGTCGCTGCATTCAATACGGAAAATGCAGGCAGCATGGTTGCCATTGCGGGCTTTGAAATGACGTGGTCCGGCGGTCCCGGCCATATCAACACCTTCAACACCCCCGGCATCGTCTCCCGCAACAACACGACGCTCAACAACAAGACCAAGGATGCTGGCCTGCAGGCCTACTACAAGCTTCTGTCGCAGACAGAGGGCGTCGATTCCATCAGCCAGTTCAACCATCCGGGCACGACGTTCGGCAACTTCATTGACTTCGGTTACTGGGATGCTGTCGTTGACACCCGTATGTACATGGTCGAAGTCGGCAACGGCGAAGGCCAGATCGGCGCAGGCGGCTATTATCCCAGCTACGAGCAGTACATCATGGCGCTCGACAAGGGCTGGCACGTCGCCCCGACCAACAACCAGGATAACCACAAGGGCCGCTGGGGCAACGCCAACGACGCCCGCGACGTCATCCTGACCGACGACTTTACCGAAGACGGCATCTATGCAGCGCTCAGAGCGCGCCGTATGTACGCCACCGAGGACAAGAACCTCGATCTGGACTACACGGTCAACGGCAACATGATGGGCTCCATCATCGACGTTCCCGAGAAGCTGAACTTCGAGATCTCCTTCAACGATCCCGACCGCACCGATTCCATCGCCAAGGTCGAGCTGGTCGTCAACTCCGGCAAGGTCGCCTATACATGGGACAGTGCCGCAGATCTCGCCAAGGGCTCCGTCAGCGTGGAGCTGGCGCCTGAGTACACTTATTACTTTGTCCGCGTCACCGAGGGCGACGGCGATCTGGCCGTGACCGCTCCCGTCTGGGTCGGCGAATCGCTCAAGCTTGGCATTTCCAAGGCTGAATGCGGCACGTCTACCCCTGTCACCGACGAAGAACTGACCATCACCACCACGTTCTTCAACAGTGAGGCAAAGCCCGCTACCATCAAGTCCATCACCTATGCCATCGGCGGCGAAACCATCGGCACCGTGACGGATCCCATCGCGCTGGCTGCAAGCAGCACGCAGGATGTGGAATTCAAGTATACCCCGACCAAAGCCCGCATCATGACCGTCCGGATCACGGCTGTGATCGAGCAGGACGGCAAGGAGTACACGTTCACCAAGGACGTCACGCTCGATGTGCTTGACGCAAGCAAGCTTGTCTACATCGGCATTGACGCCTCGCACTACAACGAATACGTTGCAGGCAACTATAAGGACTCCATGGGCAACTTCGGCGAACTGGCTGCGGCCTATTCCGTGCGTACAGTCACGCTGAAGACCAGCGAGGAGCTCATCGCGGCCTGCGGCAATTCCAAGTACAAGGCCATCATCCTGACGGCCCCGTCCCGCCGTCTGGAAGCGGCCCAGAAGGATCCGAAGACCTATTCCGAGGACGAGCTGAACGCCCTCAAGACGTTCAACGACAATGGCGGTATGGTGATCCTCGCCGGTTGGTCCGACAACTACGAGAACTACGACGTCATCCAGAACAACCCGGCCATCAAGCACATGGCCGCGACGCAGAACGAGGTTCTTGCCAAACTCGGCTCCAGCCTCCGTATCTCTGACGACGCAACGTATGACGATGTCCGCTCCGCAGCCGACGGCGTCGACAAGTGGAGACTCTACTTCTCGTCCTACAACATGGAGAACCCGCTTCTGAACGGCGTGGAATTCGATGCAGAGCATCCGTATGACAAGCTCTACACCGAGCGCTTCAGCCACTACGGCGGCGCATCCATCTACGCGGTTGACGCAAGCGGCAATGCAACCTCCACGCTGCCCGCAACGGTCAGCCCGGCAGTCTACGGCCATGCAACGACCTACTCTGTGGACGTTGACAGCGACGGCCTCGGCGGCGCAGCTACCCCGAAGTACACCTTCGCAGAAAACGATGACCGCCTGATGGTCATGGCGTCCGAGCAGCTTGCAGGCAAGGGCATGATCATTGTTTCCGGCGCAGCCTTCATGTCGAACTTCGAGGTGCAGTACCAGGCCTCCGACAGCGGCGCGGAGAAGAACTACTCCAACTACAAGATCTGCCAGAATCTCGTCTCCATGCTCAACCAGACCGAGATCAGCTCGATCTCGGCTGTGCAGGCAGAGACAGAGGAGGGCGTCAAGTTCACCGTGGAGGGCATCGTGACCTCCAACGCCTCCGGCTATGACAAGGATACCGCGTTCTTCGACTGCATCTATGTGCAGGACAACACCGCCGGTATCAACGCCTTCCCGGTTGCAGGCAACTTTAAGATCGGCGATAAGGTTCGTGTCACCGGTACGACGTCCTCCTATCAGGGCGAGCGTCAGCTGGCTGTGACGACGAAGATCGAAAAGATCGCCGACGCAGCGGCTCCGGCTCCCAAGGAAGTCACCGCCGCGCAGATCAACGACGGCTCCGTCCTCGGCAGCCTCGTCAAGATCAAGGGCACGATCACCAGAGTGGAAGAGGCTGAAGGCAAGATCCAGACCATCATGGTCAGGGATGCGGCCGGCAACGAAGCCCGCGTCTTCATCGACGGCTACATCACGAAGGACAAGGAAGTCCAGAACGCCATCGTCGGCAATCAGGTCGAGGCGGTTGGCCTTGCCTCCTATGACAATACCTTCGTCCTCTTGGACGGCACGCCGGTCTACCCGCGTATCCGTATCCGCGACCGCGCTGATGTCGTCTGCACCGCAGGCGAGACGCCGGTCGAGACGTGGAGCATCACCTATGTCACCGATGGCGGCACGATCAACGGTGAATACCCGACGACCTACACCAAGGGCACTGTGACGGTTCTCCCGACCGATGTGACCAAGCCCGGCTACACCTTCCTCGGCTGGTTCACCGCCTACATCGGCGGCGTGCAGGTCAGGCAGATCGAGGCGACGGAAACCGGCGACAAGACCTTCTATGCACGTTGGCATAAGACTGTCCTGCCGCCTCCGCCCGTCACCCCCGGCACCCCGGTCACCCCGGCCAGGCCCGCTGCCCCGGTAGGGCTCCCGTTTGCCGATGTGTCCGGCAGCGACTGGTTCTATAACGATGTCCGCTATGTCTACGAGAAGGGCATCATGGACGGCACGGGCGCCGATCGCTTCTCTCCCAACGCACCGCTGACCCGTGCCATGATCGTCACCATCCTCTACCGCATGGCGGGCAGCCCCGCCATGTCCGGTGCATCCGACTTCAAGGATGTGGACAGCAACAAGTGGTTCGCCAAGGCAGTCGCATGGGCGGCAGCGAACGGCATCGTCAACGGCTACGGCTCCGGCCTCTTCGGCCCGAACGACCCCGTGACCCGTGAGCAGCTTGCGGCGATCCTGTACCGCTACGCAGTCTACGGCGGCATGACGGCTGTGACGCTCGAGGAAAATCTCGGCAGCTTTGCCGACACGGCGCAGCTCTCCGCCTACGCCATTCAGGCGATGAACTGGGCGGTCGGCCAGGGTCTGATCAACGGCTCCGGCAGCAACCTTGTGCCGAAGGCACAGGCGACCCGCGCACAGGTCGCGGCGATCATCCACCGCTATCTCGAGCGCTGAGTTCCCCAACAGTACAAAGCTGCCCCGCCGGGTCTTCCGGCGGGGCAGTCCCCCATCATTCAAAAACTGCGCATCCTGAAGGAGAATCCATGAAAAACTTACAATGCAAGCTGACGCGCAAGCGCTGGCTGGAGATCGGCGTGAGCGTTCTGCTGTTCGTGCTGATCATCGCGTGGGCGCTGGTTCTGGAATACACGGAGCCTGACCGCGAGGCGACTGCCGCTCGCAAGCGGTTTTTCGCCGTTGCGTGCGTCACGGACATTCTGGACGACAACGCGGAGACCCAGGACTGGACCGAGGGCCGCCGCATCGGCCAGCAGTATCTCGAGGTCGAGATCCTGAACGGCCCGTGGAAGGGCGAAACGCTTGAGGCGATCAACTATCTGACCATCTATACCAACGTCGACGCGAAGATCGGCACAAAGATCGTCGTCCGCCTTGATCTGGACGACGAGGGCGCGCCGTATATCATATCCATTCCGAATTATAACCGCGCGCCGGTGCTGCTCGGTTTGCTTGCCATATTTGCCGCGCTGCTCCTGCTGATCGGCCGGAAAAAGGGCCTCACGGCCCTGCTGGGGCTTTTGTATACGCTTGCGTGCGTCTGGTTCATTCAGGTGCCCATGATCCTGCGCGGCGCGCAGCCGGTCGCGGTCACGGTCGTGCTTGTCGCGCTGACGACGGCAGCCTCGCTCCTGTTCCTGAACGGCTTCAGCCGCAAGACGCTCTGCGCCACGCTCGGCTGCATCGGCGGCGTGGCGGTGGCCGGTATTTTCGCCGCCCTGTGCGGGTCGATCTCGCCGCTCAACGGCTTCAACCTGCCGGAGGCGGAGGAACTGGTTTTGCGCGCGTCCGACCGGGGACTGAAGATCAGCGGTCTGTTCGTCAGCGGCATTCTCATCGCCTCGCTCGGCGCGGTCATGGACGTGGCCATGTCCATTTCCTCCGCCTGCTGGGAGCTGCGCGAGCTGAACCCCGACCTGCCGCGCAAGGCCCTGTTCCGCTCCGGCATGAACATCGGCCAGGACGCCATGGGCACCATGGCGAATACGCTCATCCTTGCCTTCGCCGGTTCGAGCCTCAATACGCTCCTGCTGTTCCAGATCTTTGATTATCCCATGATCCAGATCTTCAACGCCGATTCCATCGCCATCGAGATCATCCGCGGCGTGGCCGGCACCATCGGCATCATCCTGACCGTCCCCCTCGTCGCCCTCCTGAGCGCCGAGATCATGGGGCCGAAGAAAAAAGCGTAAGCTGCAAAACAGAAGCGGCATTCCCGGGCCGGGAATGCCGCTTTCTGCGTCAAAACGTCGGATCGTTATCGGTGTGCATCCGCCTGCACGCAATATGCCTCCTGCATCTTTTGCAAGACGGCTTCCTTTTTCGGGATGGACGGGATGGCGCCGGAAGCTTCGGTGGAGAGGCTTGCTGCGGCTGCCGCGTAGCGGGCCATATAGGCAAGATCGTCCCGCGTCAGCGCCTCCGGCGCTTTCCCAAGCTCCAAAAAGCGCGATACGGCGCTGCCTCCAAAGATATCGCCTGCGCCGGTCGTGTCAATGGGGTGCACCTTCGGGCAGCCGCAGGAGAAGTCTGCCTGCTTATTTTTCAGCAGACACCCCTTCGGCCCCAGCGTGACCATGACGAGCTTCGCGCCCAGCGCCAGCACGCGCTCCGCGCCCTCCTCCGGGCTGCAGTCCCAGAGGAACTGCGTCTCCTCATCGCTGATCTTGACGATATCCGCCTGCGAAAGGCCCCAGAGGATCTGTTCCCTTGCCTCCTGCTCTGTTTTCCACAGCGGGGCGCGGTAATTGGGGTCGTAGGTGACGAGCCTGCCGTGCGCGCGGGCATAGGCCGCGGCCTTCTGCGTGGCCGTGCGGGCAGGCTCGTCCGTGCAGCTGAGCGAGCCGAAGTGGAACACGCGGCTTTCTGCCAGCATGGCCGGGTCGATCTCCTCCCAGCGCAGCTGTGTGTCCGCGCCGGGCTTGCGCGCGAAGGCGAACGAGCGGTCGCCGTGCGCGTCAAAGGTCACGAACGCAAGCGTCGTGAATGTATCGGAGCTGATCAGAATGCCGCGCGTGTCGATCCCGGCGCGGCGCATCGTGCCGGTCAGCAGATGGCCAAAGGTGTCGTCGCCGACCTTGG
>OMAS01000827.1_pt1 | contig 15178 bp, 18 predicted proteins | sample 1674031 | NCBI WGS metagenome assembly OMAS01 (sample SAMEA103958138, study PRJEB25191) | human gut metagenome | biome: human-associated habitat [ENVO:00009003]; feature: intestine environment [ENVO:2100002]; material: feces | place: Germany | collected 2013/2015 | reverse complement strand
AGTATGATGGAAAAGTGTATTTTGCCAATGTCTATGACAGCGACACCCTGTACTCCATGGATCCTTCGGAGCAGAATATCAAAAAACTTGGAAATGCCTCCGTACAAAATATCCTGGCTGGCGGTAAATTCCTCTACTATTATCAGACCGGAGCTTCCGGGGATGCCGGGATTGGTGCTCTGCGAACTGTGCGTTCCTTCAACCGCTGTAAGCTAAACGGCAGCGACGTCACAGGACTTACCAGAGATCCCATTTCCACCGCCCAGCTGGTGGGAAGCAACCTCTATATTATGACCGTGGATGATAACGGACCTTTATTTTACCGTATGAAGATCGACAAGTCTGACAAGACGGAACTTGCCAACTTCGAGATCAATCCCGCCAGCGCCGTAAACGGCACCATTTATTACAACGGTACACAGGACAACCACTATCTCTATGCCATGAATACCGCAACGGACGGAGTTTCCACCGTATGGGACGGCAATCTGTGGTATCCCATCGTACAGGGAGATTATGTCTACTATATGGATGTGGAAAACAATTACAGACTGTGTCGATACTCCCTGTCCCGAAATGAGATTGAAGTCCTGACCAATGAAAGAATCGACTGCTTTAATGTGGGATACGGTTATGTATACTATCAGGTAAACGGCGAGGAAGCCTGCCTGAAATGCATGCGGGATGACGGAAGTGATTCCTGGGTCATTGCCGAAGGCAACTATACCGCCATCAATATGACTTCCCAGTATGTCTATTTCCAGATGTTCGGAGATGACTCTTCCTGGTATCACTCTCCATTAGGCAGTCAGAGCTACAGCGGATTTGACGCAGCCAGACAGGCTGCGCTGGATGCTATGAAAAAATAATGTAACGATTCAGAGCCATGAAATATGAGCGGATGTTCGTCGAATGCTTGCATTTGTAAGAGCATCCGCTCATATTTCTTTGGCGAAGCAGCTTGTATGAGCAAAAAGAAAGCATCGAAGATGCGATTTTGCGAATACTGCTCTGAATAGTTACAGAATACTAACATAGCAAGAGCCGCAGACATTCCGCCTGCGGCTCTTATTTTTCGTTCCCGTTGCAAATTGATTTTAACCTTCCTCGATATGGTTCAGGCCCTGATTCAGAATCGTGATGATATGGTCATCCGCCAGTGCATAAAAGATCGTCTTGCCGTCTCTGCGGTTCTTCACCAGATCCATCTGCTTCAATACCCGTAACTGATGGGAAATGGCAGACTGTGACATACCAAGCAGAGTGGCTATGTCATACACACACATTTCGGAGCACAGCAGCACCGACAAGATCTTCAGTCTTGTAGCATCTCCAAATACTTTGAAAAATTCTGCCAGATCCTGTAACTCCTCCTCCGGCGGCATCTTCTCATCGATCTGCCGGATGGTTTCCGGATCTGCGGAAAGATAACTGTTCTTCTCTTCCATTTTATTTCTCCATTATTTACTCTGTGATCCCTCTCTCAACAGAGGTTTTCTGCACTGACTGTTATCTACGGTTAACTATATTTACTATACACTATTTCTGCGAATTCGACAAATGAAAATATTGCCGCATGCCCTCTGTCATGGTGATCGTTCCCTCATGGTCGATGAACAATCCTTCCGCATCATACTTTTCCAGAAGTTTCTGGCCTTCCTCCTGTCCCAGTACAAAGCAGGCCGTAGACAGGGCATCACTTAAGAATCCGTCCTTCGTCACGATGGTGACCCCCGCCACATCACTGTGGGCCGGTGATCCGGTCCGGGGATCCAGTATGTGATGATATCTGACACCATCCACTTCCACATAGCGTTCATAATCTCCCGATGTGGATACACAGTGCCCTCCGTCCAGTGTCAGCACGCCCACACTTTCCGAAGGATCCAGCGGATCTGTCACTGCGATCTGCCAGGCTCCGCCCTCCGGCTTGCTTCCGTAAGTCAGGATGCTGCCGCCCACGGAAATCACGGCACCACTTACCTCCGGATGCACTTCCAGTATCTTAAGGATCTCATCCAGCGCCACACCTTTTCCCACAGCTCCCAGATCCAACTGCATTTCTGCGGGAATGCTCACCGAATCCCCGTCCGCCAGTTGTTTCAACTGAATTTTCTGCCAGCCTGTGGTGGCAAGAGCCTCCGCGATCTCTTCCTGCCTCGGCAGTTCATAATCCCCGGAATTTCCGGCAGCCGCCCAGGTATCAATGTCCCACAGACGGCTGAGCCGGCCGATACTGACATCAAAGGCCCCGGCACTCTCCTCTGAGATCTGCCGGCATCTTCCCAGCCACTCAGCCATCGCAGGAGATACGGAGGTCTGCCCTTCTCCAGCGGCTGCATTGATCCGCGCCACTTCCGCACTTTCCAGTCTCCAGGAAAGTTCTTTTTGTTCCAGATCGTTTAGTTTTTGTAAAAGAACATCTGTTATTTTCTCATTTATTTCACTATTTGTTGTGGTTGCGGAATTTCCGGTAACATAAACGGTCTGGGAGATCACGGTTCCCATGGCGGTATCTATGCTTTTTTCGCATTCCGTTTTCTGCCCGCATCCCGCCAGAAAAAACACCGGGAGCATTGCCAGTAACGTTGCCCGCCGCAACGCCCGGGGCGTTTTCAAATACTTCTTCATTTTTTTCATTCCTTTTGCTATACTGTTCTCATCAGAAAGGAGTTCCTTATTCCTATGAATCTTTCCATGAATGATCGAAAAAAAGCAGTTCTCCTTACCACCGCTCTGCTTGTAATAGCTGTCCTTTGCGTAGTGCGGATCTATGTAGTCTCGCACAGTTCCGTAGAAAACGGTCAGGCTCTCTATGCCGATCTCTATCAGAACGGCGAATTATTGCAGACCATCCGTCTGGATACGGTGACCGCCGAATATACCTTTGAGGTCTCCGGGAATGCCGGTGCCACGAATACCGTCTGTGTTCGTCCGGGCAGCATTGCCATCGTCTCTGCGTCCTGTCCGGATCAGATCTGCGTGCATCAGGGATTTATCAGCACCTCCCTGCTCCCCATCACCTGTCTGCCCAATCGGCTGGTGATCCGGGTCAGAGAAGAGGTTTCCGTTCCGGATGACACTGCACCGGTTCCGGACGGCGTGACCTATTGACAGAATACCATTTTTGCCTGCACAGCGTACCAAAATGCACGGTACCAAACCACCGGACCATTTACGAATTACGAAAACACGGAGATTTTTATGAAACCACCTGTAACTACCAGAAAACTGACGACGCTTTCTCTGCTGGCGGCCATTGCACTGGCGCTGTATGCCGTGGAAAGTGCTCTGCCCCCCATTGTCCCGATCCCGGGCATCAAGCTGGGGCTTTCCAATATAATAACACTTGTTGTTCTATGGAAATATTCCGCAAAAGACGCCTTTTTCGTGCTTCTGGTGCGGATCCTTTTAGCGACCATGTTCTTCGGGCAGGCCATGAGTCTCCTGTACAGCCTGTCCGGCGGTATACTCTGCCTGTTTGCCATGTTGCTTGTGAAGCTGCTGTTGCATGGGAATTACCTGTTCCTCGCAAGCATGACAGGTGCTGTTTTTCACAATCTTGGGCAGATTGGAGTTGCGTTTTTACTGACTTCCGTTCCCGCTGTGCTGGTCTATCTTCCGTTTTTACTGTTAAGCGGTCTGGTGACCGGTCTGTTCATCGGTCTCTGTGCCCGCTTTACGCTTCGCTTCCTTCCGTGAGATCCACGGGAAGCTCCGCCAGCATCTGTGCTACGGTCTTGTGAGTAATGGGATGACGGAAATTCGGTGCCAGCTCACTTAATGGCTTCAGTACAAAATAACGGTTCTCCATATCTACATGCGGGATCACCAGATCCTCGGAGCTGTAGATCAAGTCATCATAGAAAATAATATCCAGATCCAGTGTCCGGGGGCCCCAGTGGATCTTCCGTTCCCGTCCTTCCGATGCCTCGATCTTATGCAGTTCCCGCAACAGTTCTTCCGGTGTCAGCAATGTCCGGATCTCAAACATTCCGTTTACAAAATTCTCCTGTTCCACACCTCCGTAAGGCAATGTCTCCAAAAGCTCCGATACCTTTTCTACTCTGATATTTTTACTATTCTTAAGCTGTCCCAGTGCCCGCGCGATATGTTCTCTGCTGTCTCCCATATTGGAACCCACGGCAATATAGGCTTCATGCCATTCCCTGTGAATTGCCACAGATACACTGCCAAAGGGTAACGGAATCGGAGCCTCAGGCTTGCGGATCTCCAGATCCAGTCCCTGTACCAGTGGAAACTGCTGTAATACTTCGTAAGCAGTCCGCTCCGCCACCGTTTCGATCAGTTGAAAAGTATGCTGCTGCATGAACTCCGTGATAAACTGACAGACCTCTCCGTAATTGGTGGAGAGACTTAAGTCATCCGCCAGTCCTGCCGGACGGGTATTCGTATACAACGTGGCATTCACATAAAAATGCTGTCCTTTTTCATTTTCTTCCGGATATACGCCGTGATGCGCGTATACTTCCAATTCTTCGATACGGATCTGGTCCTCATAAGTGCCTTTTTTCATTTGCCGACTCCGCCTTTCCCAACGCTTCTTCGCAAAATATCAGTTGCTGCTGTTTAAAATAGCTTCACACATTTTAATGGTGCGGACATTTTCTTTCACATCATGCACCCGGACAAACATACATCCCTTCTGGACGCCGAACATGGTAGTCACCAGCGTTCCCTCCACTCTCTCCGTCACCGGCAGATCCAGTGTCAGCCCGATGACCGACTTGCGGCTGCATCCCAACAGCAGGGGATAGCCGAACATATTCAGTTCTTCCAGACAGTTGATGATCTCCAGATTGTTCTCGTAGGTCTTGCCGAACCCCACGCCGGGATCCAGAATGATCTTCTCATCCGCAATGCCTGCCGCTTCCGCCAGATGGATCGTGTCTGCCAGATCTGCCGCCACATCCTGCATGAAATCCTGATAGTCCGCCTCTTTGCGATTGTGCATCAGACAGCAGGGCAGGCCGCTCTTTGCAATGACTTCCGCCATGTGTCTGTCGTATTTCAATCCCCAGATATCGTTGATGAGATCCGCTCCCGCGCGGATCCCCGCCTCTGCCACACCGCTTTTGTAGGTGTCCAGGGAAATGGGAATATCAAAATTTGCCTTCACCGCCTCGATCATGGGTACGACTCTGGCAATCTCCTCCTCGTCAGATAGCAGGGTATAACCCGGACGCGTGGACTCTCCGCCGATGTCCACAATATCCATCCCCTCAGCGATCATTTCTTCCACATGCTTCAATGCCCGGTCTCTGTCATTCCACTTTCCTCCGTCGGAAAAAGAATCCGGGGTCACATTCAGGATCCCCATTACATAAGTATGTCCTTTGGTCTGAAACTCTCTGTTGCCAATCTTCATTTGTTTTCTCCCTCATGTTTGTATTATTTTTTGTCCGGATATGTTCCCCTACCGGGTACAGCTTTGCGAATTTCTCGGTTCAGCCTGTTGCACTCAGTACCTGATCGTCAGGTTCTTCTTGCCGTCTTTCCAGTTGCAATCCTTCTCCGCATCGCAGGCGAAGCAGGCACGGCTTGCCTTGTCCGCCCGGTAAAGAACGCCGTTTAGGTTCTTCTCTTTCGCGGCCTCGGGATCTCTGTGCCGTGAGATTGCAGTTACAATAACATCCTTTTCTTTATCGTCAAATCCACAGTCCTTAAGGATCTCCGGTGCGATCCGGGCACTGGCCTGCTCATGAGGCGTGCCGTTCTCGTACTGTTCATGCTTTCCGCAATCATGGAGCAATGCCGCCGCATAGATCCACTCCCGGTCCAGTTCCAGTCCTTCCTCCAGAGCTATGATCGTCCCGATCCGGGCCACATCCAGAAAATGCGCCATACCATGACGGCAGAAGCGTCTGTCTGCTTCTGCCGCATTATTTTGTCCTAAATGGTATAAAAACAAATCATGATTTAATATTTTATCAATTCTATCCATCAAAGTCTCACCATTCCGTCCCGGTCTCTTTGCAGCTTTCGTCCGCATCCATAATGTCTACCGGTTCACCAGCTGTAAAAATCTGTCCTGCAATTCCTTATTCTCCGCAAAGACTCCCCTTGTCACCATGGTAACGGTCTGACTGCCGGGCTTTTTGATCCCGCGCATGGTCATGCACATATGCTCCGCTTCCAACATTACCATAACTCCCTGAGGCGCCAGATATTTCATGATATCATCAGCGATCTGCGCCGTCATCCGCTCCTGGATCTGTAATCTTCTGGCATATACCTCCACAGTCCTGGCAAGCTTACTCAGACCCACAACCTTGCCATCGGGGATATACGCAACATGAGCTTTGCCGTAAAAAGGCATCAGATGATGCTCACACATAGAATAGAAGGTAATATCCTTCTCCAGTACCATCTCGTTATTGTCTACAGAGAAGACCTTCGACAGATGCTCTCCCGCATCCTGATCCATACCACCGCAGATCTCTTCATACATCCTGCCGATCCGCTCCGGTGTCTCCTTCAGTCCTTCTCTATCGGTATCTTCCCCGATTCCTTCCAGTAAAAGCTTTATTGCTTCCTGTACTTTCTTCTGATCTACCATTTTCACCGCCTCGCTTTCCGTTTATTCCCTGCTGTCTGTCTCTTCTCCATGATCTTCAGGATTCTTCCCAGATAAGAGAGAGAGCCGAAGCACAATATCACATCATCCCGTCCTGCCAGCAGGTGACTAAGCTCCACTGCCTCTTCCAGGCTGTCCACCGCCGTCACATTGGGGTGTACCTTTGCCACCTCCGTTGCCAGATCATAAGCATGCATGGCTCTGGGATTGTCCGGAGGTGTCACCGTGAGAATCTGATCCGCATACTTCTCCGTCAGCGCGATCACGCGGTCCACTTCCTTGTCCTTTAACATTCCCATTATATAGATAATTCTTTTGTTTGTAAAATAGAATTCTATGGAATCCGCAAGTTTTGCGGCTGCATCCTCGTTATGCGCGCCGTCCACTATAAATAACGGGTGTTCTTCCAGTATTTGCAGCCTTCCGTTCCAGACAGTCTCCTTCAGGCCTTTCCGAATGGCAGTCTCTTTGATCTCATAACCGCATTTTCCCAGAGCCTGCACCGCTTCTACCGCCAGCACAGCATTTGCTACCTGGAATTTCCCCGCAAGGGTGATCTCCAGCTTTTTATAATTTCCATAATCGAAGGTCTGCTTTTTCAGTCCGTATTTCACATGCTTTGCATTTGCCACATCTGCGATGGTCAGCATGCAGCCAAGCTCTGCCGCTGTCTGCTCCACAACCTTTTGTGCCGCTTCCTTTTGCCGCATGGAGACCACCTGACATCCCGGCTTACAGATTCCTGTCTTGTGTGCTGCGATCTCCTCCAGACTGTTCCCTAAGAATTTCATATGATCCATACCGATGGAAGCCAGTACCGCCACCTGCGTTGTGGTGATCAGATTCGTGGCATCCTCTCTGCCGCCCATGCCGGTCTCCAGCACGACGATATCACACTGTTTTTCCCGGAAATACCAAAAAGCCAGCGCCGTCTCAATCTCAAAAGGCGTCGGATGATGGAAGCCGTCACTTACCATAGCATCACAATGCTTTTTTATGATCTCCAGTCCTTCACACAGATCCTTATGGGTGATCTTCTGCTTTCCGATCTGGATTTTTTCACAATATTCAATGATAACAGGTGATATATATTTTCCCACACGGTATCCGGCAGCCTGTAAGATGCTGGAAATATAGGCAAGTGTGGATCCTTTTCCGTTGGTTCCCGCAATATGCACAAATTTTAATTGATCCTGCGGATTTCCCAGTCTTCCGCACAGTTCCCGGATGCTGTCCAGACCCGGAACGATGCCGTAAGTTCCCACTTTTTCCATATATTCCATTGCTTCCTGATAGTTCATAGCAATCTCTCCCGTATCATACACTGAAAATTTCATATACTATGTCCATGAAAATGACAAAATCCATCGCAAACTCTTTTAAAACCTTCGGCAGGAGCTTTCTCCTGTGCGGGCTGTGCGGCTGGTGCATGGAGATCCTGTTCACAGCGCTGCACTCCCTTCGGCGCAGGGATCTGCGTCTTACCGGTAATACTTCCTTGTGGATGTTCCCTATCTACGGCTCCGCCTGCCTGCTTGCACCCTTCAAACGGCTTTTTGAGCACCTGCATATCAGTCGTCCCGGGCGCGGGCTGTTCTATATGGCTATGATCTTCACCGTGGAATATCTCAGTGGGCGCCTATTGTGGAAGCATGGTCTCTGCCCCTGGGATTACGGTAAAAGCCGTTTCCACATCCACCGGATCATCCGGCTGGACTATGCTCCCTGGTGGTTCCTGGCAGGACTGTTTTTTGAAAAGATCCTGCCCTGAGCCGTTTTACTGCATTACTGCATTGCTTCTGCCAGCATCCGTTCCTCATGACCCTTTTTGTCCCGCACCATCTTCTTCATGAGGAAATGATAAGCGATCCAGAGGAAAATACCTGCGGTCAGCCAGGCTGAGGCATTGGCAAAGCACACACCCACATAACTCATCAGATGCGCTGCCGCAAAAGCCACGATACCACGGCTCAACAATTCCACCACACCGCCCATCATGGGCATGAAGCCGAAGCCACAGCCCTGCAGCGCATTTCGGAAGATAAATATCATTCCCAGCGGAATGAAGAACATGCCGCAGATCGTAATATACGTTCTGGCATATCCACATACCATCTCAACCTGTTCGGAGATGAACAGCGGTACAATATAAGGAAGTGCTATATATACCAGTCCGTAGACAAGCACCGCATAGACACCGGACATGATATTGGCAGCTTTCACACCCTTCTGGATCCGGTTCAGATCATTGATGCCGCGGTTCTGCGCACAGTAAGTTGCCATAGTCACACCCATTGCAGCAAAGGGCTGTGTCACCAGCTGTTCCACCTTGCAGGACACCGAATAAGATGCCACCACGGTAGAACCCAGCAGATTCAGTGCTGCCTGTACCAGAATGGTACCGATAGCAGTAATGGAAAACTGCAGTGCCATGGGAATTCCCACGGTCAGCTGATTTTTCACACACTGACTTTCCAGTCTGCAATGCTCCGGACGGATATGCAGTGTAGGTACGCTCTTAATAATATAAATCAGACACAGTACACCGGATAATCCCTGAGAAATGATGGTAGCATAAGCTGCACCGCCCACTCCCATATGACCGTAAACGATCAGTACATAGTCCAAGACAATATTCGTCACCGAAGCGATCACCAGCAATACTAACGGCACCACACTGTTGCCGATGGCACGCAGGATACTGGACAACAGGTTATACAATACATTGCAGGCAATTCCCGCACAGATGATCATAATGTATTCCTTCGTCATATCAAAAATATCTTCCGGAGTATTCATCACCCGAAGCAGACTGTCCATGCTGGCCATACTGACTGCCGTCATCACGATCGTCACGATCACCGACAGGATGGCCGCGCTTCCGATACTTTTGCGCATACCCTCCCGGTCCCCGGCTCCGAAGCGTTGTGCCGTCAGCACAGTAAATCCGGTGGTCAGTCCCTGGGTAAATCCCAGGATCAGGAAGCTTACCGACCCGGTGGCTCCTACTGCCGCCAATGCATCTACACCTACGAACCGACCCACGATAATGGTATCCACCATACTGTATAACTGTTGGAAAATATTACCTATGATAATAGGAATGATAAATTTTGTAATCAGCTTAGAAGGACTGCCCTTCGTCATATCAAGTTCCATAAATCTCTTCTCCCGAAAAAATAGGGCCCCGGAAGGCCCCGTCTCTTATACACATGTATACTTGTTTCTCAATATTACTGTAAATCGTCAATATCCCCGACCTCTCCGGAACCGATATCCAGCATGTTCACGGTTCTGCGCTTCAATCTGGCTTCTTCCGACTCCTTCAAAATAAACTCCTTGATCGCTTTGGAATTGCGGATATGCTCAATCAACAGTTTGGGATGAGTGGTATCACCGGTATAACAGACAATGGTGCCAAGTCCTACCATTCTCTCCCAGATACTTGCCGTATGCTCCACATCCTGTACCTTGTACATATAGCAGTCATTTTCTACCTTGGTGAACACACCTGTATCCACAGTGATCATATCCTCTTTGATCACATACTTAGTAAAAGTAAAAGGTAATCCTAAAAATAACCAGCGCTTCTTTTCCACAAATTCTACAGACATAATGCCCTCCTTTTATTGTCTGGTACAATGTTCCACGGTCATCTGTAACGTACAGTGGAACCGGCTTTTACACAGCCGGCTTCATCGATATAGTTCTCTTTGCCTCATTATATGATATCCTATCCGGGAATGCAAAACCTTTCTATCATATCCACACAAATTTTCTATATTTTTCACTTTTTCCTGCTTGATTCTCCTACGGAGAAATGGTATTATGTTACAAATATAAAAATACAGGAGGATAAACAATGACCGCAAAAGAATGTATCACAGGCCGCAGAAGTATCCGTCAGTATACGGATCAGCCGGTATCTCATGAGCTTCTGGCTCAGATCGTAGAGACAGCTTCTTATGCTCCCAGCTGGAAGCATACGCAAATCGTTCGTTATATCGCTGTGGAAGGCGAAAAGAAAGCGAAACTGGCAGCATGTACTTCCTCCTTCCCGGGTAATGGCAAGATTATGGAGAACGCTCCCATGGTCGTTGCAGTGACCGTGATCAAGGGCAGAAGCGGTTTCGAGAGAGATGGCTCTTTCACTACCGCCAGAGGCGATGCATGGCAGATGTTCGATGCCGGTGTTGCCAGCGAAGCATTTTGCCTGGCTGCTTACGAGCAGGGCCTTGGCACCGTGATCATGGGTATTTTCGATCAGCAGGAAGCTGCTGATCTCCTTGAGATTCCTGAAAATCAGGACCTGATCGCACTGATTCCCATCGGTTATCCCGCAGAAGCACCCGTTGCTCCCAAACGGAAACCCGTAACGGATCTGTTATCTTATCAACAGTAATTTTAAAGTCGAAGAGTTTTTCCTCTTCGACTTTTTTCTGGTCAGGGTATGAGCTGTCTGCTTCCTGCGGTCCCTGTTTCTACCCGCATCATAAGAAAAGCGCTGTATTCTTATGATGTCGCATACACAAGTGAACACGGATTCTCCTATTCCGTACGGTCACTGTGTCGAAAATAGCAGCGCAGAAACGAGGAAATGAAAAAATGAGACACTTGATGAATCCACTTGACTTCTCTGTTGAGGAACTGGACAAGCTGTTCGCTCTGGCTGACGACATTGAAAAGGATCCCGCCAAATACGCCCACAAATGCGACGGCAAGATCCTCGCTACCTGCTTCTACGAGCCCAGCACCCGCACACGTTTAAGCTTTGAATCCGCCATGACACGTTTAGGCGGCAGAGTCATCGGCTTCTCCGATGCGGCTTCCTCTTCTGCTTCTAAGGGAGAAAGTGTATCCGATACCATCCGCATCATCTCCTGCTATGCGGACATCTGCGCTATGCGCCATCCCAAGGAAGGCGCTCCCATGGTAGCCGCAGAGAAATCCCTGATCCCCGTGATCAATGCCGGTGACGGCGGCCATCAGCATCCCACCCAGACCCTGACTGACCTGCAGACCATCCGCAGCCTCCACGGCGATCTGAATAATTTTACCATCGGTCTGTGCGGTGACCTGAAATTCGGCCGTACCGTACACTCCCTGATCAACGCACTGGTGCGCTACAAAGGCATCAAATTCATCTTCATCTCTCCCGAAGAGCTGAAGATCCCTGACTATGTCACCGACATGCTCCGGGAGAAAGGCATTCCTTTCCAGGAAGTTATCCGTCTCGAAGATGTGATGCCTAAGCTGGATCTCTTATACATGACCCGTGTGCAGAAGGAACGTTTCTTCAACGAAGAGGATTACGTCCGCCTGAAAGATTTCTATGTACTGACCCCTGAAAAAATGGAACTGGCGAAGCCCGATATGCTGGTGCTGCATCCCCTTCCCAGAATCAATGAGATCTCCGTGGAGATCGATGACGATCCCAGAGCCGCCTATTTCAAACAGGCACAGTTCGCTGTCTATGTCCGTATGGCTCTGATCCTGACTTTGCTGGGTCTGGCATAATTTTCCGGTATCTGACCGCAAAATTATCTTATGAATTCGTATATTAAAGTTAACATACGCAGCACTCTGTGCCTGCAGAATGGAGATTACTATGTTAAATGTAGGAAAAATCGAAGAGGGCTTCGTCCTCGATCATATCAAAGCCGGAAAAAGTCTCTCAATCTATGAGCACCTTCAGCTGGATAAGTTAGATTGCACCGTTGCTATCATCAAAAACGCCCGCAGCGGAAAAATGGGCAAAAAAGACATTCTGAAAGTAGAATGTGATATCGATATGCTGGATCTGGATGTGCTGGCATTCATCGACCACAGCATCACCGTCAACGTCATCAAAAACGGTGAGATCGTAGAGAAGAAAGAACTGGTGCTTCCCAAACAGATCAAAAATGTCATCAAATGCCGCAACCCCAGATGCATCACTTCCATCGAGCAGGGACTGCCCCACGTATTCGTCCTCTCCGATGAGAAAAAAGAGATCTACCGCTGCAAATACTGCGAAGAGAAATACAGCGAAAGCTAAATCTTATACAACAAATGCCCTATCAGCAGCCGCTGGTGGGGCATATTTACAATACTTATTCCGCATCATCCTCTGTTTTCTTTTCACTATCTTCCTGCTTCTGCATATACATTATTTCTAACCTTACCTGAATTGGCAGTAATAGCAGAAAACCAATTAATCCATATAAAATTCCATTTAATGCAATTGAAATGGAAATACTTAATCCTGTAAAAAGAAGTGTTCCTTCCCCCATAGGTTGAATTGCCATAAAGCTGATACAGCTTTCGAGGAATCCCATTCCCAAAAATGTGATTTTCGCAAGCTTTATCGCTGATTTTGCCTGAAACAATTGTTTTATTGATACTGATTTCTTTTTTCCAAAAATAATCCGAAAGGAATCGAAAAAGGGTAGTCCCAAATTTGTCCCTAGCAAAAATAAAGCAGTAACTAAAAACATACTCAATAATGTAGGCATATCCACAAAAAGCATATTCATACTGATTCCCATATTGGTAATAACAGAATATAAAACAACGAATAAAAAAATTATCACAGTTATCCCAAAAGCCAATAATGAACTTCGGCTTTTCTTTTTGCTATTCTCTGTTTCCTGTAAAAGATTCATCATATTGACTTCAGCTTTTTCAGTGTAACCGTTTTCCAACAAATGTTCACCTGACAGGAACTCATTAATACTAATTTGCAGAATGTGGCATAACGGAACAATCAATGCCAGTTCCGGCATTCCTTTGCCACATTCCCATTTGGATATTGTTTTGTTACTGACACCAATCGCATCCGCCAATTGTTGTTGCGTCATTCCATGCTCTTTTCTTAATGTAGAAATGAATACCCCAATCTTTTCCTGGTCCATTGCTGTTCCTCCCGTAAAACTATAAAAATACGATTTTCATAACTGTATTTTACAATTTTATCGCTATGAGGACAACTTTTCCTTCGTAGACCCCAGTCTATCTATCGTAGATTTTCATTGTATATAACTTCTTTCTGCGTATTTCAACAATCTTATCTACACATTATCTGCGACATAAAATGTGGTAGTCGGCATATTTCCCCACTCTGTTAACGTAATATTTCCTTTTGCAATTTCCGCTGCTTCCAATAATCCTTGCATGGTTTCATCAAAAAAGTTACTCATAATTTTTCCTCCATAGTCTATTGCGTTCCTCTTTATTTTACTCAGTCTCATTATGTATCAAATCTCGTTCAATTCCTTTTCCATAATTGTTTTAATTGCTCTAATATCTGTAAAAGTCAACCTTACGCCGCGATTATACATAGCCAATACTTCATTCAAATTTTCTACTAGCAATTTATTAAGCTTTTTATGTATTGTCATCGGCTGATCCTGCACTGTATGAATATGATCAAAATATTTTTCAATAACAGGAAATGTATTCAGTATTAAAAAAGCATTTTCCTTTCCTGCAAATTCAAGGTCAAAAAAGAGGTGAGAAAAATATTCCACACCCCTTTTTCAATATGCAAACAACATAAAACAAACGGTAAATCATAATTAATAACTTTGTTCTTTAATACAAACAATTGCTCCTGTCGCATTATTCTCTTCTACCCACTTCTTAATCATATCAGTGGAAAACCTGACATCCCCAAAAATCCGACTATCTGGTTTCAATATTATCTCTGTACCTGACGAATGTTCCATTTCACAAGAATTCACGTCATGTTGGGCAATTCCCCTTGCATAGTCCTGACTATAGCAGTTACTATCTCTATACACATTAATCCGCAAATTTTCGCATAATGAATTTATCACCTGCATGCCACCTTGGGCAAAATCACCCATCTGTGCATATTCTATACTCGATATAGGATGACCTGAAAGTATTTTATCCAGTACCTGCTGATTTGTCTTTTCATTTTGTGAAAGAGGAATTCCTCTTCCATTATCAGTTATCTTTACTCTTCCATCCTCATACAGTGTAATATTAATTTCCGTGCAAAATCCTGCATCGGCCTCTTCAAGCGACGTTTTAAGTACTTCATAAACAATCTGATGCATATTATCTATTAAGCTTTCCTTATCTGCTCCCATACGCATTCTCCTTCCTTCTATGTTTGGCACACAATATTCTGGCACCTTATACGAAGTAAGATATTTTTTCACCTTACTTGGCGTGGAACCAAACAATTGTGTAAATGAACGTGTAAATCCTTCGTGAGAATCAAATGCATACATAAGTGATACATCAAGAACTTTCCTACCCTCCAACAAAGAACCAAGCGCATATTGTAGCTTTCTGATTCTAATGTATCCGGTTATTGGCATACCCATAATTTCTGAAAATAATTTACTGAAATAGAATGGACTATAACCAGCCATTTCTGCCAATTCCAGCAAACTGATTTTTTCATAAATATGTTCATCTATATAAGCCAAAATCTCCTTTAAAATTTCTGTACTCATTCCCTTTCTCCTCACATACAGTATCATGGATGAAGCCCACCATACATTCTACAAGCAGGATGCTTCATATCCAACCTGTATATATAGCATACACGCTGGGAGTAGATATTTC
>OMAS01000819.1_pt1 | contig 15252 bp, 15 predicted proteins | sample 1674031 | NCBI WGS metagenome assembly OMAS01 (sample SAMEA103958138, study PRJEB25191) | human gut metagenome | biome: human-associated habitat [ENVO:00009003]; feature: intestine environment [ENVO:2100002]; material: feces | place: Germany | collected 2013/2015 | reverse complement strand
AGAAAAATTAGGAGACATTTTGGCTGCTATGGGTTTTCAGACAATCTCCCCCGTTTTTTTGATATATATTGACCTAATCGGTAATTAATCAATATCTTAAATGCAGGGATACGATAGTAGCGCAAAAGACAATGCAAGAAGTCGTTATTATTGAAACGCCTACTTATATCTTGAAGCAAATAGTTTTTGAAGTTTGTAAACATGATCAAATTAATTATATCCATACCACAAACAAAACATTGTTTATGATGATTTGTAGAAGTTTGTAGATATTATTTTTTTAATGTTTTATGCACGAATCCTTTTAGCAGACACCACTTATGCCACAACTCATAGCCTTGCATAATTTCTCTAATACTGTCTGAGTGAAGATTCACTTTTGAGAAAAAAACTTTGTCTTCAGGCAAATGTAAAAACGGGCAGTCAAAAGATAAGGCCTTACGCCTTTCATGCACTGACCAATAGCGATGTATAAATCCCATCACACCTGCATCGGCACAATAAACGTGCTTTTGTTTTCGAAGTATAGACAATGCTATAGAAGTCATCATTTCATCGCCTACATGAAATAAACCGTTATCTACAACGTCCCAATAGCTATCTTTAAAGAATATAATGGTATCATAAAGGTTCTTATAGAACTCTGATGTACCACCAATAAACTCACCACCTGCCCATGGAAGCCACCTGACAGAGGGCAATATAGATTGTACATCCTTGATTTTCTTTTCACCGCCATAAGAAGGGAGATTATATACCATAGGATGACCTTCTTCTACTATCGACAGAAATTCTTCGTTAACAGAATGCATACAAACTATATCACTATCAAGGAGTATCGAGTATTCACCAGATAGGGTTCCGAGATAATTAAACACATCAATCTTGAAGTGTGCACTATAGAATGGAATCCCTTTTGGTACGTCCAACGAAAACTGTATTTCTTTAACTTCCACATCGCGATATCCGATACGACTGAGAGAAGCATTTATTATACTGGTATTATTTGTTAGAATAATTACCCCCTCTGATGGCCATTTATTTTGAGCGACTTATCAAGAATGCAAGAGTTCTTGACATAAAGGTCTATTCTTTTTTCTGCTGTATATGACCTTCCACCCAATGTGCGTTTCTCGTCTAAGTCGATATACATTAAATTATAATATTTCATACTATTTCTGATTAAGCAACTTCTTTATTACTTCAATTTGATAATATGGATTCCAGTTTGTGTCTATTTCATGATAACAAGCCTGACGAACTTCATCTCTACAATCCTTTTTTGAAGCAAACCACTTGCTGATAGTATCAACTAATGACTGCTGATTCCGATATTCAAAGAAATCGCCTGTCTTTCCTGATTGTATTGCCTCAAACTCAGGCATCTGCCAAGGGAAGTTATTGTGACTGATAACAGGAGTGCCGAATACCATGGTGTGCATTGCAGTAAGCCCCACATTTCCAGGAGCGACACAAAGGTCAGCATTGAAGATAAGCTCAGCATTAGACCTCTCATCGTAGCAGGCACCGTAGAACCATACCTGTTTTGAAATATCAAGCTTTTGAACTTGCTTCTTTAGATTTTCACCTTCTAATCCATCTCCCACAAATACAAGATTATAGTCCTCGTCTTTGTTTCTCAATGTAGATATCGCTTCAACCAACATGTCTAACTGTTTCACTTTCGTCAATCTTCCGATGAAAATGATAACAGGATTATCGTTGCCAAAATGTTGTTTGAATATATTGGATAGAAGCCCTGAATTACGAAGTTCGATTTGACGGTCATAGTTCAGCGAATTATGAATCACATGGTAATTCTTCGTGTTGAATCCTGCCTTCGTCATAACACCTTTTGCATAGTTGCCATATAGGACAGCACCGTCAATAAAACTCCAAAAGATACGTTCTATTAAAACTTTGAGTTTACTCTCTTTACCATAAGCCCCATGACTCCAAAAGTAGATTTTCTTTTCGGGTAAGAATACAGACAGCATCAGGAACATCCAGGTACTAAGACTTCTCTCTTCTCCAAGAAGTACATAATGGGTATATTCCTTTTTGAACAATTGGCAAACTGCACCTTTCTGCCAGTAAGCCTTACCTCCAAATAGATTAATCGTCTTAGAGAAAGTCACCTTACCTCGTAATTTTGACGTGTCCATTTGCTCAATATCACCTATAGCTTCCCCAAAAAACCAGTCGCAATCCAGTTCCTTGTCAATAAGCGTAAATATGCCCTCACGATACAGTGGAGCGTTATTGTATATATTTAGAATTTTCATAATCTACGTATTAAACAATAATTTCTATAATAACCCAAAACGTATGTTACAACAAACCAAAAAGGCGCGTTGGTTAAATAAGTTCCAGAGAACATTAACATCACGAACGGGTAAAGGGCTAATGAGAGAAGCATCAAATGCCCATGAACTTTTTTTACAAGGAACCACATTCTCTTGACTACTTTTACAACTATTGTAGTACCTATAGCAAATAAAATAATACCTCCTTGTAACAGGAAATCCAGAAACAAGTTGTGCCAGTATGGCAAATCTGCTTTAAGAATACAAAGATCATATTGCTTATAAATACCATAACCCAAAATAGGGCTGTCAGAAAATAAATCCCATGCTGTTTTATATAGTCTGTCGCGTTCGGAATCAATATCTTCCGCCTTTGTACTACTAAAGATAGAGAATACACGGTCAATACTACCTGAAATCTCTGAGATGCCTGACAGGTTTCCGATTATCAGCATGACAACAAATACAATAAAAGCACCAAAGAGAAGTCGCTTTGCATTCATCTGTAAAGAAAGAGCGGAAAAAAAAGCTATAGCTAACAATAGGACAAACCCGCCTCGTCCACCACCAATCATGCTTAGTAACGCCTGTATTAACATTATTACTATTGTCAGTTTATGATATAGCGTGTTTCTAAATAGCCTATAGCCAGAATCAGGATTCTCAAAGTACCTATATGCGCTCGTTCCAAATGCTAAGGCTGACATGTAAGACAATATCTGATGATCTCCGGCACCTCCGATAGAAGGCCCCAAGCTAGACAAGAACATTGTCGGCAAAGCCATCACAATACCAATGGTGCTAATAAACATTATTAGCTCCATATTTTTAGCTATTTCCTTGAACTTGTCATAACGATAACAAAATGTCCCTACCCAGATGCCTAACGTTGTGATTGCTATCACATCTTTGAAAGTTGAGAACGACTGAGTTGTATTGCCTGTTAAAATGAACATTTTCTCAAAGTAATAACAACCAAGAAGCAGCAACGGTATAAAATATGGCTTAATACTACCTTGTGCTGAACGATTATGTCTCAATTCGTAGAAGAAAATATAGGCCAAAGCTCCTATATTCACGGATAGTACCGTTATCAAGAAAAGAGGGCTTCCACTACTTTGGCCCATATACGAAAGGCCGAACATCGATATTACAATAAAGAATATAGATGTTATGAATAGACTGAGTGTTATTAAGAAATATCCCATAGTTTATTTTTTAAAGATCAACTCTTTTATATACACCATTCCTTTCATCTTGAACACGACGGATATTAAAGCATAAATCAGTATAGATACGACTCCTTGCATTACCAATAGAGAAAGAGAGTGTATTTCTACATTATTCAATAGATAGAGAACTGCAAATACACAAAATGATGCCATCAAGCTAGGCAGTAAATCATGCAATTGATCAAGGTAACCATAACCAATAGCCATCTTTTGGTAATACGCTGTTACAACGAACATGTATGGTATCATGAGTATCTTTGCTATCATGACATTAAACACGTCTTTTGAAAGTGCAACAACTATCAAAACTACTATGAGAGAAGGAATAGTTGTTAGAAGCTGTCTTTTAAGCGTCATGCTACTATACCCAACAGCATTGATTGCAGTGGTTGCAATTATTGTATAAACATTCAACAGATAGCAGGCCACCCAAGCGATAAGAAAAGGAATACACCCCATCCATTTTTCTGTCAACAAAAGAGGTATGTAGGTAGGAGAAGCTCCAGCTACTATTGCTAGTATAAAAAACAACAGATACGCACCTATGACCTGCATATTGCGAGTTCTTTCCCTTAATTGTACAATATCGTTTTGACATCGAGATAATATGGGGAAAAGAACTGACTGTATAGTACTATCAATGTTCTCTGATGCGGCTTGGGGAAACTGTTTTCCACGATCATATAGTCCTAGCGACTCCTTTGAAAACTGTTTGCCTATTCCAAGGCTTACAATCTCATTGTTTCCACGAACAAGTAGATTTGTGGCCATTATCTTCCAGCCATAATTGTATAACTCCTTTGCTTTCTCCATATCTATGTGTATTGTTACAGAAGGTATCCATTTTATACATAGAATAAAAAGAAGAAGAAGAAATACGGTTGTAGATAATTGCTGTACAATTAATGCCCAAATACCAAATCCTGCATAAGCCATCCAAATGCCTAATAAACCGGACAACGTTGAACCGATAAAAGTAACATACATCTGGACCTTAAAAAGCATTTCACGAACCAATTTCGCTTTAACCACAGATAAATAAGCAGCCGGGAAGAGCATTAAAGCGACAACTCTTAGATAGGATGCCAAGCCTTCCATACACAACCAATTCTCTATCGCACCCGCAAAGGCGGCCAGCATAACATATATACAGAGTGCAAGAACGATTGTAATAGTTAATGTAGTATCATAGTCTTTCTTTTCAACCTCTTTTTTTTGGATTAAAGCGGAACTTAGTCCGCCTTCAATCAAGACCTGCGAGAAAATAACAAATACCATAATAATGGATAATGTACCATAGTCAGCTGGAGTTAGTAAGCGTGCAAGTATGATGCTAACAACAAATGTTGTTGCATGAGTCAAAATGCGCTCACTGAATTTATACAAATATGAAGAAATGTTACTTTTTCCCATTTATCCTCGTATTAATGTCCCATAATACTTCTGTGCAAGTGCTATAACCTTTGCAAATGCCTTAAAGCCAAATATCTTTGAGATATATGAAGCGTATTTGCGTTTACCCTCTAGTTGTATTTGAAAAACATCATAGTAACTCTGAGGATGAGTTTCATCCATCGCAATGGTCATTTGACGATCGAATTCTAGCCAGACCTGGTTATGTTTTAACTCAAAGTATCTGTCATACATTCCTAAATTGGGATGTGTTTCACAATAATGATTATCTATAATATCTTCTAAAAGTTCAGAAGTGGATTTCTCTGAGGGAGAAGGTGCCATAATATTATACTGAGTTGTATAATTTAAAATCCCATTAGGCAAGAATGTCTCAGGAGAGATAGCTATTGTTGGAATGCCTAGTATTGCGGTAGAGGCTGCAGCTCCAGAACTCGACACAAAAGCATCTACCTCTTTAACCATATCTAATGAAGCAGGAAACACCTCTCCTGTTATTATAACATCTGCAATATTATCGAATAACTTATAAATATTATTTTTAAAGCCTACATCTTTTGTGTCGCCTATTAATAATAATGCATATCTTCTTCCAGAATGAGCTGCCATGTACTTGTGGATTTCTTTCATTGCTTCCCATACAAATCCTTTATTCAGTCTGCCAAATGAACCAATAACGACATCGTACTTTTTTAGTAATTCGGTTCTATCATCTGGAACTTTATCTATCGAAGATGCACCATAGGCTAAATAGTATTCTGGATTCTTTATATCATAATCGCTTCCCTTAAACATTAAAGGTACAGATTCTTTTCTTATGCCGGCTAATTCATGACGACAATGTTTGAAATAGGCAAACTCCAGTTGTGATTTTGACATTTCAAATAATTCCTCGAAAGCAAAATTAATATGTTTACAACCTAATTCTTGGGCAATTAACTCACACCATGTGGATATTGAAACTGTACAACTCTCTATAATTACAGTATTGCCTTTGTTGATCTTATACCTTTTGGCAATCTCTTTAACCATTTTCTTGACAAAACCTTTTCTAAAGTACATTGTCGAATAGTCTAAAAAGGGATAGCAATTATTCTCAAATGTCTCCAACTCTTTGACAAGTATAATGTCTTTTCGTGCATATATTACATCAACTGACCACCCTTTTTCTTTGAGATAGCGTATTTTCTCAACGAGGTATAATTGTGCTCCACCTATATTACAGATGGATGGTATAACAAAAATGTATTCCTTGCTTTTCATGTTTCTTGTTTGTATTTTAATAGTTCTGACAAAATTTATATTAATATTTTTTGCAGCAGCCAGCAGTATCGAACTGCGGACTCTCAATGAGAGAGTTCTAACTGTATGGCTGCTTATCCGTTTAGAATGTGAAATCAACTGCTACTGTTACTCTTGGATTTTCTTTAAAGAAATCATTACCCCAAAGGTAGAAACTGTAGTTCTTATAGGTGTACCATGCACCAATGGCAAGGTCAACCGGCTGTTGGAATTTCCAGTCATGAACAATACCAATCATTGGGTAGAGGCTATGATTTTCGTTAAAGACAATGTTACTACCCAAATAGAGCCAGTGCTCATAGTTGTGGTTGCCACCACGATTGAAGGTCATCCAAGTGTTCGATGTCCAAGTTAAATAACCAGAAGGCAAGATGAAGCCATTAAACAAAAGACCCGCATTCACGTTCGAGAACTTATAGTTATCTCTAATGTCAGACATATACGACACTTGAGTACCTGCACTTATCCATTTATTCCATTTCTTACCTATACGGGCATAGAGACCGTGATCTGAGTAATCCTTGCCGACAGACAAGTCAGTTCCAAGAGAAAACCAATCTGTAATACCAAACTGAAGGGTTGTATAGTTCTGCATGGCGTTTACACCAGGGCGGAATTTCACAGATGTATATCCATAAATTTTTCCTTCACCTACTGTAGCTCCCCAATAGGGCACTTGAGCAAAGGATGTTATCGAAATTATGGAGAGGAGGAAAAATAATAATACTTTTTTCACAATTCAGTCAATTAATTATTCAAAGTTCATACCAGAACAAAAATCGTCGCCATAAAGCCTTACAGCACGAATCGCCATTAAGACACCTATGAAGGCCCAACCGCCTACTATAATCCACTCTTGCCATGAGAGAGAGCAATTTGTGCCGGGAATCATATACATCAATGCCATAAAGCCTGACATCAAAACAGCTAAATAGCCTATGAGCTTGCCGCTTTTTACTCGGAATGGGCGAGCCATATTCGGTTTTGTCTTTCGCAAACGCAGAAAAGATAGCGCAACCATACAGTATGCCAAACAGCAAGCAAAGTTGGCAGCATCAACAATCCATACCAGCATCACGCGACCAAACAGGGGCGCTATGATTGATAGAACACCTAGAAATAGAATCGCTACCCAAGGAGTGTTGTATTCAGGATGAAGCTTTGAGAAAGTCTTAGGAAGCATTCTTGCCTTAGACATCGAGAAAATGACACGACTGCCTCCAATAAGGAAAGAATTCCAAGTGGTTACAATACCGCAAAGGCCGCCAATTATCAGCACTTTGGTCATAGCCTCATTACTAAAAGCGACAGCAATGGCATCTGCCGTCACCATACCCGTGTCTGCCATTGAAGCAGCAATCTGTTCAGGATTCATCACATAGCCAATTGCCACTACAATCATTGCATAAAATACTACAGCCATGCCTATTGATGCTATCATCAATTTGCCCAAGCGCTTTAATGGCATATTGATTTCTTCGGCTGCCTGAGGGATGACATCAAAACCAAACAGGAAGAATGGGGTCATGATAGCAACCTTGAGGATATTGCTGATGATGTCACCACCGTTATCTCCCACGAATTCCTGTCCGCTTAGATTATTCATGTCACCCGTAACAGCCGAACCTGCAACCAACAACAATCCTACACCTGCTATGATACAGGTGAGGATATTTTGAAGTTTGGCAGCTTTCTTTGTACCTATATACTGAATATACACAATGAGAGCTGAAGCGAGAATGGCAACTGCAACCCATGACGCATATACATCAAAACCAGCTACCGTATAGAGATACCCTTGCAAGAACCCAGGAATCACATACTGCATGATGGTTGCAAACGAACAAGCTTCGAAGCAAACAACACCAATATAGCTGAGCACGAGCGCCCATGTACAAATGTAGGAACCTGTAGGTCCGAAAGCTGCATAGCTGAAATTTTGTTCGCCTCCACACTTAGGCATTGCCGTTGTCAACTCAGCATACGTAAGACCTACAAGGTAGATCATCAATCCACCAATGAGAAATCCGATAGCTGTACCTATTGCACCTCCAGTTTGTATCCATTGTCCGGATGAGACAACCCAGCCCCAGCCTATCATCGCACCAAAGGCGATCATCAGTACGTCTCGGGTACGAAGTACTTTATTAAAGTCCGAATTAGTGTTGTTTGCCATATTCGTATGATTATTTCATGAGCTCTGGAGTCTCCCAGAGGTTGAGTTTTACGCCAATATTATTCTTTAATGCATTTTGGTAACACTCATACCCCCAAGCCACATCTTCAAGAGACATTCCGCCTACAGCATACACCATAATCTGTTCCCTATTCTCACGTGCTTTCTCCTTTCCATTGATGATGTCGCCAAGTTCTGTAATACTCTCGCGTGAAATCTTTCCTTCGGTAACGGCATCATAGAATCCCATACCAAGGAGGGTAGAAACAGTCTTTTGGGTAGGTAGTTCTCGACCTTCGCCCCAGCCTGCATACATTGAATAATTGTCGGCAACCAACTTAACATTATCCTTCGCGAGGAAGTCTGTCTTTACAAGGAGAGCGGAAGCTGCAATAATGACTGCACCTGGCTTAATCCATGATTCTTCAACATAGGGATTGTCTTCATACTTTGCAGCATTGGTAGTGCCATAGAAGATGATATCGGACTCACGACAAGCCTCTTCAAGAGAATCGCAGATGATATAGTTCTTAATTTGGGGATACTTATTCTTTGCCCAATTAATGAAATTATTGAGGCTTTCCATTCCTCGTCCTTTAATCTTCAACGTGTCAATATTAGGGCGACCTACCATGAATGCATCTAAAGTATAGCGAGACATCACACCGGGACCAATAATTGTGCAAATGTGAGCATCTTCGTTTGCCAACCACTTTGCACCAAGTCCACCTACTGCACCCGTACGCATTGCACTAAGAATATTGGCAGACATGTATGCAATAGGAGCACCTGTGATGGAATCCATAAGAGTCATCATCAGGATGCTTCGAGGTTGGCCATACTCCTTATTGTGGGGGTTAGAACCGTATGTCTTACATCCGTACAGCTTATACTTGCCACCAAGATAAGCAGGCATTGACATCATGCGCTTGTCAGGCTCATGAAGAGGCATTCCGGGAACATTAGATTCCTTAGGGAACGAAAGACGGATGCCATGTTCGTTGCCATTGTCGCCACCCATTCGATAATCGCCAGCAACAAGGAGTTTGAACATATCCTCCATGGATTCCACACAACCGGCCATATTGTTTACGCCAGCCTTAATCATGTCCTGCTCATTCAGATACAGGAAGTCAATTCTTGAATTAACCATAATTATTATCAATATTTGTTTTAAATAAATTCTATTTCTGGATGTATATTGGTTGCTGCTAGTTTCTTGATTGGTTCAAGGACCTTGGCAAAAGGTTCTGAGGGGTCTGTGTTGAGTACGGCATAGACAAACTCATCAACCATCTCTTTTGGAGCATAAAGCTCATTAATCTTATGAGCCTTCTCTACTAAATCCTGAATTGTCACATCTGCATTATGGTCACCCTTAGGTTCGTATGGACTAGACTTCAGAACATGACCATCATTCAATGTAATCTGTACATGACTTAAACGCTTTCCGGGGAAGACTTTGTCATATTCAGGATATTGATGAAACTCAATACGCTCCACCATAGGCTTAACTCTAGGATCAAGCATCTTTGTCGTAGAACTTTCCAATGGGCTGCAGTCACCAAAAATCAATTGAGCTGCCAATGGATAGATGATGTTATATTGAGCTTCATCCTCACATGTTGGCGCATTGCGATATAGTGTCCCTGCATTACCAAATGTATAAACATCAACCTTTTCAACCTCATCAGAAGTAAAGCCATATTCCTTCATTAAATCAGAAATTGCACAAATCGGACTATGAGCCCAACGACAGCACGAATAGAACTTAATGTAGAGGTCGAACATGTAATACTTCTCCCCGAGAGTATCGATGTAAGGGATATACTTCTCATCAAGGATGATAGCATTTCGTCCTGTGATACCTGCTTTTGCCATCATTACAGCTTGTGTACCAGCATGTTGTCCATAATAAATGCCATCCTTATTCATAGAAGGCACATAGCAAGAACGCTTTGCAGGATTGACAGGAGCAATAAAGTCAGCAATACTCAATGCCATCTCTAATTCTTGACGATTAAGACCAAGGAGTTTTCCAACACTGGCAGCTGTTGCAAAGGCAGAGTAGGATCCTGAACTATGATCCCATGTAAAATAATCACGGATGGAATATCCTTGACGGATGCCCGTCTCGTATGCAACAACGATTGCTGCAAGCAACTCTCCATAGGTGCAATCACTAGCTTCTGCCGCAGAAAGAAGAGCACCAAAGAAACCAGACCCAGGATGACCACGAAGAAGGCTGTAACCATCATCAAGGTCAAGTGCATTGGCAGACATACCATTTGCCATTGCTGCTCCAATCAAGTTGGTTTTCTTGCCTGTAGAAAGAATAGTTACATCACCTATAGGATAGTTAGCCTCTACATAAGCAGCGGCCTTCCTTGCAGAGTTATTCTTAGCACCACAACAAAGTACGGCTGCCAAATCGAGGAAACATTTCTTTGCTTGATTCTGCACCTTATCATTCAAAGTGTTCCAATGAGTGTCTTGAATAAATTCAAGAAGCTTTACTAAAGCACGTCTATCATTCATATTAGTTTGCTTTATATTCGTATTTAGATACAATCATGTCTTCACCCTTTTCATCGTAAACATGATAGGTGTCGTACATCTTCTTCACAAACTCTTCTGCCTCCTTCTTTGTTGGTACATAAGCACCAACAGCAGCAACGCGCTGGCGTATATCACCACTTGCTGGAATATCTTCTCCTTCTGGAATAATCTGTCGTCCATATACAATGTTAGGCATTGCAAGCAGATCATCAAGGCCCTCGACCTTTGCCATGTGGCCTTCACGTACTGAGAAGCAGATAATCATACCAACACCACCATTGAGTTTATAGCAATCTGTAGGATCTCCGAACCAAGTTTTTGTATCGCCAGTAAGTGCAAAATGAATAAGCGATTTTACAGTGTCAAATCCTGTTGCTGCTTTCAATACTAGATCATAATCGCCTCCCGGCATACGAAGAGCTGGGTCGTAATATCGGATAGTTTCGCCATCTACGAAACCTTGAAGGAAAACAGGACCAAACTTAATACCCAATGCCTTAATCATATCCTTGACCCTCTGCTGAACCTTGGCCTCGAAAGTTGGTGTGAAATCTGAAGGGAACTTGGTACACATAACCTGTTTGTCAAGACCATCTTCTGGACGGCCAAGATAACGATCACCGAACTTCACTTGGTAAGGTTCGCCATCAACTACAAAGAATGCGGAAGCAATATCCTGCTTGCCTCCCATGTACTTTTCGCAGATGCACTTACCATCGGCAGAAAGTTCCTTGGCAAGTTTCAATCCTTCAAGAGCTTCTTCTTTCGTGTAGCAAATACTCTGTCCACGAGAACCACGGCAGATACTTGGCTTGATAAACAGAGGATATTCAGCTATACCATTGAGGATATCTTCCTCTGTATAATCTGGAATAACATCCACGTTGTGTTTAATGCAAAAATCCTTAAATAAGCGCTTATCAGTAAAAATCTCGAATTGCTCCTTGGTTGCATAACAAGGGATGTTGAGTTTCTCACAAATCTGCTGATAAGGCTTCTGAGCAGGATCGATGCAGAAACTTAAGACTGCATCTACATGTTCTTCCTTACATCTCTCTACTATTGTATCAACATCTGTGATACTATACATCCATGATTCGTCTGCCAACTGTTTAGCAGGTGAAAGGTTTGGCTCCAGATAATCGGAAACAATAACATAAAGTCCCATTTCCTTAGCCGTGCGAACAACTTTATTGTGAACACTAGCTCCAGCGAGAACTAGAAGTTTCTTTCCTTTAAAATCCATATCTTTTATAATTAATATCTTGCAAATAAAACTTCAAACAATTCCATCGTTACATCTTTACTGTCATCATAATATGATTTATCATGTTCGTAGGTATCTCTAAGTATGCGAGCTGGAGAACCTGCCATTACTACACAAGGTGGAACGTCACGAGTAAGCAAACTTCTTGCGCCTACAAACGCATGATGTCCGATATTTTTGGCTTTGGCAGATATACTCAAAGCCCCCTGTCCGATAAAGACAAAGTCCTCCATATTGGTATATGCCCCTATGGTAGCACCACCTGCTATGAAACAACTATTGCCAATATGGGTGGTATGTGAGATATTGACATGAGAAAGAAGCACAGTATTGTTACCAATGGATGAATCTGCCTGAACATAGGTAAAAGGTGAAATGTAAACTCCCACCTCTGAGATTGTTGCAAAAGCAGAGATTACAGCTGTGGGATGTATCAAGGTAGGAACCTTGCCGCCCATTGCTTTAATTTTGTCCGATAGTTCTGTACGAATTCTGTTGTCACCCATTGTCAAGAGGAATGACATACCTTCGAGATTTCCTTTTGCGAACAAATCATCAAACGAACCTAATATCTCGTAGTCATGGTCTATTTCTCCCGTACGCATATTATTATAATGGTATAAGCCAGCAATAGAGTATCCGCAAGCCAAAGCCAAGTCAATGAACACCGGAGAGTTGTGACCAATGCCTAAAGCATACAAGTCTTTTTGCATGAAATCTGTTATTTTTTAAAGAACGCAAGTGTACGATCAATATCATTATCACTCAGTGCATGATGCATAGGAAGACATATGACGCTGTTTGCCATCTTATGCGCATTGGGCAGATTCTCTGGTCGTGCGCTCTCCAGACCTCTGTAGGTGGAAAACTCAGAGATAAGAGGATAGAAATACCTGCGGCCAAGCACGTTTGCTTCCTTCATCTTGAAGTAAAGCTCATCGCGTGTCATTCCGTATTTCTCGGCATCAACAAAGATGGGGAAATAGCTGTAGTTGTGTTTTACACCGGGCATATCGTCGAAGAAGGTGATTCCATCAACTTCTCGTAATGCCTCACGGTATTTGATGGCAACTTGATGGCGTGCATCGATGGCAGCATCCACATGTTTGAGATTAAGCAATCCGTAGGCGGATCGCATTTCGTCCATCTTGGAGTTAATGCCAGGACCTACAACGGTCACCTCTCCTGCAAATCCGAAGTTTTTCAGATAGTCTATACGTTTCTTGGTAGTCTCATCATGCATCACCATGGCTCCGCCCTCAATGGTGTTATAAACCTTGGTGGCATGGAACGACAATGTTGACATATCGCCACAATTGAGTACGCTCTCCCCATTTACCTTTACTCCGAATGCATGAGCTGCATCGTAGATTACTTTCAAGCCATACTTGTCAGCAATTTCCTGAATGCGCTTGGTGTCACAAGGTTTGCCATATACATGCACTGGCATAATAGCTGTAGTCTTTGGAGTAATCGCAGCCTCAATAAGGTCGGGATTGATGTTGCCAGTTGCAGGGTCAATATCCACGAACACAGGTTTGCAACCATTCCACCATATCGAATGAGTTGTTGCCACGAAAGAATAAGGTGTAGTGATTACTTCACCTGTAATTCTCAAAGCCTGAAGGGCGGTGAGAAGAGGGAGCGTACCATTGGTGAATAGGCTCACGTATGGCACTCCAAGGTACTCAGCTAATGCAGCTTCCAGTTTCTTATGATAGCTGCCATTGTTTGTTATCCACTTACTGTCCCAAATCTTCTTCAGTTCCTCATGGAAGTCATCAAGATTGGGCAGTAACGGGGATGTTACTGTGATAAGTTTATTATCCATAAAATATTGATTTTTATTATGCTTTTAAAAGTTCTTGCAGTCGCATGAAACGAGGCTTATTGTCATACCAGCGGAAGAAAGGCTTTTCAATGATATGGAAGCGCAGCCTGTCGATGATTATACAAATAAAGAAAATGATAATTACTGTAGATGCAAAGTAGAATACCAACTGCAAATGAGGTAGTGTATAATGACCTATACAATCCACTGTATCTTTCCATAGCCACTGACGCATTGCGTCAGAATTGGCATGGATAAGAAGCACCCCGAAGGTTGATGCTCCTATTGCATTAATTAATTTGCTGTATGCGATATTCATATTTTTGAACCAGAGGAATGAAGCGACAGCAACGATAACTGCAAAAATTTTATTGGAATCACTAACGAAGAAAGTTCCTCCTTTGCCAAATATATAAGTCATGCAGACCATGCTGCATAATGCAATCAAAACACTTAATATAGTAGCCATCATCCACAACTTTTTATTTTCCATAATAGGATGATGATATAATCGGATGTATGAAGAAATTAAGTAAATAACTCCGAACCATGTGACATAATTAATCGCTACATCAAATTTCGGAATACTTCCAAGGATGGTGTACATTCCGAGGAGAAGGCAAAGGAGTATTTCATGCTGACGTTTGCTCATATTACGTATAAGTATATTCCAAAAGGGAATGGTCAACCAGAAACCAATGAAACAACTTCCGAAATTAGTATTAAAGCCCCATACTGGCGAAATGAGCTTTGCTAACCTGACAAGACTCAACAATTCGTAACCGGTAAACAGGAATATGGTGAATATGGAGATTTTGTAAATGCATATCCAGAGTAGCAATTTGACAAACTTGCGTAGAGTTATCTTGCTTGTACACATAAAATATCCTGTGATCAGCAGGAAGCAGTTGATGCCAGTCTTTCCCCACATGCCAATCGCCATCAAAAAAAGACCATTAAAGCAAAAACGATTTTCTGCCATTGGACCTATCGATTCTTGTGTGATAGGGTCGGTTGCTATTAAGCCTGAATTCACTACACAATGATGTGCTACTATTAGCATCATGCATATTATTCTATACAATTCAAGATTGGAGGAACGCTGTTTAAATCCCCCCCCCCAGACCGTCCGAAAACCTTGATTTTCTGCTGTTTATCACTGTTTT
>OMAS01000808.1_pt1 | contig 15439 bp, 15 predicted proteins | sample 1674031 | NCBI WGS metagenome assembly OMAS01 (sample SAMEA103958138, study PRJEB25191) | human gut metagenome | biome: human-associated habitat [ENVO:00009003]; feature: intestine environment [ENVO:2100002]; material: feces | place: Germany | collected 2013/2015 | reverse complement strand
GGAGAGACACTTCACGGTGATTATAATCAATGGATGAATGATTCCATGTTACATTCTGTCACAAACTACGAGTGTTACAAGGGATTGTATTCCAGTTTTAACAGCATGAATATGTTTGAGATCAACCACTCCCTGCTCCGTCAGTTTGGCCCGGATAACTGGACTTTATACAAAGGAAAACATCTGCTCTCGTTCGTCGATAACCATGATGTCACCAGAGTTGCAAGCATTTTGTCAAACGAAAATCATCTGCCTTTGATCTATGCTCTCGCCTTTGGTATGCCGGGTATCCCATGCGTTTATTATGGCAGTGAATGGGGTGCAAAAGCCCGCAAAGAAGAGGGCGATCCTGCACTGCGTGCCTGCTTTGAGAAACCGGAATGGAATGATCTCACAACTTTTATTTCCAAACTGGCAGAGGCAAAAAAACATTCCAATGCATTGAATTACGGTGATTTCCGTTCCGTTCTTCTGACCAACCGCCAGTGTATTTTCGAGCGAAAAACAGATTCTGAACGTGTTCTTGTAGCAATCAATGCGGATGATCAGCCTTTTATGGCACATTTTGACGCCGGATGCGGCACTGCGGTAGATCTGATCACAGGAGAAACACACGATTTTGGCGGTGGCAGTGAACTTGCACCTTACAGTGCGGCTTACTGGAAAATGGAACGTTAGAATGTGATTTTGTGGCGCCTTTATAGGGTGTGAGTGGCAGATATAAGCGCCCTCTCACAAGGCAGTCACTTTATGTAATGAAAAAGAAAAACGGTACAGACGAAATATGATGTTCCTGTTCGCCGGGCATTCCGCTGGGCTTCTGAACAACAATCATGTTCAGCTGAAGCTTCCATGATTGTTAGAATCCCAGCTCCATGGCTCACGAAGGAAATCATATTTGTCTGCACCGTTTTTCTTTCATTTACGTTACGAATGACTTGTGAGAGGACGCTTATATTTGCCCAATCAACGTTATGGATTGCACCACAGAATCTGCAATTTACGTTATGGAACTCGCGGGGTATGGGATGAGTGCCTATAGGATCAAAACTCAATCTGCATTCTCAAAGTAATTTAATTATAAATTCTGTAAATCAATTTTAATAGAATGAAGTAGGATTGTAAGTGTAATTATGGTAGAATAATGGTATTAATGAAGTTGATCAATCAGGATTTGTGTGGTGTAAAAATGGTATATAATGATTTGGAAAATATGCTAAATGAATACAACTGGGATAATGGATTTGAGATTCCAAAAGAAATACTTGCTGACCCTAGGTGTGATTTGGCATTGGCATTAGAAATATTTTATTTAAGTGATGGGTATGCCTATTTAGAAGATTTAGAGAAAACAACTGACTTAAAAGAATGGAACAGTTTTATTACCGCTCTTTATGATGATATATCGAACAATAAATTTCCAAAGACAGGTAAATCATTTAAAATTCCATTATCCAAGGTTCAAAAATACAAGCTTCAGAAAAAAGGTATTTCAAAAATTTTTTTGATTGATTTATAACTTCAAGTTTGATGGAGAAAGCAAAAATCAGTCATGCCCTTTATCATATAGTTTCTGTATATTTTTTGGAAGTTTGTCAGGCAACATGGCATTTATAGCATCTTCGTTACCATCTTTCATTGCTGTTTCGTAATACCAGCACTTGAATTTTAAGAGGGAAAGAGTTTTTTGGAGTTCCTGAATTTCAGTTTCAACAGCTGATTTTCGGGCTTCAAATAATTCTTTCCTTTTTTTATAGCTGGAGCTGCCTTCAGATACCCAGATAAAAAATTGCTTTATATCTTTTATCTCAAGACCAGATTTCTTCAGACATTCAATGATACGAAGTGCTTCTAATTCATTATCGCTGAAATAACGGATATTTCCCTTGCGTTCCAGATTAGGGAAAAAGCCTTCCTTGTCATAATACCTTAATGTAGAAACAGGAAGATTAAACATTGCAGAGACCTGACCGATTGTATACATAAAAAACCTTCTTTCAAATTTATGCTTGACCTAAAGTTAACTTTAGGTTGTAAGATATTTATATCATATACTATTGTTAGTGTAATTACAAGAAATTTTGCATATGGAGGATGTTAAATATGTTAAAAACAGAAAAATTAAAGCTGGTATCTGAATGGGATAAAACTTTTCCACAGAGTGAAAAAGTAGACCATAAGAAAGTGACATTTGTAAATCGTTATGGAATCACACTTGCCGCAGATCTGTATAAGCCGAAAAATAAATCTGGGAAATATCCTGCGATTGCCGTAAGTGGACCATTTGGGGCAGTCAAAGAACAGTGTTCCGGATTATATGCACAGACAATGGCTGAAAGAGGATATTTAACAATTGCATTTGACCCTTCTTTTACGGGGGAAAGTGGAGGCTATCCAAGATTTATGGCTTCTCCAGATATTAATACAGAAGATTTTATGGCTGCTGTTGATTTCCTTTCTGTTCGGGAAGATGTGGATCCGGATAAAATAGGAATCATTGGAATCTGCGGCTGGGGTGGAATGGCTCTTAACGCAGCTGCGTTGGATACAAGAATAAAAGCAACCGTTGCTTCTACCATGTATGATATGACAAGAGTAAATGCGAATGGATACTTTGATTCTGAGGACAGTGAAGAAGCACGTTATGCAAAGAAACAGTCACTGAATACCCTCAGGACAGAAGAATACCGTAAAGGCGAATATTCCAGAGGCGGTGGTTGTGTTCCCCTTCCGGTTCCGGAAGATGCACCTTTCTTCGTAAAAGATTACAGTGAGTATTATAAAGGCAGATGTTATCATAAAAGGAGCCTGAATTCCAATGATGGCTGGAATAGTATTGGCTGTATGTCATTTATAAATCAGCCAATATTAAAGTACAGTAATGAGATCAGAAGTGCAGTCCTTATTATTCATGGAGAAAAAGCGCATAGCTATTATTTTGGAAAAGATGCTTATGAGAATATGATTAAGGACAGCAAGTACGCATCCAATAAAGAGCTGCTTACAATTCCGGGGGCTGTTCATACAGATCTTTACGATAATCTGGATGTGATCCCATTTGATAAAGTCCAGAAATTTTTTAAAGAAAATGGGGTTGGTTAGTCATGACATATGAGGAATATTTGAGTAATATGAAACCCGGATATATCGTAGATGCAGGAAGTGAAGAACATCTGGTCATGCACGAGTTGTCTCAAAGGGCATTAAAAATAACGATGGAGCTGAATAACAAATATCATACAAAAGAAGAAATAGTACAGCTTATGTCGGAACTTACCGGACAAAAAATAGATGAAAGTTTTGGAATGTTTCCTCCGTTTTATACAGACTGCGGACAAAACATCCATATGGGCAAGAATGTTTTTATAAATGCAGGATGTAAGTTTCAGGATCAGGGTGGTATTTATATAGAGGATGGAGTCCTGATTGGACATAATGCAGTATTAGCAACGATCAATCATATGGAAGATTCTGAGAAAAGAGCAGGTATGATATTTCAACCGATTCACATTGAAAAAAATGTATGGCTTGGAGCAAATGTGACAGTTCTTCCGGGAGTTACAATTGGTGAAGGTTCGATTATTGCAGCCGGAGCAGTTGTAACAAAAGATGTTCCAGCCAATATGATTGTGGCAGGAGTGCCTGCGAAAGTTATACGGAAGATTAAAAAAGACACTATGAGATGTGTGGCCAGATGAAAACACTTCTTGATAGATTGAATCCTTTATATTCGACAGATTATTCATTCAGAGATATTTATATGATTGCAACTGCCGCTGAGAATGATGAAAGTGCATTTGAAAAAGCCTACAATGGTCTGCAAGGCTGGGTAGACTGTTTTGAAAAGGCTTCCTTGAAAGGCATGGTCGGTGGCGGTGGAATTGATGCTGCAAATACAGCGGCTGATCATGTGGATGCGATGAAAAAAGCATATGAACTTGGAAAGAAACTATAAGTTGAAAAGAGTACTATTACTTAGTCTTTGTGTGTTAGTTTTATTTGGGCTTGCAGGATGTAGAGAAAAAAGAAGTGTTTCATTTGAAAATGATATATCCGGAGAAATAATAGACAATAGTACTGAATCTCAAATTTCTGCTGGAGAATTAGAGAAAACAGAAATTACCGACAAATCGGCGATGGATGATGAGAGAGAATACATGAAGTTATATTTTGATGACACTGAAATCCCGGTGATATAGTTCTATACAGTGGAGACAAAATAGTAGTGTTTTATGGATCAAATTCATGGGCATATACCAGACTGTGGAAAATGAATATTCCAGAAGGTGATGTGACAGAACTTTTGTCAAATGGGGGTATCACTTTGAAAATAGTAATTGCGAAATAGTGAGTAAATCAGAATGTTGTTTTCTATTGCAAGGAAATTTTCATATTTTATTGTGCAATTTGACGATAAACTGTGAAAAAAGTCTCTGTAATATCCGCTTTTTCCATGAAATGAAAATTAATGAGAAAAAATATCAATAATGTTATTGACATCTAATGAACGTTAGAATATACTAACCAACGTAAGAAATGAAAATCATTATCAATACAGTAGGAGAAAAGAGGAAGAAATGATGCCGCTTACTATGTTAAACACAGGAGAACCGAGTACGATTAAAAAAGTCGGTGGAAAAGAAGAAACCAGAAGATTTTTAGAGAATCTTGGCTTTGTTCCAGGCGGAGAAGTTACAGTCGTATCAGAGATCGACGGTAATATGATCGTTAACATCAAGGATTCAAGAGTTGCGATCGGAAAAGACATGGCGAATAAAATTATGGTATAAAACTGTTGCAACAGCGCAGTTTCATGATACAAAAATGAAAAGGAGCGAAACGATGAAGACGTTGAAAGAAGTAGCCTGCGGCAGTACCGTAAAGGTCAAAAAACTGACTGGCGAGGGCCCGGTCAAGAGAAGAATCATGGACATGGGCATCACAAAGGGTGTGGATATCTATGTAAGAAAAGTAGCACCGCTTGGTGATCCGATCGAAGTAACTGTAAGAGGATATGAGTTATCCTTGAGAAAAGCAGATGCTGAGATGATCGAAGTAGAGTAATTTTTTTTGCTTATATGTTAGTACATGCTAACAAAAGACAGAAAAGGCAAACAAAAGCAAGCTACAGCAAACGAAGGCAAGCAGCAGCAAACAAAAGCAAGTTGCAGCAAACTAAAAATAAAAGGAGAAAAGTTATGGCAGTAAAAATTGCACTCGCAGGTAACCCAAACTGCGGAAAAACAACTTTATTTAATGCTTTGACTGGCTCTAACCAATTCGTAGGTAACTGGCCTGGAGTAACAGTAGAAAAAAAAGAAGGTAAATTAAAGGGACATAAGGATGTTGTCATCATGGACTTACCGGGTATTTATTCCTTATCTCCATATACACTTGAGGAGGTTGTTGCCCGTAATTATCTGATCGGCGACAGACCGGACGCCATCTTAAATATCGTAGATGGTACAAACATCGAGCGTAACCTTTACCTGTCCACACAGTTGATGGAACTTGGCATTCCGGTTATTATGGCAATCAACATGATGGATCTTGTTGAGAAGAACGGTGACAAGATACATATTGACAAATTAAGCAAAAAGCTTGGGTGTGAAGTCGTTGAGATTTCTGCATTAAAGGGAACCGGTATCCAGAAAGCAGCTGAAAAGGCAGTTGCACTTGCACAGCAGAAGAAGAACATGGTTCCGGTACATGAGTTCTCTAAAGATGCAGAAGATGTGATCACAGAGGTTGAGAACAAACTGAGCGGTATTGTTTCAGAGGATCAGAAACGTTTCTTTGCGATCAAGTTATTAGAGAAAGATGACAAGATCAAAGAGCAGATGAAATCTGTTCCGGATGTATCATATGAGATCAAGGAAATGGAAGATAATTTTGATGATGATACTGAGAGTATTATTACAAACGAGCGTTATGTATACATTTCATCCATCATTGGCGAATGTGTTTCAAAGAGCAGCAAAGAGAAACTTACAACTTCCGATAAGATCGACCGTATCGTGACAAACCGCTGGCTTGCAATTCCGATCTTTGCAGTTGTAATGTTTTTGGTATATTATGTATCTGTAACAACGATTGGTTCTATCTTAACAGACTGGACAAATGATACGCTGTTTGGTGAATGGATCATCCCTGGTGCACAGAGTTTATTTGAAAACATCGGATGTGCTGACTGGCTGACAGGTCTGATCGTAGATGGTGTGATCTCCGGTGTAGGTGCAGTACTTGGTTTCGTACCGCAGATGTTAGTACTGTTCCTGTTCCTTGCATTCTTAGAGTCCTGTGGTTACATGGCACGTGTCGCATTCATCATGGATCGTGTATTCCGCAAATTCGGACTTTCAGGAAAATCATTCATTCCGATGCTGATCGGTAGTGGATGTGGTGTTCCTGGTGTTATGGCATCAAGAACAATTGAGAGCGACCGTGACCGTAAAATGACGATCATGACAACAACCTTTATTCCTTGCGGAGCAAAACTCCCAATTATCGCTTTGATCGCAGGTGCTTTCTTCGACAATGCAGGATGGGTTGCATGGAGCGCATACTTCGTAGGTGTGGCAGCAATCGTATGCTCCGGCATTATTTTAAAGAAAACAAAAATGTTCGCTGGCGATCCGGCACCATTCGTTATGGAGCTTCCGGCATATCACTGGCCGACAGTTGGCAACGTATTAAGAAGTATGTGGGAGCGTGGCTGGTCTTTCATCAAAAAAGCTGGTACGATCATCACGTTATCAACCATCATCTTATGGTTCTTAATGAACTTCGGATGGACAGATGCAGGCTTTGGTATGTTAAGTTTCGATGGACTTGAGGGTGCTGCTCTTGAGGCTGCCCAGGCAGAATGTATCCTTGCAAAGATCGGTTCTGCAATCGGCTGGATCTTTACTCCGCTTGGATGGACACAGAGTGGTAACGGCTGGAAGATGGCAGTTGCAGCAATCAGCGGTCTGATCGCAAAAGAGAACGTCGTAGCAACATTCGGTATGTTATTTGGTTTCGCAGAAGTTGCAGAAGATGGTACTGAATTCTGGGGCAACCTTGCCGCTGTTATGACTCCGGTAGCTGCATACGGCTATCTGGTATTCAACCTCTTATGTGCACCTTGCTTCGCTGCAATGGGAGCTATCAAGAGAGAGATGAACAATACAAAATGGTTCTGGTTTGCAATCGGATATCAGTGTGGTTTAGCATATGTAGTATCCTTATGTATCTACCAGATCGGTACATTGATCACAACCGGTACATTCGGTATTGGAACTGTTGTTGCTTTTGTACTTGTAATCGGTCTTTTATATCTGTTATTCAGACCTTACAAAGAGAGCGATACATTAAAAGTAAATGTAAAAGGCATGGCAGGCGCAAGATAAGCACTGCTTCTAAGGTGGCTGCCGTGTGTTGACACGGCAGCCATATTCATAATAAGAAGGAAAACAAGGAGGATTATCTTATGGGAACAGTTGTAACGGGAGCAGTCGTTGTAGTAATTGTGGGACTTATCATCCGCAGCATGGTTCGCGATAAGAAAAACGGAAAATCCCTTCAGTGCGGAGGCGATTGTGGGAAGTGCGGAGGGCACTGTCATTAATATAGGAGGAGACCATGACGGCAGGAGTAAACAGTCAGAAAAAGAAAAATCATGAAACGGCAAATTACCACAGAACCCAGATGCAGAAAGAAATTGTCATTCAAAGATTGAGAGAACAGGGTTGTCGTATTACCAAGCAGCGTCTGATGCTGCTGGACGTGATTCTCAATGAAGATTGTTCTTGCTGCAAGGAAATCTATTACAGAGCAGCAGAAGTTGATCCGGGAATCGGGGCGGCAACTGTTTATCGCATGGTCAATTTATTAGAAGAAATCGGGGCTATCAGTAGAAAAAATATGTATCGTATCGCATGTGGGGCGGTATGTGATAGAGAAAAGGCATGTACGATCGAGCTTGATGATGATACCATAAAGGAATTATCGGCAAAAAGCTGGAATGCGGTAGTGCTTGCAGGTTTGAAAGCATGTGGTTATATCGATAAACAGGGAATTAAAAGCGTCGTAGTACAGTCCTGCGACTGTGAGGAAGCGGGCTGACAGATCAGGGAGTAAATATGTTAAAGATTACAGTGGATGTAGATGGAATGCAGTGTGGGATGTGTGAAAATCATGTGAATGAAGCGGTTCGCGGCGCATTTCCGGTCAAAAAAGTATCTTCCTCTCACAGTAAAAAACAGACCGTGATCATCACGGAGCAGGATATTGATGAGCAGGAATTAAAGGCTGTCATTGACGGAACAGGATATGAGTCAGGTGCAGTCAAAAAAGAACCATATGAGAAAAAAGGGCTGTTTGGATTTTTGAAATAACAGAAGAAAACAGCCATTGTATAGAAAATAAAAAAATGTGGGAATCCCAGATATGGGATTCCTTTTTTTCATAGGAAATTACGTCTTATAAATTAAAAAGTACATAAAAATATCCGGTAATTTTCTGATATATTGAAAATTTTTTTGACCATAGTATATCTGCAAAGGACAGGTCATGAATCTGTTATTTTAAGGACATATTTTGTATAACTATTTTCAGATAACCTTTATAGTTAAGGTATCATAGCAATAGAAAGCAGGAATGAAATAGTATAATTATAGATGAGAGATATGAGATATGGATATTTTGATGAAGTAAAAAAGGAATATGTGATCACACGTCCGGATACACCGGCACCGTGGGTAAACTATCTTGGCTCACCAGAGTATGGGGCAATTGTTTCAAATAACGCAGGGGGATACAGTTTTGCAAAATCAGGAGCAAACGGAAGAATTTTAAGGTATGTCTTTAACCAGTTTGATGAACCGGGCAGATATATTTATATCAGGGATAATGAAAACAGAGATTACTGGTCTGCATCATGGCAGCCGGTTGGAAAAAGTTTAGATACTTATAAGAGCGAGTGCCATCATGGCACTGCATATACAAAGATGAAAGCTGTGTATGACGGTATCAGTTCAGAAGTGCGGTACTATGTTCCGTTAGATCAGTCATATGAAGTGTGGAATCTTGGCATTACAAACGATTCTGACCGGGAAAGGGAGCTGACCGTGACCGGTTATGCGGAATTTACGAATAACAGTAATTATGAGCAGGATCAGGTAAATCTCCAATATTCACAGTTTATCACAAGGACAGTTTTCTGTGAAAACCGCATCCGCCAGATGATCCATGCAAATCTTGATAAGATTGAAAATGGAAAAGAAATTGACCATAAGACCGTGATCAACCGGTTTTTCGGACTTGCTGGGGCAAAAGCTGATTCCTGGTGTGGAGAAAAAGAAGAATTCCTTGGCAGATATCATGGATATGGAAATCCCAAAGGGGTGGAAGACGGCGTTTTAAATAACAGGGGAAATTATAATGAAAACGGCTGCGGAGCCATTTCCACCGTACTTCATCTGAAACCGGGAGAAACCAGGGAAATCGCGTTTCTTGTGGGAATGAAAGAAGACGATGAGGCGGCTGAAATTGTAGCAGGATATGAGAACACAGAGGAAGTATGTAAAAAAGAACTGGAAGAACTGACGGCATACTGGCATGGAAAACTTTCCCATTTCCAGGTTAAGACACCGAGCAAGGAATTTGACACTATGATCAATACCTGGAATGCATATAACTGCTTTATGACATTTATCTGGTCAAGAGCGGCATCTTTTACTTATTGCGGTTTAAGAAATGGATATGGTTACCGCGATACGGTACAGGATATTCAGGGTGTGATTCATCTGGCACCGGAAATGGCAGTAGATAAAATCCGTTTTATGCTCTCCGCACAGGTGGATAACGGAGGAGGACTTCCGCTGGTTAAATTTACACACAATCCAGGACATGAAGATACACCGGACGATGCTTCTTATGTACAGGAAACAGGACATCCGGCTTACCGGGCAGATGATGCACTCTGGCTGTTCCCGACAGTATACAAATATGTATCAGAAACGGGCGATACTGCATTTATGGATGAGGTAATTCCATTTGCAAATAAAGATGAAGGAACGGTTTATGAACATTTGAAACGTGCGATTGATTTTTCCATGAACCATCTAGGAAAGCACAGCATGCCAGCCGGACTCTATGCAGACTGGAATGACTGTTTAAGACTTGGAAAAGATGGAGAGTCAACGTTTGTTGCATTTCAGTTTTATTATGCAATGACAATTTTACGCATTTTTGCAGAACATAAAAAGGATACGGAATACATTGCATTTCTGGATGAAAACCAGAAAAAGCTAGGAAATCTGATCCAGGAACTCTGCTGGGATGAAGACAGATTTATCCGTGGATTTACGGAGAGTGGAGAGACGATTGGAAAACGTACTGATCCGGAAGCAAATATGTGGTTAAACCCTCAGAGCTGGGCGGTGATCAGCGGACTTGCAGATGAGAAACAGGCAGACTGTGCATTACAGCAGGTTTATGACAGGTTAAACACGGAATATGGAGCAATCTTAATGGATCCTCCATACCATGAACATGCATTTGACGGGGCTCTTGCAGTTATTTACAATGCCGGAACAAAAGAAAATGCCGGTATTTTTTCGCAGTCGCAGGGCTGGATCATTTTAGCGGAAGCATTAAGAGGACATGGGGAGAGGGCATTTACTTATTTTATGGAGAACGCTCCGGCAGCGCAGAATGACAAGGCAGAGATCCGCAGATTAGAGCCATACTGTTATGGGCAGTTTACGGAAGGGAAAGACAGTCCGAATTTTGGACGATCCCATGTACACTGGCTGACTGGGACAGCATCAACGGTTATGGTGGGCTGTGTGGAGGGAATCCTTGGCATGCGTCCTGACCTTTATGGACTTCGCATTGCACCGTCGATTCCGAAGGAGTGGGAACTGTTTGAGATAGATAAGGATTTCAGGGGATGTCATCTGCATATTACCGTAAAAAATCCGGGACATGCCGAGAGCGGCTGCAAAAAACTTTTCGTGAATGGACAGGAGATGAAAGATAATTATATTCCGCAGACTGTGCTTACTGATGAGACAGACATAGAACTGATTATGTCGTAAAAAATATGTCATGTAAAGAAGGGAGAGTCTTATGAACAAGATAGAATTTACAGATAAAAATGGAACCTTCCGTATTCATAATCCGGAAAATTACAGCGGGCTGTATCTTCCGCTGGCAGGTGAAACAGGGTTAAAATCCAGTATCACGCCAAATCTCGGAGGAGACAGCAAGACAGATCAGAATCATTTTCTGTTAGAACCTGTCAGTATTGAAAATTTACATAATAACCGCAATACGAGAAATTTTTGGTGTCGTATTGAAAATAAGGGCAGCTGGTCCGTCTGTGGTTCTTCGGCAAAGCAGGAAGCGGCAAAATTTACAAAGGATCAGGATGAAAGCATATTAGAAGCTGGTTTTATGTGGCAGAAACTGACGAGAATATCCAGAGAATATGAAATGAAAGCAGAAACCACTTCCTTTGTTACGATAGATGGGACAATGGAAGTAATGATGACAGAACTGACCAATACAGCGGATCAGGAACAGAAGATTACACCGGTTGCTGTGATTCCGCTTTATGGACGGAGTGCAGACAATATCAGGGATCATCGTCATGTGACGTCGCTGCTGCACAGAATTGAAACAAAAACGTATGGCGTGGAGGTGTGCCCGGTGCTTTCCTTTGATGAGAGGGGCCATCAGAAAAATCAGACGGTCTATTTTGTATATGGATCTACAGGAGAGGGAGAGGCGCCGGAAAAATTCTATCCGACAACGGAAATGTTTATCGGGGAAGGGGGAAGTTACCTGAATCCCGAAGCGGTAAGAATGGATAAGGACGGTGTTCTGGCAGGAACAAAACTGCAGGGAAAAGAGGCAGCAGGTGGAATGCGTTTCGCACCGGTTACCTTAAAACCACAGGAAACAGTCACGTATCTGGTACTTGCAGGGGTTTCCGGGGAAAAACAGAATATTGAGAAAATGACATCTGCTTACCGTACGAAAAAACAGATCGAGAAGGCATTTGAAGCCGTAAAAAAACACTGGACGGACAAAGTAAATGTTGATTTTTCAACGGGTGATACAAACATTGATAATTATTTAAAATGGATCTGTTTTCAGCCGGTTCTGCGCCGCATTTATGGCTGTTCATTTTTACCATATCATGATTATGGCAAAGGAGGACGTGGCTGGAGAGATCTCTGGCAGGACTGTCTTGCTCTGCTGATCATGGAGCCGTCAGTAGTACGCCAGATGATCGTTGACAATTATGGCGGTGTAAGGATGGATGGAACGAACGCAACGATCATTGGCAGCAGACAGGGAGAATTTATTGCAGACCGCAATAACATTACACGCGTATGGATGGATCATGCATTCTGGCCGTTTGTGACGACAAAATTATATCTGGATCAGACAGGAGATCTTGATATTTTGCTGGAGAAGGTAACCTATTTCAAAGATCTGCAGACAAAAAGAGGTACTGCACATGATAATAACTGGGATCATGCATATGGAAATAAACAGCGCACAGCAGGTGGAAATGTTTATTTTGGAACAATTTTAGAACATATTTTACTGCAGAATCTATGTGCTTTTTATGATGTCGGAGAGCATAATGAGATGAGACTGCACGGTGCGGACTGGAATGATGCACTTGACATGGCATGGGAAAAAGGCGAGAGTGTGGCATTTACGTGTGCATATGCTGGAAATTTAAAAGACATTGCAGATTGTCTGAAGCATATGGAAGAGAAAACCGGGATCAGTAAAATTGAAATGGCAGAAGAGATGAAATGTCTGCTTGCGGAAGGAACAGAATTATATGAAAGTCCGGACAGAAAGCAGAAACTGCTGGACGAATATACCAGCCTCTGCGAACATAATGTAAAAGGAGGCATGATCCTGGTTTCCACAGAACAGATACGAAAGAATCTGGTGGAGAAGGCAGAGTGGCTGATGCAGCATATCAGAGAGAAAGAATGGATCAGTGCCGGGGATGATATGGGTTGGTTTAACGGATATTATGACAATCATGGAAATGCGGTTGAGTACAGTAAAAAGGATGAAGTCCGCATGATGCTGACAGGACAGGTGTTCGCAGTCATGAGCAAAACTGCGGGAGAGGAACAGGTAAAAGAAATCTGCAGGAGTGCAGACAAATTTCTGTTTGATCAGAAAGCCGGTGGATATCGTCTGAATACAGATTTTAAAGAGGAGAAATTTGATCTCGGAAGAATGTTTGGATTTGCCTATGGGGAAAAAGAAAATGGTGCAGTGTTTTCCCATATGACAGTCATGTATGCGAATGCACTGTATCAGAGAGGATTTATCCGGGAGGGACATAAAGTTCTGCAGACACTTTTAGAAGCCGCAATGAATTTTGAAAACAGTAAAATGTACCCGGGACTGCCGGAGTATTTTGATAATGAAGGCAGAGGACTTTATGCATATCTGACAGGTGCGGCGAGCTGGTATATGCTGACGATGATCACAGAGGTATTTGGTGTAAAAGGAGATCTTGGAGATCTGGTGATCACACCATCTCTGCTGCCGGAACAGTTTGATGAAAAAGGCAGTGCTGGATTGAAGCTGGAATTTGCCAGGAAGAAATTTGAGATCATAATGCATAATCCGGAAAAGAAGGACTTAAGAATAGAGCAGATCAGACGGGCAGTGTGCGATGAGAAAGTCGTATTGGAACCGGAGCCGGAATATGGTGTACGGTTAAGGAAGAGTGTGATTGAAACACTTGACCCAAAAAAATGTCACAGAATTGATGTGTTTTTTCAAGAGTAACATGTAAAAATGACTGATAGGGTGAGAGAAGCAGCATACAGATTTTGTATGCTGCTTCTTTTAGAAAACATGCATTACCACATGGATTTATAATATTTATCCCGGTATTTTTTGGGCGTCAGTCCGGTATAGTTTTCAAAAATCTGAATGAAATGACTCTGTGAGGAGAAAGAAAGATAGTTTGCGATGTCGACGATCGGTTTGTCAGAATACCGCAGCAGATGAGTTGCCTTTTCAATCTTTTTTTCACGGATATAATCGCTGATGGATATGCCGAGGTTCTGTTTGAAAACGCGCGAGAGATAACTTTCAGACAGATCGGTATATTCAGCTAAAGTGGTTATGGTAATGCGTTCTTTGATGTGTGTATAGATGTAATCCACACATTGCATGACCGGTTTCGAGAGTATAGAACTTTTTTTCTGTAAAATCATTTTTCCGGTAAAATCTTTTACCATTTCATGATGCAGATCTGCCACCTGCCGGACGGTGGTACACGAATCCATCCTTAAAATATAAAAATCACTCAGGCGGTAAGCCTGCTCCGGCTCTAATCCGCCATCAATACAATAGCGCGTGATCATAGCGGTAGTGACAACAAAATGATATTTAATATTTGTAAGCGGATTACGGGAAAGGACACCGGTACCCTTTAAGTCGATGAAGGCATCTTCCTTACAGTTTCGTATCACAGAATCCATGTCACCGGTTTTGACAGCATTGTAAAAAGAATATTCAACAGTCGGGGAACGGTGCAGCATATCGTATTCACTGTTGGTTAATTCTGTGTGATACCATTCTTTTGAAAGTTCCATAGCATTACTCCTGTTTTTTATTTTCGCATTATTATGTCATGAATCTGATATTTTTTCAAGTGATTTAATATAATGCAGAGCTGAAATCCGGTAATATATCACTTGTAAACAAGACAGGAACACAAAAGATAAAGTGTTCCAAAGGTGCTTATAAAAAGGGAGGAAAAGTAAATGAAACGAAGAATCGTAAGTATGATGCTTGTGGCAGCAATGGGGACAGCTTTATTGGCAGGCTGTGGAGGAAATACAGCAAACAGCAGCACAGCAGAGACATCCAATGACACAGCAAAAGAAGACACTGCGCCGGTAACAGAGACAGCAGATACAGACGCAGAGACAGCAGGTACAGACGCAGAGACAGGTACTTCTGATGAGGGAAAAGTATTGAATATCTACTGCTGGAATGAGGAGTTCAAGAGTCGTCTGACAGATCATTATCCTGGATATACAGAGGTAGATGCAACCATAGGTACGATCGGTGATGTAACAGTAAAATGGAACATTACCCCGAGTGATGATATGGCATATCAGAATAACCTGGATGCAGCCTTATTAAAGCAGTCTGATGCAGCAGCAGATGATAAAATTGATATCTTCCTGGTAGAAGCTGATTATGCATTGAAATATGTTGATACCGACTACACAATGGCAGTGACAGACCTTGGTATTACCGATGAAGATCTTTCTAAACAGTATCAGTACACCAAAGATGTTGTTACCAATTCTGATGGTGTATTAAAAGGTCTTTCATGGCAGGGCTGTCCTGGCGTATTATTCTATAACAGAGATGCAGCAAAAGC
>OMAS01000797.1_pt1 | contig 15572 bp, 9 predicted proteins | sample 1674031 | NCBI WGS metagenome assembly OMAS01 (sample SAMEA103958138, study PRJEB25191) | human gut metagenome | biome: human-associated habitat [ENVO:00009003]; feature: intestine environment [ENVO:2100002]; material: feces | place: Germany | collected 2013/2015 | reverse complement strand
GCTATGATGGTACCGATTCATGCGCTACAGTGGTACCGATTCGCCGATACTGTCAATAAAGACGCAAGTAATAGACTTGCTTTCATTTGCTTTTTCTTCATAGTTTATGAATATTTGATAATTATAGAACTTTACACTTTTAAAGAGAACTCACATAAATTAAAATACATTTGCAAATATAGCATTTTTTATTAATAAGCATGTAAAATAATCAGAAATCTTCGCTCAATTCCTCAATTTATACACAAGACGCCGTTATTTTAAGAATATTTCCACCTCAAAAGTCAGTTGACCACACATCATGATTCTTCAATAATCTCCCCCCACAGGATGGCGTCCCAGCAGATGAGTTCCCAAATAGAAAACGCTGACTTCAGTCCCAAGAAACTATGAGTTTTAGAGGAGAAAGCTATGAGTTAGGATTTTTAACATAAAACACTAAAGCAACCGCATAAGAGGAAAATCAAATTTGCTTCTCTAAGTATTTTATCGCTACAACCTTATATATATTCGCAAATTGCACTGAGTAGAGTGCAATTTACGTTAAAAATTGCACTCTACTCAGTGCAATTTCGTATTTAATTTGTATATTTGCACCCATAAAGAACAATATGGATGCTCTATTGATAGATAATCCTTGATTATAGAAAAGATGACCCCGCGTTTTGCGAGGTCATCTTTTCTGTTGCTACTCCCCAAACTTCCACCAATCCAATACAATAGTCTTATCTTCATCAAGCATAAAGTTCATACCAATCTTTTCCACGGTTTTGCCTCTTAGGGCAAAAGCATCAGCATAATGCTTGTTGTTGATTTGGTCAAGAGCCTCTTGTGCCGACTTATTAAATTTCAGTTCTATCACATAGATGGTATCCTTTGTTTCCATCGTAATGTCTGTTCTTCCACGGAAAGTATGCTGTTCCACCAATATTCGGAAATTCGTAAGCAGGGCAAAGATGATATACATTGTCTGCTGATAATGCCCCTCATAATCGGTATTATCGCAATAAGGTACCGTCTCCCAGAACGTTTTCAATAGCTGAAGAGCACCATCCATGTTACCCTTATTGATAAGAGAAGACATCTTGGCCACGGTCGTATTGCACATTGCAGACTTTGCCGCCAAATAATGCGGCAACATACTGCGAAACAAACCTATCCTCACTTCTTTGTTAGGCAGAGCCAAGGTATAGAGTTCCGTTTCCGGATCATAATTCTTGATTGTGATATAACCACTCTGATAAAGCAAAGGCATGATAGTAGTCATCGTCTCAGTGGCTGCATCGAAATCATCCTTTGATGCATCCATCTGTTCACCCAGGTCAATCGGTGTAAAGTCATATTTCCGCATCATATTAAGGAGATAAGTAGGAGTGCCTGAGCCAAACCAATAGGAATTCATCTGTCCTTCAGCTAAACAGTTCAACAAGCTATAAGGATTGAAAATATCTGATGATGGCCAGGTAAAGTGATAGCCATCATAATTTTCCTCCAGTTTTGAAAAGGCTTGTTCGTGTGTCAATCCCAACCTACCTGCTAACACATCAATATCCTCATCAAACTTATCCAACAATTCCTCCTTGGTAATGCCGCAAATGCCAGCATACTCTTGGTGCATACTCACATTAGTAATATTATTGAGTTCACTGAAGATACTAAGCTGCGAGAACTTGGTGATACCTGTCAAGAAGACGAAACGCAGCATTCGGTCGCTATCCTTTAGGGGACTATAGAAACTGCGCATCACCTCTCTTAAGACGCCCAAACTAGTATCCTCATGTACCACATCAAGCAAAGGAGCATCGTATTCATCGATGAGCACAACGACCTTCTGCCCAGTCTGCTCATATACCGTTTTTATTAAATTAAGCATACGGACATTCGGGTCGGGAGACTCATTGACGATGCCAAATTTTTCTTCATTTACCTTTAATATATATAAGAGATAGCGCACCAATTGGTCTTTCTCCATGTGCTTTCCACCTGCCAAACTAAAATGAAGCACAGGATATTCCGTCCAATCTTTTTCTAGCTTTTCGATGGCAAGCCCCTTAAAGAGTTCCTTCTTTCCCTCGAAATAGCTCTGCATAGTAGAGACGAGGAGTGACTTTCCGAAACGACGTGGACGACTCAAGAAGAAATACTTTCCACTCGTATGAGTCATACGATAGATGTACTCCGTCTTATCTACATAGAGAAAGTCCTCCTCTCGAATCTCAGAGAAAGTCTGCATGCCTATTGGATATAACTTCGTTGCCATATTATCAACAATTTACTATTTACGTTGGCAAAGATAAGCAAAAATCCCGAAACCGCCAAGCGATTTCGGGATTTATTATGTATTCAACTGTGTACCCAATACCTTGAAGGGAATTTGATCACTTTATCAACGTCTATCAAAGAGTTTCACACCCTCTTTTCATATTTACTCAGCTCCTTGATGATTTTCTCAAGTTACTTAATATTCAATAGACACAACCAGCTTCTTCAAATCCTTATCAGCCGAACTGCTGCCGTAATATACCTCATACTTTCCTGCCTTGGCACGGACGGTATTGGTGGCAGCATCGAAGAGTTCGAAGTTCTTGCTGTCCAGGGTGATGACGGCTTGAGCTGTTGCACCGGCTTTTACCTCCACTCTCTCGAAAGCCTTCAAGCTCTTCAATGGTCCTTCGGTATCGGCAGGATCCTTCACATACACCTGCACCACCTCGGTTCCATCTTTCTTGCCTACATTACTTACAGGCACCTTCAGCGTAATCTTCTCACCCTTCTTCAGGATAGAGTTGGAAAGTGTAGCATCGCCAATACGGAAAGAAGTGTAGCTTAAACCATAACCGAATGGGAAGAGCGCATCGTTCATATAACGATAGGTTCTGCCCTTCATGCTGTAATCCTTGAAATCAGGCAACTGCTCAGAATTCTTATAGAACGTAATAGGCAACTTGCCGGCAGGATTGTACTCTCCAAAGAGCACACGAGCCACTGCCTCACCACCTTCCTGACCAGGATACCAGGCCTGGAGAATGGCATCGCAACTCTCTGTCTCTGGAGTCAAGGCGATAGCCGAACCCGAACAGTTGACAAAGACAACCTTTTTGCCCGCCTCCTTCAAAGCCTTCAGGAAATTGCGCTGAACCTTAGGCAATTCGATGTTGGTGCGGTCACCACCCTTGAAGCCAGAAATCTCGATAGGCATTTCCTCACCTTCCAACTGTGGAGAGATGCCACCTACGAAGACTACTGTCTCGCAATCCTTCAACTGCTTGAGCGAAGCCTGATAGTCGATAGGATTCTCATGACCGATATTGATCTTCATATTGGCATTATAATTTGGCATTTCCGCATAGCGTATTTCTATCTGATACTCCTTACCTTTCACGCCCTCAAACTCGATGCGGGATTCTGCTGTGCGCCAATCGCTCTTCTCTGACTTTTTCTCACCATTCAGATAAACCTCATAATGACCGCAGGCAGCCACATCGAGTAATACCTTGGCGTTCTGCTTAGGACGGAATACGGTTTCATACTTGGCAGAAAATCCTGTGAGCTTCACGTTTGGAGCAAAGGCATGCTGACCATAGGTAGTTACCTGCACAGGATTCTTTTCCTGGGTGATGGTAACAGGCTTACCTTCCATTTCACGATTGTTCCAGAAAGTGCCCTTAAAGCCCATCTTGCCATCCATGCTACACTGGTCGAAGTAAGAATCCAAAGTCTGGTCGTTCACCAGGTCGCACCCCTTAAAGGTGACGACCTGGTTTTTCTTCAAACGACTCTTGATACCATCCAGGATGGTAATTGTCTGTCGTGGAGTACCATTATAGTTTCCCCACATCATCGGTTCGTTATCCACATTTGGTCCGATGAAAGCAATCTTCTTTACCTTTTTATCGAGAGGCAATACCTCATTCTTGTTTTGGAGCAGCGTCATGGTCTGCAGAGCCATATCGAGCGAGAGCTGGCGATGCGCCTTGCTGCAAAGCACAGATACAGGAATCTTCGACCATGATACTATCTTGTTGTCATCCATCTCACCCAAGTCGAAACGACCTTCGAGCAGACGAATCACATGCTTATCAACTTCTTCTTCAGTCAGGGCACCATACTTCACAGCCTCAGGCACCGATTTATATATATAATTAAATCCACATTCTACATCGGTTCCTGCCAATACACCCTTAGCTGCTGCATTTCTGGCATTGCTCGAAACCTTATGATTCTCCCAGAAATCAGTAACAGCACCACAGTCGGAAACTACCAGGTACTTGAATCCCCACTCATCCCTGAGAATCTGCTGCAAAAGGCGGGTGTTGCCGCAGCATGGTTCATCATCCCAACGCTGATAGGCACACATCACCTCACGCACCTTGGCATCCTGCACCAGTGATTTGAAGGCAGGCATATAAGTTTCCCAAAGGTCGCGCGGTGTAACATCGGTAATATTGTCTGTATGGCGAGCCCATTCCGGACCGCTATGAATCGCATAGTGCTTGGCACAAGCCCAGAGTTTGCGGTATTTCGTATCTTCAGGTCCCTGCAATCCGCGCACCACGGCACATCCCATCCTACTGGTAAGATAAGGATCCTCGCCATAGGTTTCCTGTCCACGTCCCCAGCGAGGATCACGGAAGATATTCACGTTTGGAGTCCAGACAGATAAAGCATGGAAACGGGTTACATCTCCTCCCTTCTGCTGCAGTTCATTCCATTTGGCACGCATCTCATCAGATGTTGCATCAAAGACTCTATACACCATTCTGTCGTTAAACGAAGCTGCCATTCCGATAGGTTCCGGAAAGACGGTTACATCTCCCATGTTCGCCACACCATGCAGTGCTTCGCTCCACCACTGGAATCTCTTGATTCCCAATCGTGGGATAGCCGGCGAATCATCCAGCATCAGAGAAGCTTTCTCTTCCAAAGTGAGACGACCACATAAATCTACCGCTCTCTCATGAGCCGAGAGAGCAGGATTCTGATAAGGCAACTGCTGAGCTGAGGCATTGCCGGAAGACATAGTTACCACAAACATCAAAGCTGCGTATATAACATTCTTGTTCATTATAATTACTATTAAGCTATTAGTATATTAAATTGTTATTTTGTGCTGCAAAGATAAACAAAAAAGCAGAATACTACTTTATCACAAGTATCAAATACTTTATATGATGTAACTTACATTTGATGATGATGCTCATGCCTCTATCACCCAATCCTCAATAGTACCTTGGGTAGAATCGAAATTGATGCCAACCTTGGTAATTGGCAAGCCACAAAGAGCGAATCGCTGGCGATAGTTCTTCAGATTGATTTGCTGCATTGCCGCCTGAGCACTCTTATTCAGCTTCAATTCAACCACATAGAGGTCGGTCTTGGTAAGGAGCACAATATCTACCCTGCCACGTGGCGTATGCACCTCCACGTCCACCAGGTAATTGGTTAAGAGAGTAAAGATGATGAAGAGCATCTGCTGATAATGCCCCTCATAATTGGTCACGTTGCAGTATGGCACCGTACCCAGGAAGTCTTGCAACAGATGCAAAGCACCATCCATGTTGCGCTTGCCAATAAGCAATGCCATTTTGGCTATTGCCACATTGCCCCGTTCGGCAGAGACACCATCCACGTAGTTTGGCAGAAGATTATCAAACAACCCTACCTTGATTTCCTTGTTTGGAATATCTAGAGTATAAATCCTCGTTTCCGGATCGTACTCCTTAATGGTAACATATCCACTCTGGTAGAGCAACGGCGTGATGGTCTTCATATTCTCCGTTGGTGCATTAAAGGATGAGCTGACTGCTTCTGTCGGGGCTATCTCCGTTGGCAACACGCCAAACTGCCTCAACATATTAATAAGATAAGTTGGCGTACCAGAACTGAACCAGAATGCCCCCAATTCCTTTTTTGAGAAACAGTTGAGCAGACTATATGGATTGAAAACGTCTGGCGATTTCTTCGAGAAATGATAGCCATCATAATTTTCCTTGAGCTTTGCAATCATCATTTCTCTAGAATATCCAAGTGCGTCAGCAAGCATATCGATGTCATCCGACATATTTTCCAGAAGTTCTTCTTTGGTGATGCCGCAGATTCCTGCATATTCATCGTCCATCGACACATTTGTGATATTGTTCAGTTCACTGAAGATGCTAACTTGCGAGAACTTGGTGATACCTGTAAGGAAAAGAAAACGCAGTTTTGCCTCACTATATTTCAGAGGACTAAAGAAGTTACGCATGATATTGCGCAACACATCCAGTTGCTCTTTCTCGTGAGCTACATCCAGCATAGGCGCATCATATTCATCGATGAGCACAACCACTTGTTTTCCGCTCTTCTCATAAGCAGTATTGATGAGGTCGATGAGTCGGTTATTTGCCCCGATACGTGGCTCGTTTATACCCCATTTCTTCTCTTGATCTTCCAGGATATAGCCCAAATACAATTCCAGCTGCTCTGGTTCCATGTGCTTGCCACCGCTCATGTCAAAATGGAGGACAGGGTATTCCGTCCACTCCTTTTCTAATTTTTCAACTGCCAATCCCTTGAACAATTCCTTCTTTCCCTCGAAATAGCTCTGCATAGTAGAGACGAGGAGTGACTTTCCGAAACGACGTGGACGACTCAAGAAGAAATACTTTCCACTCGTATGAGTCATACGATAGATGTACTCCGTCTTATCTACATAGAGAAAGTCCTCCTCTCGAATCTCAGAGAAAGTCTGCATGCCTATTGGATATAACTTCGTTGCCATATTATCAACAATTTACTATTTACGTTGGCAAAGATAAGCAAAAATCCCGAAACCGCCAAGCGATTTCGGGATTTATTATGTATTCAACTGTGCACCCAATACCTTAAAGGGAATTTGAACACTCTATCAACGTCTATCAAATACTTTATATGATGTAACACTTACAGCTGTATCTTTACAGCCTTTCCGTCATATTCCACACTCTTGCTTGCCTGCATAGGCTGATCGCCCGCTCCACTATCGGCATCCACCAATACGATATGGAATCTGCGATGCTGGAGCATTCCCTTATAGCTGCCCTTGCGTGGAGCGATGTTCAGGGTTCGGTCTGCTTCATTCCATACAAACTGGATTTCCGAGAATTTACCCTTCTCGTAATTATAGTTGTCGCCCTCATCCTCATAGAGTGTAAACGAGCCGTCTGCACCTGGATAAACACGGATTTCCAGCTCATCCCAAGGCTTCTCTGAACTATACTGCACTTCAGGACCGAATGGCAGGATGGTACCTGCCTTGATGAATACAGGCATGATGTCGATAGGACAAAGACGCTGGATATCCTGACCGCCCTCATACTGGGTGTTGCTCCAGAAATCATACCATTTATTGCCCTTTGGCAAGTAAACATTCACAGGCGCAGCTGCCTTCCTTACATCAGGATAGATGGTATGGCCCTTCTTCTCCTTATCCTTCCAGGTGTATAAAGGATCGGTTACCGGCTTCACCAGGATGTTGCGGCCGAAGAGATACTCATCGTTCAGACGGGAAGCCTTCTTGTCTGCCGCATAATCCATTACCAGGGCACGCATCATGCTTCCGCTATTCTGTACACAGTCGCCAGCCGTACTGTAGATATAAGGCAAAAGGCGATAGCGCAGCTTGATGGCCTTAATCATAGCATCATAAGCCCAGTCGCCCTGCTTTCCGAATTCATACAGTTCGCTTACCATCGGCGAAGAACAGTGGTTGCGCATCAATGGCATGAAGGTTCCCCACTGCATCCAGCGGGTCTGCAGTTCCTGAATGGCAGGGTTCTTTGGATTCTGCTCAAACTCCCAGTAGAAGAAACCACCCAGGTCGGTGTTCCAGAATGGGATACCGCAGAGCGAGAAGTTCAAGCCCGATGGTATCTGATTCTTCATCTCGTTCCAGGAAGCCAGCACATCACCGCTCCAGCAGAGGGTGCCATAATGCTGAATACCGAAACTGCCGCTTCGGGTCATCTGGAGCGAACGCTTTGTGTTGCCCTTCATCGCTCTCTGGTGCTCGTAGATGCTCTTGTTGTGCAACAATGGGAAGGCGTTCTTCACGCCCAACCATGAACCATCGAAGGTCTGATAGTTCTCATCGCCCGGCTTCTCAAAATGGTCTGGCTCCGTAGAATCGGTCCACCAGGCATCAAAGCCCATCTGGTAGAGATGAGTAAGATACTTCCAGTAGAGGTTGCGAGCCTTCGGATTGAAGACATCGTATGGCATCACGCCACTGTTTCTTGGCCACGTTTCAAAAGGAAGGAGGGCATTCATCTTCTTCAGTTCACGATACTGCTCTGTCCAAGGACCGAAACTTGCCCAGATGGAAATCATCAGATGGGCATCGTTCTTGTGAACATATTTCACCATCTCTTCCGGACTCTTCAGGCGGGGTTCTCCCTGTGCCTTCATCTGCTTCATATCGGTAGGAAGATACTTGGCATAGGCTGGATCGCCCACCTTATTTATATAGTATGGGTTCTGGAACTTCATCGCATTCCAGTTGGAGTCGCAGCCCCAATACTGCCAGTCCTGCACGATGGCATCAGTAGGAATCTTCAGTTCGCGATACTTATCCAATACGCCTGCCAGTTCATCGCTGGTCTTATAGCGCTCACGGCATTGCCAGAAGCCCATCGCCCATTTCGGGAACATCGTAGCCTGTCCGGTGAGTTCACGGATGCTGGCGATGACTCCATCCTGCGTACCATCCTTATACATGAAATAGTAGTCGGCGCAGGTTCCCACTTCACTGGTAAAGGAAGTGCATGATGGCTGGTTGCCATTATCCTTGGATGCTACTACATCATTGAAATAGGTTTTTCCTGCATTGTCCCAGTAAAGGCCATAGCCTTTCTCGCTGGTGAAATAAGGGATGGCGATATAGGTGTTATGATTCCAGAGTTCGATGTTCTTTCGGCCACGCTGATTCATATAAACATCACGCAGCTGTCCCAGACCATAGATGGCCTCGTCATCAGCAAGACGGAAGTCCTGCTCTATGCGGTACTTGCCCTTGTTGGCTTCATCCTTGCGAGCTTCCAGACGGGTCTTCGTATCAGTAAGCAGCAGCTTTCCATCCTTCGAAAGGAAGCGGATTTCGCCAGTCTGCTGATTCAGTTCGACGGAAATAAAACTAGAATTGATTTTTACAATATCACCGTTTTCCTGTATTTGAACGCCCTTCATCTGCTGAGGTTTCAAGATGACAGAATAGCTTTTCTTCTGAACAGGAGCACCAAGTCCGGCATCAGATTTCAAGATACGGACGATGGATGGAGAATAGAATTCGATGGTTACATTCTGCTGAGCCACCTGACGGGTGATAGACTTGGCAGCCGCACCTTTCTGGGTGCCTGCCACCTTTACATTCTTGGCGCTGAGTTCACTTGGAACGCCAACGGCAGCGATGCCCAAAAGGGCAATGAAAGATAAATTCTTTAGCATACTTCTGTTTATTTTATTAGAGGGTTTATGATTGGGACGCTTCTCGATTGTCAAATCATCATGAATTTATTGTTGTCTGAAATTCCATTTAGAATTATCGCTATTGAAATCGAAGGGAGCCAAGCCTGGGGTACAGTCGCCTAATGAAACCAATGCCAGTTTCTCTTCAGTGCCTGGCACTGCCTTCGGCATGATGCGATAGGTGCCATCGGTAAGTTGTTCGATGCGCCAAAGCTGGGCATCTTCACCAGTAAACTCAGGTTTGGCGATGACATCATGCTGAGCGGTTGCGGTAAGATAGCGAGTAGTGCCTTCTATGCAGATCTTATAATAAGGGCCACCCAGATAACCACCCTTTCCGGCAGGCATGATACTCCACTTCTGATGAGGACGGAACATATAATCGGTCATTCTTACCTTTACCTCGCCCTTAGGCCATCCTGCTTCTACCTCCTTCAAGGTCTGAGGTTCAATATTCTTCAAAGGCTTGGTTGGCTTTATCCAGAAAGGTTCGATATCACGTTGCATTCTCACGAAATCTACGGCAATCTCCAGGGCATAGCCTCTTCGTTCCGATTCTATCTCGTAGGTTCCGGCATGAAATTCATCACCAGCCACAGGCCAGTCGTTCTTCCACAACAAAGGACGGATAGCCAACACGCTTCGTCCACCCTGCCTGAAATCAGACTCATAGTGGAACGACATCTTTTCTACACCCTCTTCCTCGATATAGCGTCCGAAGTGACCGGGACCCGTCTTCAGATTGTTGGCAGCAATCACCATCTTTCCACCGCCCTGCAACATTTCTCTGCCCACATTATCTACGTATGGACCGGTTATCTTTCTCGAACGTCCCACCACAATATTGTAGGTAGAATTAGGACCATCGCAACAGGTGCCATGAGTGCCGAGAAGATAATACCAGCCGTTGCGGTAAATCAAATCAGTAGCTTCACAGTCGATGGCGATATTGACGGGTTCGTTGCCTTCCATCCGCTTACCCGTCTTCGGATCAAGTTCTACCAGACGGATAAATCCGAAATAGGTACCATAGCTGAGCCAGAGTCTGCCGGTAGTAGGGTCGAGCAACAAGCCCGCATCAATGGCATCACAGTCTTCATCATCTAAGGATGAGGCGACCACCACCGGTTCGGTATATTTGAAATCAGGCGATTTCGGATCGAGCGTTTTGTTCCACATCGTCAGGACATCACCGCGATGACTGCCTCCCAATCCACCACCCGTAGTACTGTAGGCTACAAGATAACGGTCGCCAATCTTCAACACATCAGGAGCCGCTCCTCTTCCGGGACGAACAGCACCACCCTGCCAGGTCCAGCCATCCTCCGACCAGATTCCGCCTTCACCCGTTCCAAAGGTATAATACTTTCCATCACACTGGGCAATGGTAGAAGGATCATGAATGAAAGGTTCGCCCACCTGGGCTTCTGCCTCGTAAGCAGAGGAAGACAACAAGGCAACCAAAGCAGCGACATAAAGTTTCTGCTGAGCAGCAACCGGGCTAAAATATCTGAAAAATATATTGTTCTGTTTCATAACTTTCTATATTGATTGCACTACTTTACAAGAACAGACAGGTTTCTGACAGGCTTGCCCTGTCCGTCGATGAATCGGACACAGAAGTCGCTCATGCCAGGACCATTGATTACCGCACCACGAAGGATATTCCTACCTTTCTTCAAGGTAAGTTTCTTAGAAACCACATCATCGCGAACCATCCTTCGGTCGCCTTCGAGCATCACCGCCTCCTCACCATTGAGCCACCACATGGAAGCACCATTCGAGCCAACAGACAAGCGGACGTCTTTCATCTCCTCAGGGCAATCGATAATGGTAACCGCCCAGAACAAGACACCATACTTGGATTTCTTAAACGAAGTAGCAAAACGGAAGAGCTTCACATTAAACAGTTTACTGTCCAGCGCATGCCATTTCAGTTTTTCCTTGCCCACCTTCACGACGGCTCCATCCTTAGGAACTGTTTCCATCTGTTTAGGGAAATACTGCGTATGGAATATCTCCTTCAGATAAGAATCAGTAAAAACGACATTGCTTTTGACCGGCATAGAGATGGGCTCCAAGAGCAACCATCTCTGAATAAAGCCAGCCGCATTAGGCATGACAGGCTGCTTGCCGACTGGTCCGAAATAAGGATTGATGTCTGCAGGTAAATTCCTATTTTGGGCATCCGCAGAGGTATGCCCAAAAAGGAATACACATAAACAAAACAATCTAACTATTTTATTGGAAATGTTGTACATAGACTATTCATTATTATTGAGGTTCGATAATCTGATAAAGCCCAGCCAGTCAGCCGACTTCGGAATCTTCACCTTAGCGATGATATTACCCTTCTTGCCATCGGCTCTGACTACGAGCACACCGCCCTTAGCCGACTTGGCACGAATGGTGATTTCTTCCACCTTCTCATTACCGAAATCCACCTTATTATATATAAGAGCTGTATTCGATTTAGAAAAGAGAGTCTTCCATCCGGCAAAACAATTGTTTTTATCCAGATATTCAATACCAATACCCTTGCCTTGCAGCGCAGAATAACGGTCAATCTGAATATGCGAACGAGCGTTCGTCAATCCCACACCTCTTAGCGTAGGTATCACCTTCTGTATCGTTCCGTCAGGATTGAAGTTCAGAGAGTCGATTCGCACCGAGCGGTTCTTGTCAAACTTAGGCGAATAATCATTATGGTGATAGAAGAGATACCACTGTCCCTGATATTCCACGATGCTGTGATGATTGGTCCAGCACTTCGTAGGCGATTCATCCATGTTTTCATACGTAAATTCCTTTAAAGAAGAAAAAAGGGGGTGCTTCTTTTCAAAACACCCCCTAATTGTCAAACAATCTATAGTTCTTTAAACTAAAAACACTATATTAACAAAACAACTTCATGATTACCAACCAGGATTCTGCTTCAGGTTAGGGTTCTTATCCATCACGGTCTGTGGATAAGGGAAGAACGGATGCTGAAACACGTCGCAAAAATAGATAAAAACATTAAAACGCATTTTACCTCAAGTAACAAATACTTTATCAAACATAACATCTACCCCAAAAGAAACAAAATGAGACATATTCTGAAACCTGAGAAAAAAGAATCACCTTATTATATAAGAATGAGAGAAAGGGAAAAGTTATTGATATATGAGACAAAGCACGTATGGAAATCTTTTCTTAACTTTGCAAACAGAACAGAAGATGAAAATCAATCTAATAATTTAATTAAATATAAACTATGAATAGATTATCAATCTTAGCATCGATGCTCGCGATGGCGTGCCTACCTATGATGGCACAGAAAACGGGCAGTAAGGTTCAGGAAAAGCCTGATCCTAATTTTCAGATTTATCTCTGCTTCGGACAGTCGAACATGGAAGGAAATGCGGCTATCGAAGACATCGACCGAACGGGCGTGAACCCGAGATTCCAGGCTATGTATGCCGTGGATGATGAAAAGGCAGGATGGAAGAAGGGACAATGGCACACCGCCGTGCCGCCACAGGCAAGACCCTCTACAGGACTGACTCCTGTTGACTATTTCGGAAGAAAGATGGTGGATAACCTGCCAGACAGCATCAAGGTGGGAACCATCACCGTGGCAGTGGGCGGAGCCAGCATCGACCTCTTCGATAAGCGTACCTATAAGGCTTATCTCAAGAAACAACCCGACTGGATGAAAAACTTTGCATCCCAGTACAACGGAAATCCATACGCCCGACTGATAGAACTGGCAAAAATAGCCAAGAAGCAGGGTATTATTAAGGGCATCCTCCTGCATCAGGGCGAAACCAACAACGGCGATGCCAACTGGCCTAACCGTGTAAAGACTGTTTATAACGACATCTTGAAGGATTTGAATCTGAAGGCAGAAGACGTACCTCTGCTCGTAGGCGAAACCGTACAGAAGGATATGGGCGGAAAATGCTGGGCACATATCGCCATCGTTGATGATATTGCCAAGACCATTCCTACAGCCCACGTCATTTCTTCAAAGGGCTGTCCACAGCGTGGCGACGGTCTCCACTTCATCGCAGAAAGCTACCGCACCATGGGCAAGCGCTATGCAAACATGATGCTCGCCCTGCAGGGAATCATTCCAGACAGCAACTATCCGCGTGTAGATAAGGACCGCAGAGCTTATGTAAAGCTCCATGCTCCTGAGGCAAAGAAAGTAATCTTCGACATCTGCGGCAAGCAATATGAGATGAAAAAGGATTTGGATGGCGACTGGTACGGCGTGAGCGATCCGCTGGTAGTAGGATTCCACTACTATTTTCTGAATGTAGATGGCGTGCAGGTTGTTGACCCTGCCAGCGAAACCTACTTCGGCTGCTGCCGTGAAGCAGGCGGTCTGGAAGTTCCAGAAGGAGCAGAAGGCAACTACTATCGTCCTCAGCAGGGCGTAGCCCACGGTCAGGTTCGTTCCGTATCTTACTATGCAGGCTCCCAGAAGCAGTTCCGCCGCGCCATGGTTTACACCCCTGCGGAATATGAAACCAACACCACCAAGCGCTATCCTGTGCTCTATCTGCAGCACGGCATGGGCGAAGACGAGACGGGCTGGAGCAAGCAGGGAATGATGCAGCACATCATGGACAACCTGATAGCAGAAGGCAAGGCTGAGCCAATGATTGTGGTCATGGAGAGTGGCGATGTAAAGAAGCCTTTCGTTGCCCGTCCAGGCAAGAATGTTGATGAAGAGCGCAGCCACTATGGAGCATCTTTCTATGATGTGATTATCAAGGATCTGATTCCGATGGTTGACAAGACATTCCGCACTTATACCGACCGCGAGCATCGTGCGATGGCTGGATTGTCATGGGGCGGTTGCCAGACATTCAACACTGTATTGCCTCACATGGACAAGTTCTCTGCCCTTGGCACCTTTAGCGGTGCACTCTTTGGCGTGGATGTAAAGACCTGTTTCAATGGAGTTTTTGCCGATGCAGAGAAATACAACAAGAACATTCATTATATGTTTATGGGCTGCGGTTCGGAAGAGAACTTCGGTACAGAGAAGATGGCACAGCAGTTGAAGGAACTGGGCATCAAGCTCGATGTTTACGTATCACCAGGCACTCATCATGAGTGGCTCACCTGGCGCCGCTGCTTCAAGGAATTTGTTCCTCACCTCTTTAAATGGTAAACAAACTATCAGACATAATAAATCCCAGAACTGCTTGGAAGAGCGATTCTGGGATTATTTATATACTTCTTGCCATTGAATTCCCGCACAGAAATTACGTCACGACGTATCTTTTACTACGTCCGGACGTAACTTTTGCTGCGTCGGGACGTAACTTTTGCTGCGTCGGGACGTAACTTTTGCTGCATCTGGATGTATCTTTTACTGCATCAGAACGTAATTTTCCTCCCTTTTTCGCCAGTAAAATTCCCCAAAAACGATAGAAAAAGCCTCGTATTAAACCGAAAAAACAACTTTTTACTCTATATCTTCTTGGTTTTCGCCCAAAAATCCCTCAAAAATACCATTATTTTGCTGATTTTATGCCAAAAGTGGTAATAAGTGGCAATAAGGTGACAATAAAAACACCCATTATTGCCACCCGTTATCCTCTAATAATCAAATGGTTAAGTATAAGTGTGGCAAATGTGACATTAAATTAGAAAAATATACACACGAATACTACAGAATACTGATATAGCTCAGTCAGCTAACTCAAGTAGTTCAGTCAGCTAACTCAAGTGACTCAATCAGCTGACGCAGATATCTCGACAAGCCGAAGGATACGTCTCCGTTAGCCTACGGAGTCGTATCCGTAACCCAATGCAGTCATATTCTTAACCCCACGCAGCCATGTCTGTAGGCAAACGGAAGCACATCATGGCAAACTATCAGACATAATAAATCCCAGATTTACACAGATATTTACCTTATAACATAAAATATGTGAGTTCCTAACTTTTTCAGCAACTTTTCCGAGAAATCTCTTGCGGGTTTGAAAATAAAGTCGTAACTTTGCGGCATGGATTTTTAATACAGATGATTATGAAGCAGGTAGAAGAAAGATACATCAGCTTGCTGACCGACTTCGGTTTCAAGCGAATTT
>OMAS01000779.1_pt1 | contig 15922 bp, 18 predicted proteins | sample 1674031 | NCBI WGS metagenome assembly OMAS01 (sample SAMEA103958138, study PRJEB25191) | human gut metagenome | biome: human-associated habitat [ENVO:00009003]; feature: intestine environment [ENVO:2100002]; material: feces | place: Germany | collected 2013/2015 | reverse complement strand
GAGAGCCTGTGGAATGTGATCGGTCTGCTGCTGCTTTATTTTGTCGTGTCCCGCGCCCGCCGCTTCGACGGGGAGAACACCTGCTTTTACTTCATCTGGTATGGTCTCGGCCGTTTCTGGATCGAGGGGCTGCGCACCGACAGTCTGTATCTTTTTCACTGGACGCTGTTTGGTCAGCGCATCCGCGTGTCGCAGGCGTTGTCGCTCGTGATGGTGCTCGTGTGCGCAGGGATTCTCGTCTATCAGTTCAAGGTCAAAAAGGCCGACGGGTCGAATCTGTTTGTCAAGCGTGTGCAGCAGACAACGGAGGCGGAAGAAGCCGCCGCTGAGCCTACCGCGCCGGACGAGAAGCAGTAAGCTCTATGCACTATCACATCGACAAAACCGCCGCGCAGAGCGCGTATTTACAGCTCTATCACCAGCTGCGGCGCGACATCGTCAGCGGTGTTTACCCGCTGGGGACGAAGATGCCCAGCAAGCGCCTGATCGCAACAGAGACAGGCGTGAGTGTCATCACGGTCGAGCACGCGCTGGCGATCCTATGCGACGAGGGGTATTTGGAATCCCGCGAGCGCAGCGGCTTTTTCGTGAGCTTCGCCGCGGCGGACTGCTTCCCGGTCTCCGAGACGGAGACCGAGCGCCGCACGACCGTTTCTCACGGGACGGAGGATGAATTTCCGTTCCCGTCGCTCGCCAAGACGATGCGGCGTGTACTCAGCGAGTACGGCGAGAGTATTCTCGTCAAGTCGCCGAACAACGGCTGCGCCGAGCTGCGCGGCACCATTGCGGCGTATCTCTCCCGCTCGCGCGGCATCAGCGTCCAGCCGGGACAGATCGTGATCGGCTCGGGCGCGGAATACCTCTACGGACTCATCGTGCAGCTTTTGGGGCGCGAGCGCGTGTTTGCGCTCGAAGACCCGTCTTACGACAAGATCCGCAGGGTGTATCAGGCGCACGGCGTCACGTGCGAGATGCTGCGCCTCGGCAGCGACGGCATCCGCTCCGATGAGCTCACCCGCGCGAGCGCGACGGTGCTGCATGTCACGCCGTTTCACAGCTTCCCAAGCCAGGTGACCGCCAGCGCGGGCAAACGCCGCGAATATCTCCGCTGGGCGGAGGAGCGCGGCGGCTACATCGTCGAGGACGACTTCGATTCGGAATTCAGCGTGTCGAGCAAGAGCGAGGATACGCTCTTCGCCCTCGAGCCCGAGCGCTCGGTCATCTACATGAATACGTTCTCCAAGACCATCGCGCCGTCGATGCGCGTGGGCTACATGGTGCTGCCGCCCGCGCTCTCCGAGCAGTTTCGGCGCGAGGTGGGATTCTATTCCTGCACCGTGCCGGTCTTTGAGCAGTATGTGCTTGCCGAGCTCATCGGCAGCGGCGACTTCGAGCGCCACATCAACCGCATCCGCCGCAGACGGCGAAAAGAATGAAAAAGCGGCGGCAAAGCCGCCGCTTTCAAAAAGTTGCTGAATATTTAGAATAAATGCGAGAGAACTCGAAAAGAGTTTTCCCGCATTTATTTTTTTATCTATTTACATGGAAAAGGAGGAGGCGAGCGGCTTGGGCAAGAGACATTTGACGCTGAAAGACCGCGCAGAGCTGGAGGCACTTTATAACAAAGGGCGCGGCGTTGAGGAGATCGCCGCGAAGCTGAACGTGCATCGGTCTACCGTATATAACGAACTGAAACGGGGAGACACCGGGGAAATGGACAGCAACGGGCGCATCGGTTACAGCGCAGAACTGGCACAGCAGGAGATCATCAACAACTACAGGCGGCGCAGGACGGCCCGCGCTGCCGCAGAGTAAGCGGAGGGACAAGCCATGAGGACGGCATACTGTGAAATGAAGCGCGGCGGCCTGACAGTCGAGCGCCGTTCCCGGCGGAGCCGGACGGAAGCACAGCGGCGGAAGCTGGTGCGAGTACGGGAGAACATCGGCGCGGCCATGATGCTGCTTGGCTTCCTGCTTTTGATGGTAATAGGCGGTGCGGAGGATTTGACGGTGATCTTCCTCGGCGGGCTTGCCGGTCTCAGTCTGATGCTGTTGGGCGGATGGCTGGGCCATGCGTTCTACGGGCAGGAAAAGGACGCGGAATGGCTGCGGCGGGAGCGGGACGAAGATGTATTTTGACCGCGACAGTTACCAGAAAAGCGTCCGGCGGGCGCGTGAGGAACGCTGGCGGGTCAGAGGCAGGGCGCGGGTAGTGCATCCGAAATACGGGGCTGTGGTGGTGCCGCACCGGTCGAACTACTCCGCACTGCTGAACGCGGCGGAATACTGGGGCTGTGAGTGGACGGACATACGGGACGCGGAGGTCTGGGCCGTGTCGCACAGCACGGCGGTGGTTATGCCAAAAGAATTTTGCGGGAGGAACTGAATATGAAAGTGAAAATCAACACCCATGGAAACGCCTTGCCGGAGGTTCACGGAGAATGGATAGACCTTTGCACCGCAGAGGATGTCACGCTGGACTTTCTGGAGTACAAGATCATTTCCTTGGGTGTTTCCATTGAAATACCGGCGGGTTACTATGCGCACGTTGTTCCCCGCTCCTCGACCTTTGGCAAGTGGGGCATCCTGCTGGCGAACAGCATGGGCGTGATCGAGAATGACTATTGCGGTGACGGCGATGTGTGGGGCTATCCGGCGCTATGCCTGCGGAAAGAGGGAACGCGCATTCCGAAAGGAACGCGCATCTGCCAGTTCCGCCTTGTGGAGAAAGCACCGGACATGGAGTTTGTGCAGGTGGAGAGCTTGGGCAACCGTGATCGCGGCGGCTTTGGCAGCACCGGCGAGCAGGTACATACCGGCGGCACGGCGGAACGGAACAAGCCGGAGCGGAACAGCCGCGTGGAGCGAATGTTCGGCGAGCGGGAGAGCTGGGCCACGGCGGAGGAGGACAGGACGCAGGGGCCATACAAGGGCTTTCTGCTGGTGGTGTGCGAGGAGTGCGGCAAGGCCAAGGCGTTCTGCGCGAAGCGGGAAACGTACAGTTTCCGGTGTCAGGAGTGCGGGCATGAAACGCCGCTGGGGGGCCTGCGCCCCATGTTCATGCACTGTAAGTGCGGTAAGTCGTTCCGCTACAAGACCAACGCAGAGACGGAGACCATCACCCATAGCTGCTTGGACTGCAAGGCCCCTGTGGATATGGAGCTGAACGGGAAAGGCACCGCCTATGTGACCATAGGCGTGAGAGGTGGAAAGCGATGAAAGATATTCTGTATGGATTGGGCGCGGTGCTGCTGCTTGCGCTGATGGTGATTTGGGGGCTGGCGCTGGCGCTGGCCGGGCCTGCCCTGCTGAAATTCTGCATTCTGTATCTGTTCGGGTAAAGGAGGCGGCGGGAATGAAGCTATCGAAATTTGCAAACTTGGTCAAGAACGGAGGCCGCTGCGCCGTACTCCATGTGGCGGGCAGCGGGATTTGGCTATCTACCGGCACGGCGATCTACCGGGCGACGGAGCTGCCGGACATGGAGGGCAGCGAGCAGGTGCGCACGGTGTTGGACATGACGGCGGACGCATGGAAAAAGGTGTATCTGACCGAGGACTGGCCGGAGAGCGTCAGCAATGTGCTGGGACTGAACCTTGCGCCGTATGCGCAGGGCGAGCAGGACACAGAGAAGCTGAAAGTGGCGGCGGCTCCAAACGGGCTATGGTGTTCCGCCTGCCGCTGCAAGGTGGATGGCGAGCTGATCTTCTACAACGAGGCGTATCTTGCGCCGCTGGCGGAGGAGATCAAGAAAAGCGAATACATCTATTACACGGCACGTCAGACCGAAGCGGGACAGCGGTATCTTGTGGTACATGACGGCATGGATGTGCTGGCAGCCATCATGCCCATGAACATTCTGAAAGAGGAGTACATCAACGATCTTGCGGAATTTCAGGCGCTATGCATGGAGCAGTTCTACAAGGATAAGGAGCGCCGGGAGGCAGTTATCGAGGAGGCCGAGGACGACGCGGAGGACGCGGGGCAGATCGGCATGGAGGGCGTGGAAGATGGAGAATGAACGGGCCATTGAGATTTTAGACCCGGAACACCGGGAGGCGTATGAGAGCCTTGAGCCGGTGAACGAGGCTTGCCGGATGGGCGTGGAGGCGCTGCGGCGGCGTGTGCCGGAAAGCCCCTACCCTGACGGGGACGCGGGTGTAATGGCCTGCCCGTCCTGCGGGAGCGGCGAATACCTGCACAACGAGGACGGAAACCGCTGCCGCTTCTGCGGACAATGCGGACAAGCGATTGACTGGGACGGCAGCACCGGGGAGGAGACGGAATGAACGTTGTCTCTTTTGGCGGCGGGACAAACAGCACCGCCATGATTATCGGGATGTATCTGCACAAAATACCTATTGATCTGATTTTGTTTGCGGACACCGGCGGCGAGCAGCCGCACACCTACGAGTTCATGGGGACGTTCAATGAGTGGCTGGTAAAGCATGGCATCCCAAAGATCGTCTCCGTGGAGTACCACGACAAGGACGGGAACCGATTGACGCTGGAGCAGGAATGCATCAACAGCGGGAGGCTGCCCTCGATTGCCTATGGATACAAAAAATGCTCTCTCAAGCACAAGATCGGGACGCAGGAGAAGTTCTGCAACAACTATCAACCGTGCAAAGAGGTGTGGGCCAGCGGCCAGCGCGTCCACAAATACATCGGTTACGATGCCGGGGAGACACGGCGCATCCAACACGCCGCGCCCATCGACGAAGCGGACAAAAAGTACGAAAAGCATTATCCGCTCTACGAATGGGGCTGGACGCGCGAGGAATGTGTGCACGTGATCGAGCGGGCCGGACTGCCGAGACCGGGGAAAAGTTCATGCTTTTTCTGCCCATCCATGAAGAAGAAAGAAATACAAGCGCTGTGGGAGAACTACCCCGATCTCTTTGAGCGGGCTATCGCGCTGGAACACGGGAGCGCCAAGACAAATGTGAATGTAAAAGGTCTTGGGCGCGACTGGTCATGGGAGAGCTACTACAACGAGTTCATGGCAAACAAGGAGTTCGAGGAGGCACAGTTGACCTTTGACCAGTTGTTCCCGGACAGCCCCGGCGGGTGTATCTGCGGCGCTCCGTGCGGGTGCTATGACGGTTAAGGAGGTGGCGGAATGAAACTCTGTGATCGATGCAGGGTGCCGGGCTGCCTGCTGGACTACGGCGGGAAAGCCTGTAAAAACGCCCGGAAACAGAACTGCCCGGATGTGGTCTTTACCAACGCGGACAGGGTTCGAGAAATGAATGACGAGGAACTGGCAAAATTCATGCTGAGCAGCAACGGCGCGGCCTACTGCAAGAACAATGATCGTGACAGTACGTGCTACCTAAAAGGACGCGACGGAATGACGGCGTGTGAACTGTGCGCACTGGACTGGCTGCGCGAGGAGGCGGAGTGATGAACTGCACTATTCTGCAAGGCGACGCGCTGGAGCTGCTGCGGACGCTGCCGCCAGAAAGCGTACATACCTGCGTGACCTCCCCACCCTACTATAATTTACGAGATTATGGAGTGGAGGGGCAGATCGGGAACGAGGCCAGCGTGGAGGAATACCTGCAGGCGCTGGTCACAGTTTTTCGTGAGGTTCGACGGGTACTGCGGCCAGACGGAACTCTGTGGGTGAACGTGGGCGATAGCTATGCTACAAAATCGGGGAGCCAGCCGCCGACGAATACTCGCAATTCCTGCGGACACACCGCAAAGCGCGTACCGCAGGGATACAAGAAAAAAGACCTGATCGGCATACCTTGGCAGTTGGCATTTGCCCTCCGCGCAGACGGATGGTATTTGCGGCAAGACATCATTTGGCAGAAGCCGAACTGTATGCCGGAGAGCGTAAATGACCGATGCACGAAGTCACATGAGTACATCTTCCTGTTGTCAAAGTCAGAGCGCTATTATTTCGACGCGGCGGCGATCAGCGAGCCGGTCACATCGGCCAAGGGAAACGCAAGGACGTTTCGCGGCGGCGGAGCCTATACCGGCGGTCGATCTCACGACAACAGCGCACAGGTGGAGCGTGAGAGCCACGGGAACAGTGAAAACAAGGCGGGGCGTAGGAACAAGCGGAGCGTCTGGAGCGTAAGCACAAACGGATTTCGCGGCGCGCACTTCGCCGTGTTCCCGGAAAAGCTGATCGAGCCGTGTATTTTAGCGGGTTGCCCAGAGGGCGGCGTTGTGCTTGACCCGTTTGCGGGCAGCGGCACAACAGGCGTGGTGGCCAAACGCATGGGGCGTGGTTTCGTGGGATGTGAGATCAATCCCTCGTATGTAGCAATGGCCGCAGGAAGAATAGCAGAGGTGAAGTAATGGATTGCTACGACTGCAAAGCGAAAAGTGTTTGCGCGGCGGTGGTGCAGCCCGGCTCCGTGATATGTCTGATGAACCGCATGAGATACTGCGGGACACACGCAGAGGAAGAACCACGGCGACAGCAGGGCGACTTTTGCCAGTATTGTGGGCATCGCCTGCGGGAGATCGGACGCGAGCGCTTCTGCAACAATGTGAACTGCCAAAACCGATATGTGAACGTATGAGGGTATGCCATGGATATTAAGTCTTTTAAGCCGAGGCAGACCGTGTACATCGTTGGAGACGAACGGCGGCCAAGAGATAAATTCTCCGCAGTAAAAGCGGAGGTCGCAAAGGTGGGCCGAAAGTATGTAACCATCAGCGGAAGATGGGGAGAACGGTTTCGGGAAGCGCACAACAGGGATATCGCGGGAAGTCAGATATACACCGCCATCGACACCGTGGCCGAGGAGGTGCTGGACGCGCTGGCCGTGAACTGGAAGATCGACTGGTACGACACAGGGTACGACATCGAGCAGAAGCGGCGCATCGTCAAGACGGCGCTGAACATCCGGCGAACAATGGGAACTGCGGGAGCTGCAAGAACGCAGGCCGACGCGATCTATCCGGGAACAAAGCTGGAGGAATGGTTTGAGTACGGCGGCACCCACGGAAAGTTCAGACTGCGGGTAAACATCACCACCGTGGAGGAGCGGCAGAAGTTCGCCGCCATGACCATCGCGGAGATCGAACGTCGGCTCGCCGCTGCCAAGCGGTTCAGCGCACATCTGGAGGAAGTGGAATATTACGATGCAGGCGGCACCGCAACGGCCTACGGCATCGCGGCTATGGCTGGCGCGGCGGTGGTTGACTTCGGCAGCGCATCGAAATTCTAAGTCAGGAGGAAACGAAAAGTGGCATGGAAAGGCGTTATCACCAACAGCGGCAGTGAGCTGCTAGCACAATGGACAGCGGGAAAGACGCTGACCATCACCCGCGCGGCGGCGGGAACAGGCCGCGTGAGCGAGGCGGCGATGCTGGCGCAGACGGCGCTTGTGAGTGAAAAGCAGACGGTCAGCATCCTGTCCAACAAAACAACGGCGCAGGGACAAAAGCTGCAACTGCAAGTGACACCACTGGCGACGGGATACCCCCTGAACCAGCTCGGCATCTGGGCAAAGCTGGACAGCGGCGCGGCAAGGCTGATCGCCCTATTTCAGACGGACACGGACGCGGGCGTGGAAATCCCCAGCAAGACGGACGTGCCGGACTATGTGTACACGTTCTACGGGCTGCTGGAGTTTACGGGCAGCGGCGGGACGCTGCAGGTGACCATCGACGCTTCGGCGCTGGTGACAGCAGAAAGCATGGCGGCTGCCATCAAGGCACACAACGAGGATGAAAACGCGCACGAGGGTATCCGTCAGGCCATTACGGGCAAGCAGGACAAGATCACCGCCAGCGGTATCCTGAAAGGCGACGGCAAGGGCGGCGTTACGGCGCAGACGTTCGACACGGTGCCGACGGAGAACAGCGACAAGCTGCTGACCAGCGGTGCGGTGGCGGCGGCTCTTGCCAAAAAGGCGGGGCTGGGGACAGACGGAAAGGTGCCGGTCAGCCAGCTCCCTGTCAACACACCGGGCGGAGTGGCAGGTCTCGGCGCGGACGGGAAGATGGACACCGATCAGCTCCCCATCAACGTGCCGAACGGCATCCCGACGCTTGGGGCAGACGGCAAGCTCAGCGCGGACAGTCTGCCGCAGGTAGGCATGACGGCGCAGATCGTTGTGACCGCGCCCACCGGCTCCACGGTGACGGCCACGCTGGGAACCAAGGTATACACCGCAACGGAGAGCGGCGGAAAATGGACGTTTGATGTGGAGGACTACGGAACATACACCATCAAGGCCACCAAGAACGGGCAGACTGCCACGGATACGGTGACGGTCTCCGTGGTGCAGCAGTACACGGCGACGCTATCCTACTTCACAGCGACCATCCACGTGAGCATTGACAGCGGCTCCACCGTCACCTGCACCAAGGGAAGCAAGACGCAGAGCAAAACGGCATCTGCAACGGGGACGGTGGACTTCACCGTGACGGAAAGCGGCACCTACACCATCACCGCCACCAAGAACGGAGAGACGGCGGAGGATACCGCAACCATCACGGCGGACGGACAGACGGTAAATGTGAAGCTGGCCTATCGGCACATCTACGGCGTGGTGTGGGATGGAACCAGCACGACGGTGTGGAGCCGGACGGACGAGGCCGCCAGCTTCGTGAACCCGACCCCGTACCGGGCGGGGGCAACCAGTTACGGAAGCCCATTTGACAACCTGTACCCGTGGAGCGGGATGGTGCGCGTGACGGATGCGGTGGCCGGTGAGCTGGTGGCTATCCCGAAGTTCTGGTACAAGTGGACAAAGAGCGGGAACAGCCTGAAACTCCAGATCGCGGATAAGGAAACGGACGGCTTTCACGTCTCCCCCGCCCACGCCGACCGAGGGGACGGCAAGGGAGAGCGGGACATTGTGTACATTGGCCGCTATCACTGCAACACCAACAACTACAAGAGCCAGTCCGGCGTAAAACCGAAAGCGAATATCACACGCAGTACGGCCCGCACGAGCATCCACAATCTGGGGAGCAACATCTGGCAGAGCGACATTCAGATGCGTATGACGATCTGGATGCTGTACCTTGTGGAGTTCGCGGACTGGAACAGCCAGAAAACCATCGGCAAGGGCTGCGGCAACAACAGCGCAACGGAGAATATGGGCTATACGGACAGTATGCCCTATCACACCGGAACGACGCTTGCGAGCCGGGACAGCTACGGTCTAGGTACGCAGTACCGCTATATCGAGGGGCCGTGGGACAACGTGTTTGACTGGGGCGACGGCTGCTACTACAACAGCAACGGCCTGAACATCATCAACACGCCCAGCAGTTTCAGCGACAACAGCGGCGGCACCGCCGTGGGCGTTCCGTCGAGCGGATGGCCCAGCGCCTTTACCGTGGCAACGGTGGCCGGGCTGGAATGGGTTATCTATCCCACGGCATCGGGCGGGAGTGAGACGACATATTCGGCGGATTACTGGAACTTCAATGCTTCCAACCCGTGTCTGTACTTCGGCGGTAACTATAACCAGAACGGGAACCACGGGCTGTTCTACGTGAACTACACCAGCGCGTCCAACTCGAACGCGAACATCGGCTGCCGCGTCCTTTTATGGACTGGCTACCCACCTCCACACCCGGCAACGCAAAGACCAACGCCGGGGCGCGGACATCCTCGGCACCCCTTGGTGCAGATAAGCCATCAGGACACGGTTTAGTACACTCCCGCAACCTGCGGGGGCGATGGAAAGACCGTGAGGCTAAAAGGAGGAAAACATTCCTGATGAAACGAGCAAACAACCTATTTCCAAAGCTGGTATCGGAAGAAAACCTGCGGCTGGCGATCTTCGCCGTGAACGTGACACACCGCTTCCATCCGCACCACAGACCGAACCGGACGGTGGCACGGGTGGAGGCAGACATTGACCGCTATGTAAAAGAGCTGCGGGAGATCATTACAGGCGGTTACGAGGCGAACGAGCCGAGGCTTGCGCGACGATGGGACAAGAGCGCCGGAAAGTGGCGGGACATATCGGAGCCGAGACTGTGGCCTGACCAGTATGTGCATCACGCGGTCATTCAGGTGTTGGAGCCGATCATGATGCGGGGCATGGACAATTTCTGCTGCGGGAGCATCCGAAACCGGGGCATCCATTACGGCGTTCGAGCCATCAAGAAGTGGATGCGGACAGACCCAAAAGGGACGAAGTACGCCGAGGAGCTGGACATCCACCATTTCTACGACAGTTTGACGGCGGAGACGGTGATGAAGCGGCTCCGGCGGCTGGTGAAAGACCGGCGAATGCTGGAGGTATGCGAACGGTTGATGAAGCACGGCATTCTGATCGGCGCTTACTTTTCCCAATGGTTTGCCAACACGGTGCTGCAACCGCTTGACCGGCTGATACGGGAAAGCGGTCTGTGCGACCACTACCTGCGGTACATGGACAACTTTACCCTGTTCGGGCGGAACAAGCGGAAGCTGCGGCGGCTGCGGGAGCTGATCGAGAAATGGCTGGCGGCACACGGCCTGCGGCTGAACGGCAAGTGGCAGCTCTATCCGACAGCAAAGCGGACGGTGGCGGCGCTGGGGTATCGCTTCGGGCGAGGGTATACCCTGCTGCGGAAACGAAACATGGTGCGCCTGAAACATTCTCTTTCCGCCTGCCGCCGTGCCATGCGGCGGCACCACGCGATCAAGCCCGCATTGGCGCAGGGGCTTTTATCCAGACTGGGCCAGATGAAGCACTGCAATCACGTTCACTTTTTCCAGAGCTATGTGGAGGCGGGTTTGCAGCGGAAATTGAAATGCGTGGTCAGAGAACACGCAAGAAAGGAGCGGGCAAGATGGAATACGTCTACGGAACAAGCGTTATCGGCGGCGTAGAACGGGAAAACCTGAAAATCGTGGGCGGCCCCGCGCTGCGGGAGGGTGAATACCTGACCACGGTGCGGGAGTACGACGACAGCAGCATCACAGACCGCTGCCGCATCGACCGGCACTATCACAGCGACACGGACGAGGACGGGACGCGGTACGACTTCTATACCATCAGCGAGCATTACCGGTATGTGGAAAGGATAAAGGTGATGGAAGAAACGAGAAAAGCAACGGAGATCGCCTTTGTGACGCTGGCGGAGAGCGGAAGCATCGACACTGTGACTGCGGGCGAGCATAAGAGCCTGTTTGAAACATGGCAGACCGGCGTTGCTTACACGGTGGGGCAACTGCGCAACTGGGGGGACAAGCTGTACAAATGCGTACAGGCGCACACCTCGCAGGCGGGATGGGAACCGGACAAGGCGGCTTCACTTTGGTCGGCGGCATCTGACCCGGCGGAAGAATGGCCGGAATGGAGCCAGCCGGTGGGGGCGCATGACGCTTACGCAAAGGGCGACAAGGTGAGCCACAATGGGAAGCATTGGACATCAACGGCGGATGCCAATGTGTGGGAACCGGGGGTATACGGCTGGACGGAGGCGACGGCGTGAGCAGCCATTTGCAGATCATCGCAGAGCTGGAGGCGCTTGTGGAAATGCAGGCGCGTACCGTCCGGGTGCTGGCGACACGCCTTGCGGAGCTGGGCGACACCGTGACCGGGAGAGACGAGATCGCGGAGGCCGACGAGGCATACCGCAGGGCCATCGGCGGGGACGAATGGCCGGAGTGAAAGCAGGAGGACAGGAAAATGTACATCAACGCGGACACCATCATTAAGGCGGCCAGCCTTTTGGGAGCAATCGGAGCGCTGGTCGCCGCCATTGTTTCCGTGTACAAGGTCATTGAGAGCAACAAAAAGCAGAGCGAGTTCATCAACGCCATTCAGGAGGAGCAGACGCTTATCTGCTATGGCCTGCGCGGCGCGTTGCAGGGGCTTGTGGAGCAAGGGTGCAACGGGCCGTGCAAGGATGCGCTGGACAAACTGGATAAGCACCTGAATAAAAGCGCGCACCCGCACATCAAGGAGGACTGACATGGCGGGAAAACGAACGCAGGCAAAGGCGAAAGGCCGGAAGAAGCGCATGGGAACCATGGACTTTATTCTGCTGATCGTCTTTTTGTGTCTGACGGTATTCACGATTGCCATGATCGCGCTGTTTACCGTGTACGGCTCCGTGCCGGATACGCTGATCACCTGTGTGTTTGCCACGCTGGGCGGCGAGTGCGGCATCCTTGGCTGGATAAAGACCACCAAGGAGAAGAAGCAGGACAGGCGGTGGCAGCTTGCGGACATGAGACGGGAAAAGGAGGAGGCGGAACGGATTGCACAGCAGACAGAGGAACCGTGAGGAGGGATAGATCATGCTGGCAGGAAAGAACAACGAGGAGAAAATCTGGAATTATCTGAAAGGAGCGGGGCTGAACGACTTCGGCACCGCCGGTCTGATGGGAAACCTGTATGCGGAGAGCGGCCTTATCCCGAACAACGTGGAGAACCTATACGAAAAGAGACTTGGCGTGACCGACGCAAGCTATACGGCGGCGGTGGACAGCGGCAAGTATCAGTTCTTCGCAACGGATAAGGCGGGCTATGGCCTTGCCCAATGGACATACTGCTCCCGCAAGGCAGAGCTGCTGGACTATGCCCAATGCTGCCGAAAGAGCATCGGCGATCTGGAAATGCAGCTTGATTTCCTGATGAAAGAGCTGCGGGAGGGCTATAAGGCGGTGCTGGCCGTGCTGAAAACGGCTGGAAGCGTCCGGGCAGCATCGGACGCGGTGCTGCTGAAATTTGAGCGCCCGGCAGATCAGAGCGAGGCGGCGCAGGCCCGGCGAGCTGCGTTCGGCCAGAAGTATTACGACAAGTATGCGGCAGGGAGCGCCGCAGGAAGCGGAGGAAAGCCTATGACGGAACAGGAACAGCGGCAGAAGATCGTGAGCATCGCCCAGAGCTACATCGGATGCAAAGAGAGCGACGGAAGCCACAGGAAGATCATCGACCTGTACAACAGTCACAAGCCGCTGGCCCGTGGCTACGCCGTGAAGTACACGGACGCATGGTGCAGCACGTTCGCAAGCGCCGTCGCTATCGCGGCGGGAATGACCGACATCATCCCGACGGAGTGCGGCTGCGGAAAGCACATCGAGCTGTTCAAGAAGCTGGGGAGCTGGCAGGAGGACGACGCTTATGTGCCGAAGCCCGGCGACTATATTTTCTACGACTGGCAGGACAGCGGCGTGGGAGACTGCACCGGCAGCGCCGATCATGTGGGCATCGTGGAAAAGGTCAGCGGGACAAGCATCACCGTCATTGAGGGCAACTACTCCGACAGCGTGAAGCGCCGCACCATTTCTGTGAACGGACGGTACATTCGCGGCTACGGCGTACCGAAGTACGGCGGAAAGGAGGCGACCGGCGGCGGGACTGCGACGGACGCTGCACCGACCAAGGGCGGCGGGTGCAAGGTGGGCGACATCGTGAGCTTCACCGGCGGGAAGCACTACACCAACGCAAACGCGGCCACCGGCACGGCCTGTAAGCCGGGCAAGGCCAAGGTCACGCAGGTGTACCAGCCGGGCAAGGCGAAGCATCCGTATCACCTCGTCGCCGTAAGCGGCGGCGGAAGCACCGTGTACGGCTGGGTGGACGCGGCAGACATCAAGACCGAAGCGGCGGCGCTGGCCGTGGGCGATCAGGTGAAGATGGACAAGGCTGCCACAGTCTACGGCACCACGCGCAAGTTTTCCTCGTGGGTGTACAGCGCAAAGCTGTATGTCCGGGCAATCAGCGGCGACCGCATTTCAGTTTCCACGCTGAAAAGCGGCGCAATCACAGGAAACGTGGACAAGAAATATCTGACGAAAGTGTAAGGAGGTACACACCATGACACAGATCATTCCCGACATCATCAACATTGTCATTGAGGCCATTTTCGCCATCCTCGGCCTGTTCTTCACCGGCGTGGCCATTCCGTGGCTGGTCAAGACCGGCATCCCTTGGCTGAAAGACAAGCGCCTGTACGGCATTGTCACCGTTCTGGTCAAGGCGGCGGAGAAGCAGCGCGAGGCAGGTACGCTGACCATCCCGAAGTACGATTATGTGGTGCAGATGCTTGAAGCAAAGGGCATTAAGGTCACGGCGGAGGTAAAGGCCGTGATCGAGGCGGCGGTTAAGGAACTGGACATCGCCGTGGACAGCGCAATCGGTAAGCTGGATGGCATTTTTGTGGAGGAAACCACCGGCAAGACGGACGGCGAAAAGGAACTGAATAACTGAAATTATCCCCCGGCTGCTATACTCATAGATATAGCGGTCGGGGGATTTTTTTGCGCGTTCGCAACGAAAAATCAGTTGCGCGGCAAGGGATTTACAGGTATCATAATAAGACAAAAAGCGACAAAGCAAACCGGCGGAGCGGAACGGGCAAGACCTGACACCGCCCGCGCAAAAGCATGAGAGAGGAGGCTTTACGGTGCAGACCGGAGGGCGAACATTTAAGCATCTGACCAAGAACGACAGGCTGCGCATTGAGAAGTGGCAGCGCAGGGGCTTGAAGCCGCCGCAGATTGCGGAGAAGCTGCGCGTACACGTTTCCACCATCTACCGGGAGTTGAAGCGCGGAGAGTATGAGCGGCTGGACGGGGCGACGTGGGAAATGGTGACGGCGTACAGCCCGGACATTGCGGAAGCGCGGTATCAGGAACACTTGCGGGAGAAAGGGCCAGACTTGAAAATCGGCAAAGATCACGAGCTTGCAAACTACATCGAGGCGACAATCGTTGAAAAAGAGTGTAGTCCCGCTGCCGTTCTCGGCTACGCGATGATGGAGGGGCGGACATTCGAGACCTCTGTTTCCGTGACGACGATCTACAGCTACATCAAAAAGGGCCTCTTTCTACAAATCACGCAGGTGGACTTGCCGCGCCACGGGAAGCACAAGCAGGGCTATAAAAAGGTCAAGACCAAGGACGATCAGGCCAGAGCCTCCGCAGGCGACAGCATTGAACAGCGCCCGCCGGAGGTGGAGAGCCGCGAGGAGTTCGGGCATTGGGAGGGCGACACCCTGTACAGCGGAAAGGGCAAATGCAAGACCACCAGCGCCCTGCTGACCCTGAATGAGCGCAAGACGCGGAAAGACATCATCATAGGAATACCGAACAGAAAGGCGGAAACCGTGGTCAAGGCGCTGGATGCGCTGGAGCGGAAATGCGGAGCCAGACGGTTCAGAGCGATCTTCAAAAGCATCACCTTTGACAACGGCTCGGAATTTTCGGCGGCGGAGGTGCTGGAGCGGAGCGCTGTCAACAAGACCATCCCGCGCACCAAGGTATACTACTGCCATCCGTATTCCTCGTGGGAACGGGGGAGCAACGAGAACGCCAACAGCATGATCAGGCGGCGGCATCCGAAAGGCACAGATTTCTCTAAGGTCAGCGCGGCGGAGATCGCGGCCACGGAGGAATGGATTAACAACTATCCACGGAAAATCTTCGGGTACAAGAGCAGCGAGGTCATGTTCCGGGAGTGCCTGCGGGAGATCGGGCTGATCGCGTAACAGGAAGAAACCAGCACAGAGGACAATCAAAGGGAGAGGATGTGAGTGGAGCGGAACACGGGGAACAGAACAGGAAAACACGCAGGCTGCCGACCATGGGACATGACGGCGGCCATGTTGGCTTGTCAAAATTAGACAAAACAAGAAGTGAAAAATTGTGCGCATTTAATGCTTGACTTTTGCCGCTTTCAAAAAGTTTGAAAAATCGCTTGACGCGAAAAAATCTTTGTGCTATACTTCCATTTGCATTTGAACAAATGTGCTGGTGTAGCTCAGTCGGTAGAGCAGCTGATTCGTAATCAGCAGGTCATGTGTTCGAGTCACACCACCAGCTCCAAAAAGCATCGAAAACTTCGGTTTTCGATGCTTTTTTGTTGCAAAAACGCTGAAAAAGGTGTGGGTCAAAATGTGGGTCAACTGCCTGACCCACACCGTGACCCACACAACGAATTAAACTGTACCCAAGAAAATGGACACGAGATTTTGACCCATGGCCCCGTTC
>OMAS01000758.1_pt1 | contig 16204 bp, 10 predicted proteins | sample 1674031 | NCBI WGS metagenome assembly OMAS01 (sample SAMEA103958138, study PRJEB25191) | human gut metagenome | biome: human-associated habitat [ENVO:00009003]; feature: intestine environment [ENVO:2100002]; material: feces | place: Germany | collected 2013/2015 | reverse complement strand
ATATATACAAATTAAAATAAAGAATTTATTTATGTAAAGGAACTCCTAAAATGAAATGTTTTCTTGATAAAGATATAAACAAATGTCCATATTTCCTATCGGCAGAAGAGGAGTGCATATCAAAATCCAAATGTAGCTTCCAAGAAAAGATCGATCCCAAAATAGACTGCGGATATATTCGTAAGGAACGTTGGTATGAAAAATATTATAAAAATCGTAAAAAATAGGGAACTACATTAATTTGTAGTTCCCTATTTTTTACGATTTTTCCCTGTTTTCTGCAGCTATTTTCTTTTGTGCCAAGTTGTCCTCATTTTTTTTGTAAAACAGCGGTTTAACGAAAAAAGTCCAAATTCAAAATAGTTCTAATCAAATGATATTGTTTCATGGTGCTGTTAACCAAACAATGCTTCAAATATTTGTAGATTCAAGTAACAACCTCATAGCATCTTATAGAAGTGCAAACATGGGTGACGATAAATGGCATAATATCAAAATTGGCACATTTTCATAGTTATTTTAAACGGGTTATTGAAATATAAGATTCACTTACGTTTAAGGTAGCACCACTATTCTGATTTGCATACAGTCCAATTTTGTCTCCACTATGTAAGCTAAGTGCATTTATAGTCTGACATTGCAGACACGTTTGTACTGGCGATGGTAGAGCAATCGTATTTGCGTTTCCACGAGTTGTGAGCATATTTGTTTTTTTGTCAGTTACTTTTATTGATACATCACGATAACCAACACTGGCGGCAACAAATGTACATTGAGAACGGATAAGATATAGCCCATCATCCTTAACCTCTAATTGATTGACTAATGTCTGCGTGTTATTTGGAACGGCTACCTTGGTTCCGTAAATACTTGATGTCTGAGCCTGCATTACATTATTTATATGGTTCGTTAAACCGCTGTTTAACGCCATAAGCTGTTGCGCTATAGTTTTTAGCGAACCACTTATTCCTTCCAAATAATTGACTGTTTGCCAACCACTACTTTCCTCTACTATTAGCTGATCGTCTTCTGTACCAACGACTGCTAATTCCTGTGAAAGTGGAATACTTACTTTTTTCATCATTTCATCAATAGCTTCTATTGCATACGCTCCAATGTCCACAGGCGTAAGATTAACATTTCCACGTCGGTAAGATGTTTCTTTCGCTCCTTTGATTCCAGTTACAGAACTTCCATTAGACCATTTTTGAACCAATTCCGAAGTAATACCATCAAGCACAGATTTATTATTATGAGAATGTTTTTTGTTGTTTGCGTCATTCCATTTAGTTCTTTCATCGGATGTAATATGAATTGTGTCATTTCCTGTATGAGTATCTAATTCATTTTGATTTGCTTTTGTTCCTATAGATTTATCTAATGCTTCTACAACAGATTTGTTTTTTTCGATGGCATCTGCAACTTCTTTCAATGTATCCATTGTTTCGGGAGCACCATTGATTAAATCTGCTATTTTTTGATCTGTGTATTTATTTGAATTGGCATAAGCATCATCAATTGCTTTCTGTTGTGCCATGGAAACAGGTTTATCAACATCAGAAGTATTATCAACGTTCCCTAATTGAATCTGACTTTTTGTTGTTTTATGTGGGTTATCGAAATTATTAATATGTCCAAGTAATGAAGAGATGGCTTTTTGAATTTTTCCAAACGCAATAGACAATTTTTCTCCACTAGAGATATTTTCAAATTCCTCAGCTTCTTCATATGTTGGTGTCTGATCATTTGTTGTAACATTTGGCACATTGCCGAGTCCAACTTGTTCTTTATTTACTTTATGTGGATTCATAAAATCAATCAAATGTCGAATCATTTTTTGAATAATATTAGATTCGATGACAGATTCTATTTCTTCATCATTTATTACTGATTTTTTAACAATAATATTAAACTTTCTTGTAGATATAGTTTCTTTTGGAGTTATGAACTGTAATTCTGCTTCACAAATACCTGGTACACATGTTGCTTGTTCTGACAATATAATGGATATTGTACCATCATCATTCCTAAACAAATGATCAGCATCGTCTTCATCTATATATACATATGTATTGTCTGGTTTTGAAATTTTTAGAAATATTCTTACTTCTGAAGGAATGTTATATGATTTACCATTATCAGACAAAGTAATAAGAATATTTCTTGAATCTGCGTCATCTTGACTACAATGCACATTCTGCACTCTTGATATTGTCAAGTCCAATGTAATTTTTTGATTAAAAACTAAACTCATTTATGCAATCTATCTCCTTTCTAAATTCCAACTTTCCGAATAGGAGAGTAGGTTATTTTAATTTTGCAATCTAAATTAGGCGTAAAGGTGTTACACCGTTCTTCATAAGTATTAATAATTCGTGGGAAGAAATAGTTGAAGTCATTTGCTAAATTATGAGACGAGAGAGAAGAAGTAATAAGTTGATTTTTCCCATCAATTGTTATTACCTCGCCAGATTTGCAATTTCTTAGTATAAAAGATTTTGTATCCATAGAATTTGTCAACTTAAAATTTCCATTAGATAAAATAGTAATTTCCATATCTGGTCTAAGAGAATTGTTCAAATCTGTAGTCTCATCTGAGTTATCCCACAAATTAAAAGAAGTATCTGCTGAACATTCATACTCAGTAGATACTTCATCCATAAAAGCAAATGGTGCATCCGTATATAATGTTAGTTCTAAGCCTAATATTTGGTCATTTAAGACGATTTGTTTTGAACTGAATGTTCCGTTCCAATATACGTGTTCATAGCCTTCCTTGTCTAATTTAAAGCGTTTGTACCCATCTTTACGACACAACCATCGTTGTATAGCTGAAACTTCCTCGAATGAAAGTCTCATTTCTTCTTGATTTTTTAATCGACATGGATTCTTACAAATCTGAAAAGTAGCTGATAAAGCTGTATCATAAGTGGAAGAATATAAATTAAAGCGATTGCTGCCGATAGGCTTTATCTGATTAAAGGTAGCATCTGCTCCAGAAGAGACAGTTTCTATGCCGCCTCCACTATCAAAAGAACAGAGCATCATACCATAATCAGATAGCATTTCACCAGCATATTCAAAATCTGTACATCCTTTCATGTTTTATTCCTCTGTAATTAAATTGAAACTCATTAAGACTGCAAGCATCTGAGGAGAGATAGTTACGTTCGATAATGATTTCATATCAATAGATTTTAATTCATCTACATCTACATCCTCTGAAAACAAAGTAGACATTCTTTTATTAAATTCTTCCTTGTTTATAATTTCTTTCACAGAACCATCATCGTTTGTAACAACCTGTCCATTTTCTTTTAATGCGCAATCGGCAACAATTTTATTCCTTTTCTCATCTAATACCTGTTTTGGTACAGATAATATTTTTATATTATTCACAATAGTAACAGCGGTATTTAAGTTTACTTCCTTAGTAGCAAGAAACGAAAATACCTCACTGATATTTAAGATATCAATTCCTTTTAATTTCATCCTCTGACTCCTTTTTATTATTATAATTAACTATTTATTCTACCTTCTAATGCTTCTATTCTCGATTTTAGACTATTGACTTCATTTTGTGTTGCAGCACCGATGTCTGCCAAAGTCCACCCGATATTATCTGAACCGTCAAAAACCCTTCCAGCACGACCTATCGTAAGAGTGCGTGGAGTTTTTAATTTTGTTGCAGTGTAAGAGTTACCATTTATAGTCCCAAGACATGTGATATTACCTGTTGTCTCAATTCCTTTAAAATTAATTTTAGATGTGGCTGATCCTACAGAAAATGGAACGATAGAAATTTCAGAATTTGTTATATTTACACCATATCCGTCACCAGCATCTATATGAAAACTAGACGCAAATAAATCATTTGCATACCATTTTCCAGACAATATTGGATAAAATACACCATGTATAAATGTTGACGCTATTACTTCTTTGTAATTTGAATTATCATCAAAATCTCCTAATCCTGTCATATAAATAGAAGATGATATATACGGTGAAATCATATATGCATTACCATCTGATGTTGCTTTAAATTTATTTGCTAAAAATTGTGAAGCTTTGATAATTCCACCAGAAATAGTGCCAGTACAAGTAATAGTATTAGAAAATGTACCACCGTTAGCATTTATTGTACCAGTAACTTTTAATCCATCTTTAGAATTATATGTAACTCCACCGTTAGCAAGATTAAGGACTCCTTTTGATGTGATATTTCCATCAGAATTTACGACAAAATTATCATTATTGTTTCCACCAATCCCAATACTTCCACCACGAAGAGTTGCTCCTGTAATTGTTGATTTGGAGATTACTGATCCGTCTTCATTTACAACGAAATTACCATCGCCTATGTTTATCTTTCCACCATCAAAGCTACAACCATTAATATTCCCAGTTAAATTCAAATTTCCATTATCATCTACATAAAAAATATCTGTATCGGATTTAGAAATTTTCAATAATTTTGTTACACTATTTGGATTGACAGTAAATGTGTTTATTCCATTTGTAATTCTTAAGCCATCAATATTAAATGTCATGGAATTATTCGTATTATAAATTCCGAGATTTTCTCCGATAAGTAATTTACCGACAATAGTGTCACCTATAACTCCCATAGTCGTTACTTCATTGCCAGTTTCAGGATTAACATAAATATACTTACCAATAGCAGCTTTTACAGTCTGCCATCCATCATCTGTGATATATAGACCGCTATTAATCCATCGAGACTGGCATAAATCATAAGTCTCTGTTAAATCATCATAGGCTCTACACAAAATACCACTAGAATCATATACAACATTTTGATTGTCAGCGTTATTCACGATTTTCGTTACAGTTGCATTCATTCCTTTTTGTACCCAATCCTGAACATATTTTGATGCACCTGTATTATTTTTTATTTTTTGAGTCGTGTATGAAAATGAAGAAGCAATAGCTTGTGCCGAATCAATGACACTTTTAACATCAGATGAACCAGACCATGTTCTCTCAACAGTCGAAAATTCAACTTCAATCTTTGAAATATCAGAATAGAAAATCTTATAAGATAATAATCTCAAATAATATATCTTCTCATCTACACATACATGAATCCAATTACCTGTTTCAAACTTATTCACAATAGGTTTAAATTCTGGAAGTGCAAGAAGATTATTGATAGTAGAAGTAACTGTATATTGTACATGACTTGCTTTATATAACTCTTTCTTTGCAGCGTCAATCAGTTCCGTTGCACGAGTTACTAGCTCACCATTATCTAATCCATCAGAGATATAATTATCATTCTGATAGGTATCTTCCATACGAAACGCACAAAATTTTGTCCACATATCCTTCCCAAGATATGTTTCTAAGTTTAATTCATCTTGCAGAGAATTTTGAATATCATATACAGTGCCAGATTTATTATCATAGTTATATAATCTATGGACAGCATCAATTTGTAACTGTCTTTTATTCATTTCTGATTCAAGCCACCCAACTCGATTACTATACCAAGTCTGATATTTATTCTTTAATTCTTCCTGTTCAGATTCAAGAATAATACCTAAAACATTACCAAAAGAATCCTTTAGACTACTCAAATAGTCGAAACTGTAATAAGCCAATTCAGATTTAAAATCAGCATCAGATGTTTCTAAGTCTTTTAAGTCTTTATAATTCGTATCAAGCTTATTTAAACATCTTTGGATATTCTGTTTGAGATATGTTTCCATATCATTATTTACAATAATAGATATCTCATTTCCTGTGAGAGTAATTGTATTATCCTCAATGCTTGTGAGTTTAAATTTACCTTTCCAAGCATGATTTGTTTTGTCATATGAAGCATCTACAATTTCCACTTTATACAATGCAGTATTAATTAATGCTTTACAAGAACCAAGCACAGTATTTGATACAACACTTGTTGCAACCATTGATAAATCTGATTTAACTGCAATTGGCGATAAATTGGCGAATGTCAATAAATTCATTGTTTCCTGAATTGTAAGATTGTCCATTTCTATTGTTTTGCCCATAGAAGTCTGCAAAATTAAACCAACATCAATACAGTCGAAACATAAAGATGCTATATTCTTATATCCAATAATAGGAGATGAGATAGTATTATATCTATCAACTTTATTGCCGTCATCATCTATTTTTGGATAATGTTCATTTACATATTTGACAATCTGATTATATTGGTTAACTTCATTCGAAGAAAAGTTAAATGCTCTGCTATTTATACATTCTTGATAGTTTGCATTATATGCTTTGATTTTCTCGACTAAATCACTCGGCATATTCTCATACATTTCATCAGAAAATTCTACAATATAATTTGTACCGCTTGGATTTGCAATAGCAACAGCAGAAGTCATTAAATCATCGCCGCCAGTAATGTAAAGACAGTTCTTTAAACTATCTTCACTACTTTCAATAGAAGCAGAAGTAGATAAATTTTCCTTTGACACATAAATAGATGTGTCTTCTCCATAAGCACCATTATAGTTTGTGTTTCCACATTCAGGACACTTGTCATGAAAATCTCCACGATAACCACAATCATGACATGTATTACATAAATCATATACATTTACAGTTCGTGTATTGGAATCAAACTTGAATAAGCACTGATAGTCGTCCGATATTTCACCAGTTAATTCATCATAAATATTACTGTCACTGATAGAGTATTGAAACCACGATCTCAGATCCTTTAACGATGTATCTACATGTCCAATTTTATAATTAGATGCCTTGTCCAAAATGCGGTGTAGAAGAGAAGCGTTGTAGAGCTTCTTATACATTGTACTTCCTTCTGAATATGCAGATAAGTCACGATAGAAGATAGTAGGATAATCAGCATCGTAATCATCTCTTGCAATATCGTCTTCTGTATTAATCTGAATATTTCTAAGTTTTACATTTTGTAATTCACTAACTGGAAGATAAGTACATGTGACCGATTTTTGCGTTGTATTTTCTTCTGTAGTATTTGCACTAATTGAAAAATGCTCTTTGTATTCAGGAATATACACCAAATTGTAATTATTAATTTTATCCCATATTTGATCATCAGTTTTATATACATTAAATGATAATTCGGGTGCATTCATAGTATCTTTATACTCAATATCTGTAACATCTTTGAGTTTTCCGTATTTTGAGAAATCTCTTCGTTCCAATACAATAGTGATTTCATCTACACCAAAATTCTCATTAAAAACTATTTTTGGCATTTGTTTATTCTCCTCCTTCTTAAATTTTTGTAATAAAAAAGACACCTTAGTTGGTGTCTTTTTTTGTTAAATATTCTTTTGACTTTTCTTCTAATAATTTATAATCACAACATATATTATACAATCCTTTATCTTTATTTTTCTCATTTAACCTATAATAATAGATAATTCTCGAATCTGTTCTGATTTCTTTTTCTCTGCTTTTGATTATACGATATTCTGATTGAAGTAAATATTTATAATTTTGATCCGTTATTGAATTGAAATCCATCTTATGAATTACTTCGTCAATAACGGGTATCATATTATTAATTCGTAAAACAGCCATATTACCTATTTTCTTTAAACTCTTTGATTCATACATATTATCATATGTTTTAGGTTTGTATGAAGAAAGAGGTATAAAATATTTACAATCACGATTATGCATCATGATACCGATATATTTTCTTAAATATTTTCTATCTCCATCTTTAGTAGATAATATCTTACTATCAAATTGTCTTAAATAATCAATATAATTATCATCAATTTCATAAAAAGAAATCATTACTTCTCCTTTGTGTATAAAAATAGGAGAGATATATTTCAATCTCTCCGTTTTATCATTCTCATTTGCGGCTGAGATACACCAAGTTTTAACATTCGCATTAAGTAGCGAAACACTCAAGTTTGTTAATTCTCGCTTAATGGTTGAGATACACCAACAATCGAAATCATTTGATTTCTTACTTATATTATACACAATTATAGAAAAAATAGGAGTAGAAAATATTATAAAAATCAATGAAATATTTGTGCATATTTACCATGAAAATCCCACATAGTCTGTGACACCTATATGGGATAGAGTGGTTACTTATATAACCTCGCATTACCTACACCATTTTTACCAAGTTGCTTGGCAGAAACTGCTTCAGTAATACATTGTGTTGTCTTTCCGTTCCTGAGAATTTCTTCTCGTAATTGTCTACCAAAGGTTTCAACATCATTTACACCGTTCATTACGATATCTCCAACCTCAACAATCGTAGAAGTGCCAGCAGATTTTGTTATTTCAGGTAAATTCGGCATATAGTTGATACCAGAGGTCAATAAAGAAGGATTCATCTGTGCCATTTTCCAAAGATTCTCAGTCATCTCATTTGTGAACACTTTATCGCCAGGATTGAGTTCTGTTAAAAGTGCGCCGTCAGCAGCACGATAAATCAGTTCTCGTTTATTTTCTTGCGTCCATGCTAATTGACTCTTGTCTATGTGTTCAGAACCTTTTTTATAGCCATTAAATTTCATCCTATTAAGAATAGCAGTTTTTTGTTTCGATGTAACCGTGTCATCTGTTTTTACGCCTAGTATGCCACCTAACTTCTTGTACATTTTATTAGTAGGAGTTCTACCATAATTCTTTACAATATACTTCCATAAGTCAGCATGTTCTTTGTTCTCTTTATCAGTTAATTTCTTACTGCGAGATTTACCAGAATTAATGGCATCTTTAACTGCTTTCTTTTCAGTTTTTAACTTATCATCAATAGAAGTTGTATTTTTCTTTTTTGACTCCAAGGAATTATCAAGAGTTATAGTACCAACTGCTGTTGGTCGTAAAAGTCCAGTTTTATGAGATGAATTGATAGTATTCCGATCATTAGTAACAGTATTATTTACATAATCCTTTGCGCCTTGTCCTCCGTCACCGCCATTGGTAGTACTGGAATCAATCTGATCTTTTGTAGTATTTGTCAGACTAGAATCTAAGGATTTCAGTGTTGCAATAATACCATCATTGCCACCAAGAAGTTCTTTGATACTATCGAGAATTGTATTTGTATCATTGATTTTTTCATCAATGAATTCCTGATAATCACTCATCAGATCGTCAAGCATATCCTCAGTATCAGATATGAATTTCTCATACTGTGTATCTTTTAAATCTGATTTGGCATTCTCTAATTCGACTTTTAACTTCTGAATTTGTGCACGAGACTCTTCGGTGTCGTTATTACTATAAGGAATAAGCTGTTTTTGTAAAGAAGCAATCTGTTTTGTCTTTTCGGCAATTTCTTTCTGATATTTATAGGCGTCTAACTCGCTATCTTTTAATTTCTTGTATTTTTCTATCAGTTTACTCAGCGCATCTGTTTGTGCTTCATAACCCTGTTTTACAAGATCATTAATAGACTCTAACTCATCCTCAGCAGATTTCTTCGCCTCTCTATGAGCATCCTGTAAATCTCTCAGACGTTGAATAACATTTTCATCAGATGCAGACAATTCACCTTTCTCAATCTGTTTCATAATTTTATCATATTCAGACTGATATGCTTCTGCCTGTGCAATGTAACTGTCATAGTTCGTCTTATGAAGACCAATAGCAGCAATACCATATTCAGTGAAGTTCCCTGTATCTTTATCAGTCATATCTTTATGACTCAAAAGATCAATGTAGTAATCAGCTTCACTGTTAACACGTTTTACAGTTTCAAGAGATTTATCAAAAGTATCCCATTTTAATTGACGAAGGGCATTCTGGTATTGTTTAATTGATCGAATGGATTCATCTATGGCATTTGTTACATCATTGATTTTAGCGACCATATCATACCATTCATCACTGCCTTTTTTGATAGAACCATTTACAACAGACTCTTCTAAATTTCTCCGAAGTTCTTCACGCTCTTTAATGAGTTTTTTATATTCTCCATTTTCAGCAGAGATAAGTGACTTATAATCAGATACATTTGCCTGTCCACCAAATTCCTCTACGAGAGAAATTCTATTATTTATTTCTGTCTTTTTCTGCTCATTGCTAGAAATTTTATTATCATACTTGGACGCAATATTATCAAACTTTTCTTTTGCAAGAGTAGCCTTATCTTGTTTTGCTGTTTCTTTGTATAAATCAGCAGTAACTTTGTCGGCTTCTTTCGCATCTAAATAAGCGTTATACTGAATACATGCATCATATAGTTTTCCACCATCATTCAGTTTTGCGGCTTTGTTTAACAAAGATTGGGAAATACGTTTCCCAGCTTTAGCAGCTTTCTTGATAGAAGCAAGAATCTTCTTATTCTTTTTCGTAGACTTGATTTTGCTGATATTTTTCTGTGCTGATTTGATATTCTTATTATCAGTTTTAACCGCAGTATTATATGCACTCTGACGATTGTTAATATTAGAAATCTTTCTGTCAATCAGTTTATTCTTAGAAGAAGTAGAAGTAGCATTGTCGAGTTTAGCATCATACAGTTCGTCTTTAGAATCATATTTCTCAACTTTGGAATCAGCAGTTGTCTTTGCAAGACTCGCTCTCTGTTCCGCTAAATCAGCAAGTTCCTGTCTGATAGTCTCTCTACTTAAAGCAGCCGTTTCTTGTGCTGTGTCGTTGGCAACTAAAGCAGCATTGTAATTAGCACATGCTTTTGATAATGTAGAGTATCCGTCACCAGAAATTTTAGAAATTAAAGAAGCTGGAATTTGCTTCTTCGCCTTGGTATAATTCTGTACTTTTTTATAGTAGTCATTTACCGCAGTTCTTGCTTTCACATTGGGACCCGAAGCGTCAACGTTGTAAACAGATATATTATTATCCTTTTTCGTTGCAGTTTTTAAATCCTTAACCGACTGATTCAAATTACTTTGTGTCGTTTTAGCCGCAGACTGTGCACTATTATCTTTCTTTCTAGTAAGCTTCAACTGACTACCAATAATTTTACTCTTAGCTTTATCACTCGTAGCATTCTCAAGTTTTGCATCAAGTAAATCATTCTTTGCAGAAATCTTATCTAAAGCTTTTTCATACTTGTCGATCGGAAGATTAGCCATTTCAGATGCTAAATCAGCAAGAGACTGTGTGAGATCTTGAATACTGGAAGTATTCTCAATCATCTGGTCGTTATATTTTTGCCATGCTTCGTCACCATAAGTAGTAGTCCACATGAGATCGTATATTTCTTTATTCTGTCTTTCAAGGGCATCAATTTCCTGTTCATACTGATCCTGCTGATATTTCAAATCAGATTTGGAAGCAGATAAACCGAATGTTTCCTTTAAGGAAACTAATGCTTTTCTACGATCAATCAGTTTATTAATCGAATCTATTTCTTTTTCATGGGAGTCAATTAATTTTTCTGCATAATTAACAGAAGCTTGCAGACGTTCTTCTTCAAGACTCTCAATAGTGTCGTAACAGCTATTTAACTTATCTGAATATGTCTGATATTCGGATATCTGAGTTTTGAGATTTTCGTCTGTAATACTGTCAATAGAAAATGCACCTGACTGAATCTTTGCGATCCACTCATAGGATAAACCAATCTGATTTAACTTCTCTTGATATACCTGTGCGGCAGTTGTATTGTCCTGGATCTCAGATTCTATCTGAGAAATATAGGCGTGGTATCTTTCTCTTGTCTGATCCATACCAAACGCTTTATCGAAAGATTTACTAAGCTTTTCTGTTTCCTTAGAAGCTAGTTTTAATTTTGTTTCAATCCAATCAAGAGTTTCTGCGGTTTCTTTTGCTGTATCTGAAGCTTTTTTAGCTGATTTTGCAGCATCATCCATCGCTTTACTTGTAGCAGAGCCACCACCAAATTGAGGTGTATATTTTGTCTGCGCTGCATTCACTGCGTTCTGTAAAATCTGGTCTGCCGCAGTAGTAGCATATTCTTTATACCCATCTGTATATTTTCCACTCGTATCCATTGCAATAGCTTTTAATCTTGCAAATTGTGCAAGTGCTGTTCCAGCTACTCCAAGTTGTGAACATAGTGCTGTTAAATTATTTATATCAGCAGATGTAGTGATTGTAATACTTGCAGCATGGATTTTTTCTATAACATAAGCAGCCAATGATGCTTTTGTAATATCAGACATATCAGCTTCTTTTGCAAATGCTGTTATTTCTGATAAAGTTGCACTTTCTAAGTCTTTTCCTGTATCTGCCGCATATGATTCACTTGCGCCAAGTCTATAATTTACAACTTCAGCAGCATTTACAACTCCCATTTGACTAAGCATAGCAATAGTAGACGCTTTTGTTTCTTCTGTCACATTTTTCAATGCATCAGAATTATAAATATATGCTGTAGCAAGATTATCAAAAGCAGACTGACAAGCAGATAGATCAGATGGATTGTTGCTAATGGTTTCAATAAAGTCATCATAAGCATTTTTATAATCTTCAGTAACATTTGTCATGTTACCAAATGCTTCTTTAAATCCATCATTATTAAGGATAGATGACCAGTCGAAATCTTCTTTATTATAAACATCAGCATAAATTTTATCGAGTTGATCTAAACCTGTTGAAAGAGCTTGAACTTGTGCGAGGATATCGGTGGAAGAAATCGGTGTTTCTTCGGAATTCTCATTTTGTTTATCTTTAACAGCCTGTAATGCTGCCGCATAATCATCTGCTGATAAGCTAGCACCATTCAACTTCTTTTTCTGTTCTTCTAGTGCGTTTTCAAAATCTTTTGAATTAGCCAATTTAGCTTCTTCTTCAGTGAGAGATTCTACCCACTTTGTAGCTTCATCAGCATCTACACCGTCCATAGTATCTGTCAGTACAGAAGCGACACCTGCTGTTGGAGAAGATTTACTTGGAATCAGTTTATTTAATAAATCAGATTTTGACTGAGATTTGAGTAATCCTAATTGAACCAATTTGTCAATCAATTGGTCAAGAGTTAAGCCATACTCATCAGCATATTGTTTGAGCTGTAAATATGCATCTTTCTGTTCATCTGTGGCAACTTTAGGATTATAATTTTTAATGTCCTCTATAGTATCAAACTTATTTACCGCATCTTGAACACCTTTTTCAAAGTCATCACTATCGTCATCAACAGCAGCTTTGAATTTAACCTCAAATTCCCAACCTCCAACAACTTCCTGCAAATCGGGATACATGCTATTAAAATAATCAATAACACTTTGGTCATCTAATCCTTTGGTAGCACTTTGTACGATTTCCGCATAATTTTGTTTTGCTTTTTCGATAGATTCTTCATCACCTGAAGCAAATGCGTCTTGATATTTCTCATATGCTTTGTTTATTTCGTCAAAAGATTTTTCGTAATCTTCTGAATTAAAAATCTTGTCATACAAAACGTGCTGAGAGTACATTTCTTGATATTCATCTAATTTTGACTTTGCTTCATCTGCTTGATTACCCAAATCATTCAAGAAAGTATCATCTATACCCATACCTTTTGCAAGAGTTTGAATATTTAATAATTGCTTATAAATGGTATCTAAATCACCAGATAATGTGATTGCATCATCTCTTTCAGTACGAGTAATATCAGCACCGAAATCTTCTTTAAGCTTCTTAGAAAATTCTTCGTAAGTATCATCTCCATACATAGGAATCATATGGAATGTTACTTCGGTATCTTCCATCTCATCAATCATTCGTTGGAAATTATTACCGTGTCCAATATTCGCAAAGGCATCAGCAACTTTTTCAGTCCAACCCTTACCCCTATCCGAATTAAATGCATTTACAGTTTCCTGCCATTTATCTTGAGTAAGCGTATCTAATGAATCTGTTTGACCATTGATTGCATCTGTAACGAGTTTTACAGCATCGGCTTCATCTCCGAATTTATCAATCATCTCATCCTGAATTTTTAACAACTCTTGACGAGCATTATAAGTATCTTCATAAGAAGAAGTATCATCATTGATAGTCTGATACAATTCTTTAATTTTTGTTTTGTAATCTGAAATATCAGATTTGGTCGAAACAAATTCAGAACCCATCTGTGCGGCAGACTCTGCCAATCGATCAGAAGCAGTAGCACATTTATATATAATGTCAACCGCACTTGTTAAAGCATATATCAATAGCATATTACCTGCCATTGCAAGTGCTTTCATACCTAATTCGGCAGCCTTAGAAGATTTTGTTAATCCATCAAGAGCTACTTTGTTTCCGTTTGCGGCAGCAACAACATTTTGAGCTTCCTTTGAAGTATTTAGCATTGTACGGTTAAATGCTGTTTGCGATGTCACACAATTATCAATTTGCTTATTATACGCCTTAATTGCGTCCACATCTGATGTTGACAACACTTCTGACAAGCTAAAGGTTTGTTTTTTAAATAAATCACCATTAAATAAACCACTGATAAAATTGTTTGGTTGAATCCCGGTTTTTCCAGAGGTATTTGTCATTGTCTTGAATATCATACTATGTTATAATTTATATGTATTTTTATCATGTTTGAAGTAATAAAAATAATATTTAGGAGGATTCCTTATGAAAAAGAATTTTGATATTCTGAAAAAACAAACAAGATTCTATATTTTTATGATTTTATTAGTAGCTACAATATGTGGTTTAATTTTAAAAGGGGCGTATACAGTTCAATATAATAAAACTCTTCATAATATGCAAAATGAACCAAAATATACTTCGCAACTTCATATTTACGAATATCAAGTTGAAGAGGAAATAATGAAAGAAAAAGGTGTAATGTTTTTGGATGTTACAAAAAATATTGCTTATATATTAATTACCCTTGGTGGATTGCTTACTGTAATTTCTGGAATATTTTGTATTAAAACTTTAATTAATGGTAGCAAGTCAAAAGAATATTATATTGATACATCAAATACTAGCAAATCAGTTGAATGTCCATATTGCCATTCAACAAATGTCACAAAAATTGGCACAGTAAATAGAGCTGTATCAGTCGGCATGTTTGGTCTTGCCAGTAGTAAAATTGGTAAAACACACAAATGCAATGATTGTGGTAGCACTTGGTAGGATTTATATTATGAAATTTTCCCCTAAATCAAAACATAAAAAGAAGAAAAAACATCAGCAAAATAATTATAAAAAACAAGATAATACAAATATTCCTGTACAAAAAGTTTCAACACCAAAAATCAATCAAAATCAAGAAAAAATAAAACAAAACTGTCCTTGTAATAAAAAAGGATGGTGCATTTTTGCTGATAGAAAATGTGTCCCATATGCTCTGAAATGTAAATATAATAAAGAAGTATTTAAAAATAATACATTCTATTATCCAACGGAAAGTGCCAATAAAACGAATACATCAACAAAGAAGTCAAGTTATAACTTGTATGAAGATGAAAGACATGGTTCAAATAAGGTCATAACTACTTTATCTGATAATAGTATTGTAGAATTATATGTATTCAAAGGGTTCTTACAATTAAACCCTTCTCAGACGATAGATTATGAGATGACAATTAAGGATCTTCACACAAATAGAACAAGTACTATTTTAGTTGCATATAATAAAATAACAGGAAAATATTATATCTCTGAGACTCAGATTAAATACTGGCATAAAAGAAATTTCTTCCCTAAAATTGTTCTCAATATGTGCAATGATGGTTCTATTCCCATGATAACTGATGGTTTCCAAGAATTTTCTAAATTGGCTTTATATGGGTATAAAGTTGGAACTCATGGATTAAACGAGATACAAAGGCATAAAATTCTTAAATATGTTATTGATAATAAAATCATGAGAGGATATGAAATTATAAAGCATCTACAAGGATTAATATTCTTGCGGAACGAGCAATATAATAAGGACTTTTCAACTGCAATAGAAGATTGGGAGAATGATATTATTTTTATTGAGGAATATATAATTTCCAAATCAAAATAATAGAGTAGAGTACCTAAATGTCCTACATGTGGCTCTACAAATCTCTCTAAAATTTCAAATATCGGCAAAGCAGCAAAAGTTGGTTTATTCGGAATATTTGGAGCAGGAGATTTGGGTAAAACTTGGAAGTGTAATAGCTGCGGAAGTAAGTGGTAAAATTTGTAAATGTTTAACAAAACATATGTTTTATATTCCTTTTGTAGTTTTAAAGTGATAAAATATTTTTATTAAAAAAACACACAAATGGAGACCAGCTATGAAAAGTCAACCATAAATTAGTAAAAAATTTCTTTTTCATAT
>OMAS01000745.1_pt1 | contig 16344 bp, 15 predicted proteins | sample 1674031 | NCBI WGS metagenome assembly OMAS01 (sample SAMEA103958138, study PRJEB25191) | human gut metagenome | biome: human-associated habitat [ENVO:00009003]; feature: intestine environment [ENVO:2100002]; material: feces | place: Germany | collected 2013/2015 | reverse complement strand
CGCACTTTATTTACTGAAGATTTTGAAACCGTCGGCTTTTATCTCAAAGAAATCCAACAAAGCTTAACGAAGCTATGTAGCCTACCCTATCAAAATGAAGAACAAATCGTATTTATGGCTGAACATCTTTTAGGGCAATGTACCGCATTGACTGAGGCTATGAATCGCAAGCATAGAAAGCCCATTCAACAGAAGAAAACAGAACAACTAGTTACAAGCAGTAAATCACAACATAGCATTCATCGACTTCCGCCTAGAGAGCGTTTAGAGAAATATTATGAAGCCTTACAGCAACTCACGGAAAAATATGAAGAAGCTAAAGCACAAGCGAATACAGCACAAACAGACATTCAACGAGATATGCATAAGCAAACAGCCGCGATTTATTTAACGCGTCGTCAAAAATGCTTAGAAGCCATTGAGACCTTAGAAGAATACCTTGCCTTTAAAGAAGCCCAAGAAAGTGCGGTCAAGAAATAAGATTTTTTTGAAATAGAGTGAAAAGCAAAAATCCCTAAATCTTTTGACTTAGGGATTTTTTGAATTTGATGGCGGAGGAAGTGAGATTCGAACTCACGGAGGGCGTAAACCCTCGCCGGTTTTCAAGACCGGTGCCTTCAACCACTCGACCATTCCTCCGTGATTTAAGCGAGGTGAATAATACGTTTTTTCCCCCACCCCGTCAAGCAAGAAAATAAAAAAATTATCTGACTGACTACTTTTAAATCACTATGTTTTAAAAATACACAAAATAAAAAACGGAACCTACTGGCTCCGTCTTTATGATTAAGATATTACTCTGATTTCGCTTGTGTCGCTTCAGAATAAATATGACTAATTGCACTATGATGGCCTGCGGCGCCTTTACCGTTAAAGTAATAGCGAGACTCCGTCCATTCTACAATTGGGAATGGTTTAGACTCTTCATCTGGTGCTTTAGCTAATGTCATCGCTGCTTTAGTGTGTTGTACCGCTGAAATGGTACCTGCACGACCAGTGAACACATAAGAGCGAACAAACTCTGTTTTCTCTTGTGGTTCAACTTCTGTCGTTGCAACTTTAGCAACAGGTTCTGATTTATGATGCAAGCGTTCTAATGATTCTTGCACTTTCTGTTGAACAGCTTCATTTGCCGGTTGAGTAATGAAATCTAACGCTGGTTGTGCTTCAACTGATTTCTCTTCCACGACAATACCTGTTGCTGGCGTAATCACACCTTTTTTCGTTTTTTCTTGCTCAAGCAATTCATCCACCGATAAGAAATTATTTTCTTTCGGTGCATTCACCGCAGAATAATCGATGCATACTTTACCGCTTGCTAATTCTGGTGAAGCCACCGCAGCAAATAATGGCATTGGTGATTTCACTTCATTACGACGACGGCGTTGATTATTCGATGCACGTAAATGACGAGGTGTACGGCGCTGACGTTCTTGACGTGGTTTATCTTCTGTATTATCTACAGCGTTATTTTCAACCTCTTCATTTTTATTCTCTTTATCTTCCATGGCCGCTTTCTCCATGTCTTCAAAATCTTTTTGTGTTATAATTCCTTCTCGTATTTCATCATCAGAAACTATATCTTTACTTAATAACCAATGATATACATTTTGATTCGTGCTCTCATTTGTAACAACATACGCCTGCTCAAATTTCCACCGAAATTTTGCTAAATAATTCATGGCGTCTACCATAGAATTAAATTCAATTTTCTTCCCGGATTCATCTACCATAAACGTTTTGTATTTTCCGAAATAAGATGTTTTTTGCCCGAAGTCTATTTGTATTTTGACTTTAGAACTTAAGACTTTCCCTGTACCAACAATTTCACAAAACGTTTTTCGAGTTTCTTGTGCTGTAGCTGCTACTACTAAAATAGCCAACACGGTAATTAATAATAATTTCTTCATATCAGTAACTTAAAATTAGTGTATACTTTCGTCTGTACCACCCGTAAGTTCTGACGGTTATATGCAATGTAATTTTGACGGCTGCAAAAATACTTAATATGTACAATTATAAAGAATATCATCCCCAAAAATGAAAGGCAACCGCCCCAAAATACACGGTAATTCATGAAAAACGCCCCAAAAAATGAAGTAAAAACGCATAAAAAACATGCTTTTTCGCGTAAAATTTTGGTCTAAATGCAGATAAACGACTGAAAAACAGTCAAAAACCGGAGAAAATTTCAAAAACTAAAAAAATGACACCTTCCGAAGACCGAGCCGCTCAGAAGTCGGAAAGCAGTTGCCCTCCCCCTAAAAGGTGAAATATGACCTCTTGGAAGGGGTACCCGTAACCTGGTAACACAAAAAACGCCGGAAAACCGAATTTCCAGCGTTACAAGGCAATTACCTTTTGTGCCTGTTCTCTATCCATTGATCTACAAACGAATCGGCCTGCAGCGTCCGCTTGCCTCGTACTAAAGCTATCCAGCCGGGGCGCATCAGTAAGTATTTGAAAGCGTCGGAGAAGTTGGTGGATAACATCGGTAGTTTTTTCGGTGCCAGCTTTTCGGACTTCTTCACTTTGAACACTACTTTAGAGTTACCCCGGTATTTGATTTCTGCCTTTGCCTTTTCTACAGAACTAACCATTTCTTTACAATTCAACGCATCAACCAACAGGATAGGCAGGTTCTTGTTGGTACCGCCCATAAGTTCCTGCATAAAGTCGTATTCCGCATCCTGCCGGATAACTGCCTGTTTACGGCTTTTCAGGTTTACGATCCAGCCGGTACGGTTCCCGCTGCCGTCTTTTTCTATGGCGTCTTTTATCTTACCCGCGTAATCTTCCTTTTGCTTCTCAAAGTTATTACCTGCACGGTCATAATACAAATCAAGTTCTTTATACTCATGGTTCTGGAAGAAAGTAAGGAACTGGTCGGCGATCTCCCGGAACCAGCCCGGCGGTATCTCAAAAAAGTTCTTATGTACCCGGTAATAAGCACCGTCCGCCTGACCGATCACCAAAGAAAGCATATTACCGAAGTCCATACCGCCTTCAATCGTTTTATCATGGTGCAGGTACCGGAGTTCCCGCGAGCTGTAAGCGGCTTCCCCGGACATGGTACCGTTATAATACTTATGTCCTTCACCGAACAACACATAGAAACGTAAATCCCTGCGAAGACCGGGACGCATACCCACCACCGACTTTTTAAATTCGTGAAGCTCCAGCGTACCATTATACAACCGCTTTAAATACTCTATCGTAAGTATCTCAACGTTAGCGAATGAAGAAGCGTTAAGAAAGAACGTCTGCCCTTTTCTCAACTTCAACAAAGCACGATCGTAATATTCGATATCCCGTTTCAAACGTTTCAGTTTCAAGGGGGAAGGCCTGTTCTTTCTTTGTTCCCGTAAAAGGGAAATTTTAATGATCCGTTCCGGGTCCATTTGCTTGACATACCGGAAAAACCAGTCGTACTCGTTTTCGTCGATATCCGGCATATCGGTAGTAATGGTTATTCCCAGGAACAAATGGGAATGTCCGTAAGTGATCGCATCACCGCGAAGAATAGGCATAGCGCGGTTTACTTTCATTTCCTTATCGTACTTCGCTTCATCATAAAACAAATGTATTACAGACTTTCCGGCAAGCAATGAAGGGTTATCCAGTGATCCCATGAAAATAACACATCCGTTCCAGAAGCTATAAACATGCTTGTAATCATCTACGATAACCGAACATTTACGCCGCCAGGATTCAGGCGGGCGGGTATCTTTTACATAGTGTACCCCTTCGATCAGGCCCATAAGTTGCCAGCCCTTCTGTACGGCCGGCATTATATTATCTTCCAGGTTACTGTAGGTATTGGCAACAAAAGCGAACGCACCGCCGGGCATTTCTTCCACACAACGGGCGGAACGCCTGGCTTGTATAACGGTAGATTTAGCCATACCGCGGCCGTCAATAGATACAAGGATAGTAGTATCGATCCAGTCCGTCAGAACCTGGATTATATGACCGTATTTTATTTCTACATCATCGGCGTTACTCACCTTCGTTATCTTCCCCGAACTCTTTGATATCATACAACATACGTTTTTTCAGATCAAAAGCTTTAATACGCGCATCCTCTTTTATATTATCACGTACAATAACAGGAATTTCCGGTATCGCGTCGATAAACTCTTCCAATTCCTTACGGTCGATTTCAGGAACACCCAGATCCTTACGGCTGGTAGTATAAATAACCGTGCTTTTCTGTGAAAGCAGTTCCTCCGGTATTTCGGTCTGTTGGTCCTTATAACATCCGCGAAGTTCCGCCGCCAGTTTCAGAAGGTTCTTAGCCTCCTTTACATTACCCATAAGAAAGACGGTATTCGCCCAATTTTCGGCCTTTTCCGCATACAGGTTGGCGAAAGCTTGCGGGCGTACGTTATCCTGTGTATAAAAGAAATTGAGACTGTCGGCGTACACCTGGCGGGCCATCCAGTCCGAAAGGCCGTAAGGCTCCGACTTTAAAAGGCGGATGATACCGGCCTTTGTCACCAACTTGCCATTTATACGCATACGGGCACGAAGGCCCCGTACCATTTCCATAAGGCTGTAATATTCCCTTTCATCGGGCGCGAGTGCTTCCAGCGTACCGGTAGAAAGAATCCTTTGAATCTGGTTGATATCCACCTTGTCAAAGTCTATTCGTGAGGGCTTAATTAAATTCGTCGTCATCCATTTGTTCGATTAAACGTTCAAAAGTATGTCTTTTCCGTACGGCCTCCAGCTGTTTTATAGCTTCCACGTTTCCACCTTCCGCCGCTTCATGGAGTTTTATTTCAGGGGCGGCACGTGCTACGAGAATCCCTTCCCGGATCAGGAAGTTAACAGAAGTTCCCACCGTTTCCGCATCCCGGACAAAAAGCCCGGCATTTTCCGGAGAAAGCCCCAGGGAAACGGCTATGTCTTTCGGGGAATACCCTAAAGAAGACAAACGCCGTACATCCTCTTTTTGCTGCGCATCCAGGTAAATACTATCCACCACCGTTAAATCGTTCATACGCATCTTTTATTCGTTTCTGTGCCGTGAAATAATAAATTTCGTCCTGTTCCATTAAAACAAAGTTCCGGCCGCTTTCAATGGATGCCACGGCCGTAGTACCGGAACCGCCGAAAGTGTCCAGGATCAGATCGCCCGGCTTTGTACTGTCTTCAATCAGTTTACGGATCAACGCTACCGGTTTTTGCGTGGGATGAACCTTTTCACCTTCTACCAGTTTAGCACCGGACGCAAAAGAACGGATATTATCTATTATGTTTGTGGCACCAATAGAAACACCCTTTCCACAATGAAACAAAATAAGTTCATGTATAAAGGCGTAATGATTACCCGGCCCCGACTGTTTATTCCAAACGAGCATGTTTGACGCGCCTAAATACAAGTCAAACAACGGATAATAAAAAGCATATCCGCGCCAGTCCGTAAAAAAATACACGCAAGCACCGGGTTTCTTCACCCGGTTAAACTCCTGAAACAAATCCCGGTAAAAGGGTTTACAGATAGACAAATCTTTAAAACTGCCTTTCTGCCCGTTATGTGTCATTCCCAGGAAATAAGGCGGATCGGTTATTATACAATCTACAGAATTGTCCGGAACACGTTTCAACGCCTCCAGGCAATCCTCGTTATAAATTTGGTTTGTTATCATTGGAAAGTTGTTTAAGCCGGCTTTCTTCTTTTTCTATCCGGAGGGTTAATGTCTTGAGCTGGTGCCCCAGCTCCGAGCGGTCGCAAGGGTGAGAAAAACGGCCCCGGTCCTTCATGAGCCGCTGCCGTTTTCCTGTCAAAGTGGCAATAAGTTCAACTACTTTTTTTTTCGCGCCTCGATTTCTTCCTCTATGGCCTTTTGTGTAGTCTCCCACTTTTGGATCAGTGCAAGGGCACTCGCTTTCTTCTTCTCATCATCCCCGGCCTGTTCCAACTTCGCCTTGTTCTTTGAAAGGTTGGCACGGGCGTTATTCAATGCCTTTTGTATGTCGATATCCGAAAGGTTCTCGACACCCTTACGGACGGACAAACTTTTTACCTTCTCACATTTACCCAGAATCTTTCCGTTTTCCCGGTAATATACCAGCTCGTCCCACATTTCGCGGTTAGCAATGAAGTTTTCCACAACCGCCTGCGCTTCCTGTGCTGTAGAAAGTGAACTGACATCATCCGGCGTAGCCTCCAGACGGGCGAAAGCCTCCTTATACTTCCCGTATGCGGTGAACATGTCGGAAACAAGTATTTTCAGAATGTCGGGGCAATCCGGAGAGTTCAGGAAGGTAAATTTCTCGCGGAAACGTATCATTTTGATTACGGTTTCCGGAGCCGCCTTGTATCGTTTTTCCGCCTCTTCCAGTTCCTCTTCCAGCTCTTCCACACGGTCGGCATTTTCATCCATGGAAAGAACCTTATCCCGGAAATCGGACGAAACGAGTTCTTCCACGCTGACACCGAAAGATTCGGCAAGTTCCAGCAGCAAATCATCGCTGTATTTTACCGGCATTTTTGGGGGTTCCTGTCGGACGGGTTCCATTTTTACCGCGGCCGGCTGTTTGGAGTTGCGCCGGATCGTCTTAAATTCACGTTCGGAAAGCCCGGCCAGCTTCCGTAGTTCCTCTAAAAGAATGGCCTTCATCGTTTCCGTTTCTCCCTGCCGGCGAAATGACTTCTTTAGCATACGGTTGATACCGTATTTCTCGTACAGTTCCACGCCTTGAATAAAGTTACGCGGACCGGCCAGATAGGTAATAATTTCCTGTTTCATACTATATAAAATTTGATGATACAAAGAAAAAAGGGGGCAATTACCCCAAAAAGGACAAAGGGTGGCCGGGCATGTGCTGCCGGTCACCCTTTGAATTACATGAAAACCGTTTACTTACGCCTCATAACGGCTTTGTTCAATCCATTTCATAGCCTCCGAACCGTCGTTAAACGCCCGCAATGTCAGTTGGGAACCTTCGGAAGCGGTAAACGTCTTACCGCCTTTCAGAAGAAAATTACCGCCTTTTTCCACTGTTGGCGCAACGCCCGAACATCCCATAAGGGTAATTACCGATCCATGACTTCCACCGGTAACACCGGCTATTTTGGCCGCACCTGCGGAAAGCTGGTACTGCCCGTCTGTCTGGTAATCTATATCTGTGGCCCCGGCTTCCACTACGGCCACCGGTTCTTCCAGGGTGTCGGTACCCCGGTAAATGGCGATATCATCCCCCTTGCTGATCTGGGTGAAAGTAAGTTCGTTCGTATTCGATTCATTGGAACCGGTATAAGAAACGGATAACTTACACGGGTTACAGGGCGTTCCGATCAGATCGGCAGGCTTTCCGCTACAATAACGGAGCACAACGATACATTTTTTAGACAGCCAGTTTGTCTTAAACTCGCGAATCTCCTGTTCGTTACCAGGATGATTGAACTTAACGGAAGGCGTATAACCTTCGGCGTCGGTTTCCCCGTCACTGTTGGAACTGATTTCAGCGGTACCGGGTGTCAGGTAAATACCGATCGCATAACGTCCCGCCTTCATTACGATGTCATCCTCAATAACCACGCCAGCCTCATTTCTCTGCGGAAAAGAAAGAATATCGTCAACGTCGTAAATTACGAGCTGATCCTTGGGCTGAATACCGTTACCGGGATTACCGGCCGGCCTTCTTACGCTTGCTTTTACGTATGTCATAACTTAATGATTTATAAGGTTATAAAATGGAAGGGATAAAGTACCCCTTCCGATTAATTTAGCCTCTTGCCACTTCGTAGAATTTACCGTCAGCGGCTTTCGCCAATTTGATAAACTTGCCTTCAGAAAGCGTCATAGCTTCAGTTAAAACAAAGTTTCCACCGCTGGCAATGGTAGAAGCATTTTCAGAACCGTTTCCGTAAATCGTGTAAACGATTCCGGCTTCTGCATCGGTAAAGTTAGTGATTGCCGTTGCCTTTGTATTTACACCGGTAACGAATACTTCACCGTCAAGCAAGGAAGGTGTCGTTTCATCCGGCGCAAACTGCAACGCATCGGAAGAAGCGTTTTCGCGACCAATCTCGATAAATTTACCGTCGGCACGTTTCATCAGTTTGATAACGTCCCCCTTACCGGGCTGCCAGGCATCGGAAATAAGTTCAAAGTTTCCGCTTTTCTCGATCTTAACACCCTTATCCACGCTTCCGCATTTCAGAGAAATAACCGCACCTACCGAAGCGTCTTCAATATCGGTAATAGCAAATTCGGCTGTATTGGCTACGGTAACAATGGATGTATGAAGTTTGGCCGACGGGTTCTTGTCCTTGTCAGCATCCACGAAGTAAGACGCCGGGCGGTCATACTCATTACAGAAGATCATCTGGCGCGTATAGTCCATATCTTCTTTCTTGGTGTACTTGAATCCCACGGCAATAGCCCAGATACTTTCACGCCAGTTACTCCAGACTTTCAGGCTCCAGTCTTCCTGCTCCAGGTTGAAAGCCGTCATTTCACCCGGCTTATCCTCGTAGGTTTTAATGTTGCCTTCAAACGTCCAGAAGATACGGTGGTGGTTGTCAGCATTGGGAACCGGGATAATCTTCACTGCCGGATATTCCTTTACATACATGATATTAGCCTTGTAATCCTGGTTCTGCCCGTAATGCAGTTCATTGTATTTATGATACAATACAATAAAGTGCGAAGGCATATAAAGTGCCAGGTTACCGCTGTCACGAAGAACCGCCGGAATCATGGAAGTACCCTTGTACACTTTTTCACCGATGTTTGCTTCGGTAATTTCCCCCAATTCGAACGGCTTGATCTGGTAAACGAGTTTTCCGTTATTGATATCGGTATGTCCGTTCACTTTCTTGCTGATGAACTCATACAGTCCGTCAGCTGCAGCAAGTGCTTTGCCGGGTTCGTTCAGATTCGGGTCCTTACGGATTCCGTTAATACGGCGTTGTTCGCGCTCGTTATGCAACTTCTTGGCGGTTTCGGCCAGGATGTACTCAATAAAAGACCATTTGATAGGGTTTGAACCTTCCTTGTTCAAAGTGCCGATCCAAGTTTTCTCCAGGGCCTTTAAATTTTTGAAACGGTGTGCAAACATCACGTTGAACATGCGCAGGGTTTCATCGTCGAACTCGTAGGAACCTTTAGTCACCTTATCGAAGTCGGATTCCTCATTACCGGCCTGTGAAAACTCACCCAGCCAGATATTAACCAGCGTAGCCAAATCCTGATAACCGGATTCAAGCGGGAAAATACTTTCAATGGAAGGAAGTTCCATTAAAAACGACTGCAAACGCTGCTGCCAGGGAATACGGTAAAAGGCCCCGAGGTCCTCCTTCAAACGGCTGTAGTCAATGGAACTTGCTTTCGGAAGAGCGATCATTTCAAAACCGGCAGCCTCCATTAACGCAGCTTTAGCGCGAAGGTTATACGGGCGGTCCTCCAGTGAGAACATTTCACCCTGCAAGCCCCCCAGCTGCTTTTCGTCCTGGAGATTAAATTTCCCTTTACCGTCCGCCTGGGCGTTGTGTTGTTTCCCTTTGCCCGGATCATCTTCCGCAGCGGCCGAAAGTTGAGCGATAATACCGGAAAGCTTTGTTATTTCGGCGTCCTTCTTGGCAATTAACGCGGTGTTGTTCCGGTTCTCGTCACGCTGTTGCGTCTGCAAGGCTTCAAGCTGTTCCTGCGCTTGTGTCAGACGTGCCGCAGTGTCACCTAACAAACCACGAAGGAAAGCGGTAGTTTTAGGTTCCTCGGTTTCCTCTCCCTGGTTCCCGTCTTCGGATTCGTCCTGGAAATCGTTTTCGAGGGACGCTTTAAAGTCCGTGAGGAATTTTTCGGTAAAACCGTAATTTTTCAGTTTTGCCACTTCCTCGACCGTGATAGAGTTTTTGTTCTCTACCTTGCTCCATTCCGACAGACCCAGCAGGGCCAGAATGTGAGCGGAAAAGCTCTTAAAATTCATATATACAAAATTTTGAAGTTAATACTATATGTTATACATCTCATTTACTTTTCTGACGGTGGCCTGTGCCAGTACCCACTTTACAGCGTCTTCCAGCGTACCGAACTGGTCTATATAACCGTTTGCCACGGCTACGTCGCCGGTGAATATCTGTCCCCGGAAAAGGGGAAGTTCCGGATCGTAGGCAATACCCAGATTCCGACTGATCGCATCACAGAAAATACGGTGCATGACTGCCAGACGTTGTTTTATAGGCTCTTCGTTGTTCTCTTTTTCAATCGCGCGGGTTTCATAGTTTTTCAGATCGGCACTATCCGGATAGATTTCCCGGTAATCAATGCCCTGTTTCCTAAAATATTCCTTAAAAGATTGGTAAGTAAGCATGATCCCGACGGAACCGACTTCACACATAGGGGAAGCGATAAAGGTTCTACCGGCGGCGGTTCCCAGCCAGAAATGGGCACTCCCCATAGTACCGGCCACATAGGTAGCTATAGGCTTGGAAGATTCGGCAATCATTTTAGCCGCCAGGTCCACATGTGCGACCATGCCGCCCGGCCCATTGATCCAGAGTACCGCACCGCAAATCTTAGGATTATCGAAAACATCCCGGAGCTGCTTTTCCAGGCGGTAAGTCTCCCAGGAATACAAGGTGCCTTCCAGGATAATGACGGCCACGCTGTCAACCGGCAGCGTGTCGTCGTCCAGTTCCCACCGGTTGGCAAGGTAAGGCGTAGTAGCGTAAGCGGTTATTTTATTATTGTTAAGCCGTTTTTCGATCGCATCCAGGTTGCCGGCTGCAACACACGGCACAAATAAAGAAAGCAACCGGTAATAATCATTATCAGCGATTGCCCAAGGTGCTGTAAAAATCTCCTGTATTTTGTCCACGTTCTCTTTTTTACGGCAAAGAAAACGCCTATATAATAGGTAGAGAAGGACTGAAAGGAACCTACAGGAACGCATCAACGCCCGGACCCGTACCGGACAGGGTACAATTATACAGCCCCCCGCCGATTTCAAAAGAAAAGGTAAGCGGGTAATCGGGAGAACCGGAAACACGGGTATTACCCGTTTCGTCAATATAAAGAGCGACAAAGGGTGTCGCTTTCAGGTTTTCCAGATAAAGCGTCTTATTTTGGGACACGTCGGCAAGTTTGAAGGTATGTTTTTTAGTATAGACGTCTTCGTTTTTGCTGTCACCTGGTTTTAAGGTTCCCGGTACGATCGTAAGAATATCAGGTTTTCCGATTGAGCGGATAACGACTTTCGAACGCACGACGCCAAAATGAATAATGTCGTAAACGGGAACCAGTTGCAGGCTATGGGCGGCGGATATTAACTTTCTTGACATAATTACAGATATAAAGTATTGATAATCAAATATTCAGCATTTTTCGGACGTTTTTCAGCCAAAAACCGGACAAAAAAGGACAAACAGATACACTTGGTAGGTAAAAAATAACTTGCTTTTTTACATTTTTTTTCGGTTATACGCCCTTTTCTTCTTACGCCTGAAACTGTCCCGCCACCGCTGGTAGTTTTTCAGCAACCCGTCTTCCTGAATGGAAGAGATATTATACTTTTTCAGGAAGGTAAAAACGGTTTCCTTAAATTCGATACCGTGCAGATGCTTGTTTTCGTCCATGAGTTCGTGAAGCTCGGCCCACATCAGGGCACGCAAACGCTTTTCAAGAATAGCGGTACCACGTACGGAAATATAATTGAACTGTTCCGGAGACTTGCCGCCGGCAAAATTGGCCTCCCGGCGGTCAGGCAGCATAAACTCCAGGTTGCCGCGGTCAGCCGAACAATTAACCGGCCGTTTCTCCATAAGATCGTAAATAGTCACATAGATATCGGACGAAGAAGGAAAACGGACGGTACCGACCGTTTCGTCGTAATATTTGCCCCGGACGTACTCGGCCAGGTAGGATTCAATCTGTATTCGGGTGGTAATCATAACAATAACATTCCTTTTTAAAGGCAAAGATATCCCTTTATACGCTGTTGTTCTGATATTTACAGAAAAATGTAGGCTTTCGGCCGTCATTTTGATAAATATACTCCGGGAGAATAATTATAATGTGCCTTTCCTTGCCACCACGCCTCCGACATTTTCTCCGCCAGGCTGTTCTGATATAATCCGGTACTAAATTTTTGTAATTTCGTAACCGGGCAACCGATAAAGATAAAATCCTGTATCTTAGCAACTTAGCAACGTTACTAATTTCCGTTACAAAAAAATGGCAGGAAAATAGTTTGTAACCGGGCTTACCGGTAGAAGATAAAAAGGCCGGTGTTACAAACCGGAAAAGTTTGTAACCGTTTTGTAACTGCAACTTCGTAACCTTTATTTCCTATTTATTTATTTGATTTTCAGACTTTTTTCTTTCAAGCAAACAAAGGTTACAAGGTTACTAAAATTTTGTATGAAATAGAGGTGGGGTATGGGGAGGGAAGCCAGGCAGGACGCATCTGTTTCCATACGAAAAGAGGGACCGACACTTTCGTATCTGATCCCTCTTTTCGTATTTTATACCGGCTCCGATCCGTCTTATACGCGATGTTTGCACCTGCTTAAAATCCATTTCTTTACGTCCGGGTCCACATGGCGGTGCACGACGGCCGTATAGTCTTCGTTAAATTCATACTCCAGGGAGTTGTTGCCCTCCAGGATAAAAACACAGGCCGTTTTGATGATCCATTCGAGCTGCTCGCCCGAATAGCGTTCCAGCACCAGGACGGTACCGGGTTTCATACGCTCCAGATAGCGGTAGACCTGTTCGGCGAATTTCCGGAACCTCTCGCCACTGTTCCAGAGCGCGGTAAACTCGGACATGCTGTTTAATTTCAAATGCGCGTTATTCATTCCTCCGGTCGTTCATCAGGTACAAACATGAGTGTCGGATCGGTCGGTTCCGTTTCACCACCGGCAGCCGGTTCCGCCGTACTACACGAACGTAGATAAATCATGTCGGCGGCCTTGCCGTCGTTATCCTTGCGGACGATGCGCCCCTGGGAGTTACAAAGGTCCTTCGGGTTGAGTTCGTCAATGTAAGGGCAAAGGGCCACAAAGCCTTTGAGGGCCTTTGTAAAACGCTGCATCGTAATTTTATTCACACCGGAAAAGCTTTTGTAATCAGCAAAAGCCTTTTCACGAACAATAAAGCTATCCAGGTGTTCGCTGTCCGGAGAGAAATAAGAGTTCGCCCAATCCTCAAAGTTATTTCCCATATCGGCCTTGTATTTACGCCTGATAATGTTTTCCATGGGCGGAAGCAATTTTATAGATTCCTCGCAAAGGGAAAGGTAAAAACGGCAGCACTGCAAGAAGAAATTTATATCAGCGTTCCACTCGCTTTCGGAATACGTCTTAGAAAACAGGTCCTTGCCGAAGTCGTCCCGGATAGAACGCGTTTCCCGGTAGTCGTTATCTTCCGTACGCTGGTGGTAGTAGTCGGAGAATACCAGGTACAGCAAACGGGCTTCCGTAGACGGATCAAAATCAATAGGTACGTAATTGGTAGTAAATCCCAGTTTGGCCGATTCCTCGAAAGGTATAGTAAATGACTGGTTATTTTTCGGGTTCACGGTCATATCTGACGTGATGATATCGTAAAACAGGCCCGTATTAAGATACCGGTCGCAATCATCCACCAGGATAAAGTCGGTATGCTGGTTTACCTGGTCGAACACATGTGGGTTATCCATTAACTTGGGATTACGGCCGGAAAGCTTGACGGTCTTCATAAAGTAGGAAAGGGCTTTGAACATGAATGATTTACCCGAACGTCCGTTACATTCACCGTCTTCACCGATTTTGTTATCCATGGCCTGTGGTGCCCAGGCACGCGAAGGGGATTTATAACGATGCAGCATATAACCGATAGTAAATATCTTATTGATAAGATTTCTTTTCTGTTCGGCGACTTCTTCCTCCGTGAGGTCTTCCCCCTCGATATCGAATTTATGTTTTTCCCGGTAGGATTCAGCTTCCCCCACGCTCTTGTCGTCGAAATTATATTCCAGTTCCTTACGCCAGTAAACGCGGCTCGAATTGATTACATAGCCGAAAAAGTTAGACGGTACGGCATTTATCCGGATATCAAAAACATCGTTGCCCTCTATGTCTTTTTTACGGGAAATGGTAAACATGTCTTCCATAAGACGGACTTTGTGTTTCAGTACGTTTTCTTCCCAAACGTAGTGAGACAATGTGCTGCCGTTGGCCGGATGTTCCTTTATACCGGTACCGCTTACCTCCATGCTGCAACCGGGAAAGAAGAACATCTGCGTATTATGGGTATAATTGGTAAAGTCCAGTTCTATTTCCTGCAAATTGTCCAGGGCCGTATCTGACAGTTTGGGGCTGTTCAGAATAAGGTTTCTTATATCGCGGGATAAAAAACTATCCTGGGCCCAACCGCGGATAAACTTCCGGATATCCTTTGCCTTTATCAGTTTTACAATATTGCCGGTAATACGGATGTATTTCGTTGAACTGGAATTTTCATCATGAAGCGAATAGAAACCGTTAAGACGCAAAAAGTAATGTAGACAGTCCGCGTCTATATTGTGATCCCATTGCCGGGATTTCTCGTTAAATTTGGAATACCAGAATTTGGCGGGCATGGCAAGCGTCATAAGGTTACGGAAATCTTCGTTCTTGCTTCTTAATTCCATGAAATCCCGGAAGTCTTTACGGGGTTTGCCCCGCTGGTCCCGGTAAGTGTTAAGCCAAGCCGGTAGCCAGATCGTGTGGATATCAATAAAGCGTAGTGCAAGTTCCGTACCCTTCACTTTGCCCGTCGTGTCGATATCAGGTATATTATACAGGACTTCAACGTATTTCATGATCTCTTTATAGTCCTGTTCGGAAAGTTTGTACGATTCCGAATTAAACCAGACCGGAGAAAAGCCCAACGATTTAACGCACAGGGCGTCGCGCTCTCCGGAACATATAAACGCCTCCTGCAGCTTCTGCTCCTTATAGGGCTTTTCCGCATTGGCCGGATTCTTTTTAAAGGCGGCTTCTTCCCTGGAATTAAATTCACGGTATAAGGCTTTCAGTTCGGAAAGGCCGTTTATATAGTCCTTCGGCTTGACACCTTCCGGGGTGTAGGAAAAACGCCACTGCTTGTCCGGATTCAAAGGCTCGTATATTTTATAGAACTTCACTTCGGGCGTGTCACCTTCGGCCGGTTTTACCAGACATTCGCGCATAAAGATAGGGTATGTCGCAGTCGCGTATTTATAAGTTACCTCGCGATTTTTTACATACCCTATATATTTGGCTGAATACCAGTGCAGGGCCTCGGCGTTCTCTTGGGTGACACGGGGGCCGAGTATGCGTAACTGCTCCGGGGTAAGATGATCGGCAAGCTCGAAAATTTTAGTACCGTCTTTCTGGTCCTGGGAGGCCGGAACCTTACGGATATCCGGCTTGTTTACGTTACGATTAAGTTCATCAGTTACGTTGTACATGGACGCAAGTTTAAGAATAGCCTCATTAAACCGGAGGCCTTCCTCATACATGCAGATATCGACAGGGCTTTGAGCCGTTCCGGTATCGCCGAAATCCGTTACCTTATAAACCTGCTGGGAACCTTCCTTTCCGAATAGCTTGATACAGGCCGACGCGTCGTCTTCTGACGGCCGGCGTTTGAAATGGCGGTTGGTTCCGACACAATCCCGGGCTTGCGGATAATAATGTAGAATAATATCCAGCCCGTTGTTGGTTACTTTGTAGATGTCTTCTGCCTTTATCATCGTTATAAAGTTACGTAGTTACTTATTTTTCGTTATTTTCCTTCTGTTCTGTTTTCAAGTCTCCCCAAGGTTGATACAGGAAAACGAATAATAACAGCCAAAGAAAAGCGGTTTTACCCGTATAATAAATGACAAAGGCAATCAGCCCCATAAAGGCAACCACGATAATAGCGTGGGCGATGTATTTTAAATTTTTATCTTTCATTGTTCAAACATGTTATACTGAATTGAAAAACCGAATTTGCTTAATCTCCTTTCCTGGAGAAGAGAACGTTTGTCATGTGAAGGCATAATGGCCACCAGGTTCTTTGTATCGAACTGATAACCTTTCTTCCGCATCTGATAACGTAGGTTTCTTAGGCGTCTGTCTTCTTTCATGGCATTTAGTTAGGATCGTCTTAGTTTACAGAAGACACGGCACACTATCGCAAAGGATAGCGTTTAAATCCTCCTGTATGGTTTTCTGTTGTTCCCGGTTCAAGTGTATCAGGAAATAACCTTTTCCGTCGGAAAGATTCTTAATCTCCGCCAGATTATACTTCCTGTCTACCGCATCCACGAACGCAGGGGATTCCATGGGGCGGAAGCTACTGAATATTTTATAGGTTCCACTACTGCCTTCTATTCGTA
>OMAS01000739.1_pt1 | contig 16421 bp, 15 predicted proteins | sample 1674031 | NCBI WGS metagenome assembly OMAS01 (sample SAMEA103958138, study PRJEB25191) | human gut metagenome | biome: human-associated habitat [ENVO:00009003]; feature: intestine environment [ENVO:2100002]; material: feces | place: Germany | collected 2013/2015 | reverse complement strand
AGCTTGAGAAGAAACTCAAGGAATTCCGGAAAACGTCGCTTGCGGCAGCTGCCAAATAGCTCGTTTTCATCGCATGACGCAGGGTGTTCTTTCGAAGGACACCCTTTTTTGTCCCGGCGGTTTCGGCCTTACCGGCGGAGGAAATGACGGCAGCCCTGTCGAAGATTGACGTGCGGGTGCTGATTCCTCGCCAGCCCGACTCCATGATGCTCAAGCTCGCGTCGGGCTCCTACATCGGCGACTGCCTTAGAGCAGGGATAAAAGTGTACTTCTACGAGCCGGGAATGCTCCATTCCAAGACCATAGTCATCGACGACGAATTTTTCACCACCGGCTCCACCAACTTCGACTTCCGCAGCATGGAATATAATTTTGAGTGCAACGCATTTATCTACAGCAAGACGATAAACGAGAAAATGAAAACCGCCTTTTTCGCCGACCTTGCGCAGTCGACCCGCATCACGTCATCGACTTGGCGACGACGGCCGTTCGTTCAAAAGTTCAAAGAATCAGTGGTGCGGTTGATGAGTCCCGTGCTGTGACGATATATTTTTAATAAATTAACAATATCTACACATTGTTTTGAACCACCATTACGCAAACTTCGTTAACTTTGCAAGTAGAAAAGCAGGCATCTGCAAATTCAGGTTGGCGCATGTGGCGGCAATGAGGAAGACAGAAATAAAACTATATTTATAAAATACTATTTTTCAGACTTTAAAAAATTAAAAACTATGAAGTTTCTTACAGATGAAAAATTGACAATCGTCGGTGCAGGCGGTATGATTGGTTCAAACATGGTTCAGAGTGTATTGATGCTTGGTCTGACTCCAAACATTTGTCTTTACGATATCTATGAGCCAGGTGTACACGGAGTGTTTGATGAAATCCAGCAGTGCGCATTCCCTGGAGCTAACGTAACTTACACAGTAAATCCAGAAGAGGCTTTCTCTGGTGCTAAGTATATCATTTCTTCTGGTGGTGCTCCTCGTAAGGAAGGCATGACACGTGAAGACCTTCTCAAGGGCAACTGCAAGATTGCCGCTGAGTTTGGCGACAACATCAAAAAATATTGCCCGGATGTTAAGCATGTCGTAGTTATCTTCAACCCGGCAGACGTAACAGCCCTCACAGCTCTTATCCACTCTGGCTTGAAACCAGAGCAGTTGACATCGCTCGCAGCTCTCGACTCAACTCGTTTGCAGCAGGCTTTGGCACTTGAGTTCGGTGTTCAGCAGGATAAGGTAACCGGCGCACACACTTACGGTGGTCACGGTGAGCAAATGGCAGTATTCGCTTCTCAGGTTAAGGTTGACGGCAAGCCATTGTCGGAAATGGGCCTTTCAGCAGAGCGTTGGGAAGAGATCAAGCACCACACAGTGCAAGGCGGTTCAAACATCATCAAACTTCGTGGCCGCAGCTCATTCCAGAGCCCAGCCTACAACGCTGTCAAGATGATCGAGGCTGCTATGGGCGGTGAGAAGTTTACTTTGCCAGCCGGCTGCTACGTAAACAACGACAAGTTTGGCTTCAAGAACGTAATGATGGCTATGCCTACTACTATTGACAAGACTGGCGTTCACTTCACTGAACCAGCAGGAACAGAAGAAGAAATGGCAGCTCTCAACAAGTCGTACGAGCACCTTTGCAAGATGCGCGACGAAATCGTTGAGCTCGGCATCGTTCCTCCAGTAGCTGAGTGGAACAAACTCAACAGCAACCTCTAATAGACAACAGTCTTAGTGGAATATATGGCGCGGACACCTTTTTGGTGTCCGCGTTTTTTTTAGTGCGCGTGGATTTGCCTGGGATTGAAATAAAATCATTACTTTTGCGTTGATAAACTATTGTATCTCCTTATGACACGCAAATTTATTGTTTCAGGTATATTTGCAGCCGTGGCGGCTGCAATGTCAGCCGTCCCGGCATCCGACAGCCCTATGCTGCGCACGTTGCCCGACGGCACGAGCATAGAGATTATGCTGCACGGCGATGAAAACTTCCATTATGCCACATTGCTTGACGGCTCCATCGTCAAGCAGGGCGACGACGGCTATTTCTACTATGCCGAAGTCACAGCCGACGGCATTGTCGCAACGCCGTATAAGGTCGGCGACAACGTCCCGAAGCAGCGCGTTGTGAAATCCACAGGCGTTAAGAACCGATTGCGGGCGTTGCGCTCGCAAGCCCTTCAGCGCAGAGCCGTTAAGCCGCACGCCGCACAGCGGTCGGCATCCGACATCAATAGTCAGCATGGACTTGTGATACTTGTGGACTATCCCGACATGCCGATGGTGCAGACCAACAAGGATTATTCGGAGATGCTCAACTCTGAAGGCTACTCAAAAAATTATGCCACCGGCAGCGCCCTTGACTATTTCCGGAATTCATCGTATGGAAAATATTCTCCGGTGTTTGATGTGTTCGGCCCCTACACGCTGTCGAACAAATACCGCTATTATGGCAAGAACGATGCATCGGGCAACGATACCAATGTGCCGGAGATGATAGTAGAGGCGTGCCGCATGGCGTCTGCCGACGTTGATTTGTCGACCTACGACTATGACAACGACGGATATATAGACAACGTCTATGTTTTTTATGCCGGTGCGGGAGAAGCCAACGGCGGGTCGGACGACACTGTGTGGCCTCATCGCTGGGTGGTGTATGGTGAAAACTACGACGGAGATCCCGATGTGGGCGGTGTGAAGGTGTATGACTACGCCTGCAGCAACGAAATTCGAGAAAGTCTTAAAAACAAGATCGGGACGAATCTGGAAGGTATCGGCACTTTTGTGCATGAGTTCGGACACGTGCTCGGTTTCAGCGACCATTACAGTACCAACGACAACAATCTTGCCCTTGATCCGGGCTACTACGACGTCATGGCTTCGGCATCGTATCTCAACTATGGACGTACGCCTTACGGATATTCAGCCTATGAGCGTATGTATATGGGATGGCTTGAGCCAACGCAGATATTCCCAAGCCGCGATGGCGACAAGATGACGCTTAAAACCATCGACGAAGGCGAGGCATTGCTCGTCACCGCCGACGGGTCGACGCATAATATGGATGGCGTTTCGCCGTCGCCTGCAAATTATTATCTTATTGAAAACCGCGCTTCGGCAGGCTGGGACTCGTTTGCCGGCTATTACGGCACTTCGGGCACGCCGGGCGACAAAGGTATGCTGATTACCAAAATAAACTACGATGCAGACCGCTGGGAACGAAATATTGTCAATGCGTATGCCAACCAGATGGGAATTGAGCTGGTTTGCAATCCAGTGCAGAAAAAGTCGTATGCGGCTTATTATCCGATGTTTCCGGGGTCAGAGACACAGACATCAGTGTCGTTTGGCACATACTCCATCAAAAACATAACCCGTGACGCTGTTACCGGTGAGGTGTCGTTTACGATATCCGACAGCAACGGATACTCGGGCGTTGCCGACGTGGAGACGGAGGCAGATGTCTATGCCGTCGACGGAGCTATAGTTGTGGAGTGCGCAGCAGGACGGGTGAGCGTCAGCACGCTGCAGGGCGCGCTTGTCTATGACGGCATCGGCGGACGTATACCTGTCGCCACAGGCCTGTATGTTGTCAATGTTGACGGCAAGGCAGTGAAGGTGGCTGTGAGATAGAAGCGCAATGTTTTGATAAATATTGACTTGCAATGTTAGATATCTGGCGCGGAATTTTGCAGTTTCGCGCCAATTTCTTATCTTTGTGTATAAGATAGGCTGCGGCTTGTCGGGAGTTTTTTTTGAGAGAGGAGGAACGGATATGATTAGAAAGTCGATAATTGTGATGCTTTTAGGCTTTTCGGTGTTGGCGATGTCGATGCCGGTTGTGGCACAGCAACGTGCCGCAGTGGATTATGTCGTGACCTCCACAACTTCGGGAAAGGGAGTGCTGGTGATTGAAAACAACACAGAGTCGGTATGCCGTTTCACGATTTATTCAATAACCGGACAGGTGGTGCGTGTGCTTGTCGTGAAGCCCGGCAATGAGCGCGTGGAGCTGCAGAAGGGCTTCTACATAGTGAAAAGCGAATATGGCAGCCAGAAAGTGGTTGTCAGATAATTGATACAGACATTGAAAAACTTATAATTCATTTATTTGGTTACTATGACACATTTAATCGGAAAGATTATGACTGTAACGACGGTTATGTCGGCAGCGGCTTTTATGGGTCCGGTTGCATCGGCGCAGACTTTGCCGCAAATCCCAGAAGAGGAACTCAATGCATATCCAGTTTATTCAGGCAATGACCTGGAACTTACTGTCGATGCCAAAGGCACGCATTTCGCCCTTTGGTCGCCTGGCGCGGAGGCAGTCAGGCTGCATCTGTATGTCGACGGGCATAACGGAAACGCCTATGAAACAGTCGAGATGGTAAAAAATGCGGCAACAGGAGTGTGGCGCGCGTCTAAGTCGGAGAAGCTATATGGCAAATTTTATACGTTCCAAGTAAAGATAGGCGGCGAATGGCTGAAGGAAACGCCAGGAGTGTGGGCTAAAGCCGTGGGCGTCAACGGACATCGAGCCGCTATTGTCGATTTCTCGCAGACAAACCCGGAAGGATGGGGAAGCGACACCTATGTAGTCACACCGCATCAGACCGACGCCATAGTCTACGAGATGCACCATCGTGATTTCTCCGTCCACCGCAATTCGGGCATCGTCAACAAAGGCAAGTTTGTGGCAATGCTTGAGCCATGCACGGAGTCGGGCAACGGAGAGCTGACAGGAATCGCCCACTTGAAGGAGCTTGGAGTGACCCATGTGCACATCCTTCCGTCGTATGACTACAACACAGTCGACGAGACGCAACTTATCGACCGTCAATACAATTGGGGCTACGACCCGCTGAACTACAACGTACCCGAAGGCTCTTATTCCACAAATCCTGCCGATCCATATTGCCGCATCCGCGAGATGAAGGAAATGGTGCAGGCGCTGCATAAGGCAGGCATCGGCGTGGTGATGGATGTGGTTTACAACCACACCGCGCTCGGCGATGATTCCAATTTCTCGCTTACGGCTCCCGGCTATTATTACCGCCATCGTCCGGACGGCTCCTACAGTGACGCCTCGGGATGTGGCAACGAGACGGCATCCGACCGCGGTCAGATGAGCGACTATATCGTGAACTCTGTAAAGTATTGGGCAAAGGAATATCATATCGACGGATTCCGCTTCGACTTGATGGCAATCCACGACGTAAAAACGATGAACCGCGTGTCGGCAGAGGTGCGCGCCATCAATCCGTATGCAGTGATTTATGGCGAGGGGTGGACAGCAGGCGACAGCCCGCTACCGGTTGAGCGTCGTGCGTTGAAGGAAAATGTGTCGAAGATGCAGGGCGTGGCGGTGTTCAGCGACGACATCCGTGACGCTGTCAAGGGACATTACAGCCTGGAGGACGACCGAGGCTTCGTATCGGGAAAAGCCGGACAGGAAGAAACCGTGAAAATAGGCGTTGTCGCATCGACATCGCACCCGCAGGTGGACTACAGCAAAGGCAGCAACTCGAAGTTTGCCTATGCCACGTCGCCTGAAATGATAATGAACTATGTGTCGTGCCACGACGACCTGTGTCTGACCGACAAGCTGCGCAAGTCGATGCCCGAAGCCAACGATTCAGTACGCATGCGTGTAGCCCGCCTGGCGCAGACCATCGTGTTCACGTCGCAAGGCACGCCGTTTATGTTTGCCGGCGAGGAAATCTTCCGCGACAAGAAAGGCGAGCACAACAGCTACTGCTCTCCCGACTCCATCAATGCCATCGACTGGAATCTGAAGAAGCAGAACCGCGAACAGTTTGACTATTACCGCAATCTCATAGCCATGCGCAAGGCGCATCCGGCATTCCGCATGACGTCGGCAGCCGACATTGCCCGCAACATCGTGTTTGACAAGGTGAAAGAAGACTGTGTGGTAAGTTATTCAATAAAAAACCACGCCAACGGCGACGAATGGCAGGAAGTGAAAGTGGTGTTCAACGGCAATGACCGTGACGTGACCGTCAATGTGGCAAAAGGCAATTGGACGGTAGTGGCTGCCGACGGCAAGATTGACAAGGACGGACTCGGCAAGAGCAAAGGCGGAAAGACGGTTGTGGCATCACGCTCCGCGCTGATTTTGGCACGATAAGAAAGGAATATTTTATGTTTGACGACGAAAAATTGCGTGTGACGCTGAATATAGCAGGCGAACAAGTCAAGACGGTGATAAACCGGTCGGACGAAGAGGAGCTGCGCATGCTGGAGAAGGAAGTTACATCGCTGTTCAACCGATGGCGAGTTGCCGACCCGTCGCGCACCAAGTCGCAAGTGCTGGCAATGGTGGCGTTTCAGTATGCCAAACTCTATTATGATGAGTTGACCGCCGGACGTTCGCGTGAGGCGTCACTTCGCGATTTCGTCGAGAAATATGAGGAGCGGCTTAACAAAATCGTGATTGATGAATGATTTTTGGGCTATGACCGCAAATATTCTTCGGAAAAGTGTTTATAAATTGAAATATAATTCTTACTTTTGTAAAAATTTGGTTCAGAATGGCTGAAAGTTTGTCGGAGATTTTTGAACGGTTGCTTGCCAAGCAGCAAATCCTTTTGGAACGCTATAATGCAATGAAAGACAAATTGCAGATTTCGCAAGAAGAAAACGAAGCGTTGAAAAAGGAAAACGAAAAGCAGCGGCAACTGATTGAGAAATTGGAAATGGACAAAGACTTTTTGCAGATGGCGCGTCAGATTGCCCCCGACAGGGAGGCTCTCGACAGAAGCCGTGCCATGATAGCCAGATTGGTGCGGGATGTCGACAAATGCATCGAGCAGCTTAAAGATTGATTGAGAATCTATATAAAGCCGGTAACGGCGTGATATAAAAACATTAGAAAAAGCAGGCGTTTCATGCCGTACACTCAGGAGAATGTAGGACATGGATGCTGAAAAAGAGGTTAGAGGCATAGAAGCGACACCTACCCGAAAGTAGAGAGAATACCGCACCAATGGTGCGTGCCTTGCGGCACGCGTTGTTGGTGCTTTTTTATAAACTTAACTAATTAATTGATAGAAACAATATGGTGTTGAATTTAATAATAGCCGCAGTGTCGCTCCTTGTTGGAGGCGGAGTTGTGCTATTTGTGACAAAAAGAATGGCTCACACACGGGCTAAAAACATAATTGAGGAGGCGAAACTTGAGGCAGACGTTCTGAAGAAGAATAAGCTGCTTGAAGTTAAGGAAGCCGAGTTGAAAATGAAGGCCGACGTTGAGAAACAAGCCAACTCGCGTATGCAGAAAATCCAAGCGGCGGAAGCCAAATCCAAGCAGCGCGAACTGCAGCTCAACCAGCAACAGTCGGAACTTCAGCGCAAGCGCAACGAGAATGAAAACATGAAAGCCGTGCTCGACCAGCAGGTGGCTGCCGTTGAGATGCGCGAGCAGGAAGTGGAAAAGATGCAGAAAAGCGTTCAGGAAACGCTTGAGCACATCTCCGGACTGTCGGCAGAAGAGGCAAAGGAGAAACTTGTCGAGTCGCTTAAAGACGAAGCCAAAACGGCTGCCGCATCGTATATCAACGACATAATGGACGACGCCAAGCTGACCGCCAACAAGGAGGCAAAACGCATCGTGGTGCAGTCAATCCAGCGTGTCGCTACAGAAACGGCGATTGAAAACTCGGTGACAGTGTTCCACATCGACAGTGATGAAATCAAGGGCCGCATCATCGGCCGCGAGGGCCGCAACATCCGCGCCCTCGAGGCAGCCACCGGAGTGGAGATCATCGTAGACGACACCCCGGAGGCAATCGTGCTTTCAGGCTTTGATCCTGTGCGCCGCGAAATTGCCCGTCTGGCACTTCACCAGCTGGTTGCCGACGGACGTATCCACCCGGCACGCATCGAGGAAGTTGTAGCCAAGGTGCGCAAACAGATTGAAGAGGAAATCATCGAGACAGGAAAGCGCACAATCATCGACCTCGGCATCCACGGTCTGCATCCGGAACTCATCCGTCTTGTCGGAAAAATGAAATATCGTTCAAGCTACGGTCAGAACCTCTTGCAGCACTCGCGCGAGACAGCCAATCTCTGTGCCGTAATGGCATCGGAGCTCGGACTGAACCCGAAACGTGCCCGTCGTGCGGGTCTGCTCCACGATATAGGCAAAGTGCCTGACGAAGAGCCAGAATTGCCACACGCAATTCTCGGTATGAAACTTGCAGAGAAATACAAGGAAAAACCAGACATCTGCAATGCTATCGGCGCCCACCACGACGAAGTGGAGCAGCAGTCGCTCCTTGCACCGATTGTGCAGGTCTGCGACGCCATATCCGGTGCGCGTCCAGGCGCCCGCCGAGAAGTCGTTGAAGCCTACATCAAGCGTCTCAACGACCTTGAGCAGCTGGCACTCTCTTATCCGGGCGTAATCAAGACCTATGCAATCCAGGCAGGCCGTGAGCTTCGTGTAATTGTCGGAGCCGACAAGCTTGACGACGCCGAGACAGAGAAACTCTCAGCCGTGCTCGCACAACGCATTCAGGACGAACTCACATATCCGGGACAGGTGAAAATCACCGTAATCCGTGAAACCCGCTCGGTAAGTTTCGCTAAATAGGAGGAACGCCGACAATGGACGATGTAAAGAATAAAGATCTGGACCAACAACGCATATTCCAGCCGTCGGGCAAGGAGCCGCGGGGCAAACTTAACTGCTACGACTGGCTCGCCGATGTGCCTGGCGAGAAAAATGTGTTTGACATGGTCGAGGTGCAGTTCAAGAACACCCGCAAAGGCTACTACCGCAACAGCATGAACCTGCCGCTTGAGATTGGCGACATGGTGGCAGTGGAGGCAAGTCCGGGGCACGACATCGGAAGAGTGTCGCTGACGGGCAAGCTTGTGGCTTTGCAGATAAAGAAAGCCAATTTGCGCCCCGATACCGAGATACGCCGGGTGTTTCGCAAGGCAAAAGCCTCCGACTTGGAAAAATTTGAGGCAGCCAAAGCCCGCGAGTACGACACAATGATACGCTCGCGTCAGATAGCCAAGGATTTGCGCCTGAACATGAAAATCGGCGATGTGGAGTATCAAGGCGACGGCAACAAAGCGATATTCTACTATATAGCCGACGAGCGTGTGGATTTCCGTCAGCTCATCAAGGTGCTTGCCGACGCATTCCATGTGCGCATCGAGATGAAGCAAATCGGCGCGCGTCAGGAAGCCGGACGCATCGGTGGCATCGGGCCGTGCGGACGTCCGCTCTGCTGTTCCAGCTGGATGACCAATTTCGTGTCGGTGGCAACAAGCGCCGCCCGCTATCAGGACATCTCGCTCAATCCACAGAAACTGGCCGGACAGTGCGCCAAGCTTAAATGCTGTCTGAACTACGAGGTCGACGCCTATGTGGAGGGCGTGAAGCAACTGCCTTCAAAAGAGATACGCCTTGAGACCAAGGATAATACATACTTCTATTTCAAGGCCGACATTTTCAGCCGTATGCTGACTTACACAACGGAAAAGAATGTGCCGGCAAATATGGTCACCATCTCAGCCAAACGGGCTTTTGAGGTAATCGCACTCAACAAAAACGGTGTGAAACCCGACAATCTTGACGGGAAAGGCGAAGATGAGAAAGTTAGAGGCGAGTTTGGCGACATTCTTGGCCAGGACAGCGTGACACGCTTTGACAAAACAAAAAAGAAAAAACGCAAGAGAGGCAGCGGCAACAACGGTGACGGCGGAAATAAAGACAACAACCGTCAGCGCGGAGGCGGAAACCAAGCCGACGGAGGCAACCGCCAACGACAAGGCGGTGAAGGCAAAGGCAACCGGCGTCAGGGCAACGAACAGCCGCGCCGCGACAACCGACCGCCACGCCGTGACAACCGACCGCCACGCCGCGACAGCCGCAACGGCGGCGGACAACGAGGACAGGAGAATGGAAACAAACAGCAGACATCCGCTCCGAAACCCAAGGAAGAGTAGGCTTGCGGCAGCGTTGTGCCTTGTGGCAATCTCACTGCTTGCCGCCACCTGTACTCCGGGAGGGGCTTTCGACAGCGATTTCAAGACAATAGACGCCGAGGGTTGGACCAAGTCCAGCCCCTTGGTGTTTCTGCAGCCCGACAGCATCAGAGGGGTTGATGCCTACGACATTGCAGTCAGCGTGCGCCACGACAATTACTATCCTTACCGCAACCTGTTGCTGATAGTGGATTATGTGGCAGACGGCAAGATTGTGGAGCACGACACCGTCAACGTTGAATTGTGCGATGAATATGGCGATTGGGGAGGCTCCGGGCTTGGCAAGCTCTTTCAAAAGCAGATGCTTATAAAAGAGCGGGTGCCTGTGGGACGCTATGACAAAATCGTTGTGTGGCACAATATGCGTGTGTCGAAGGTGACCAACGTCACAGATGTGGGGCTGACATATATTAAATCGAAATAAAGACATATATAATTTGGATATTAAAAACATAGACTGGGCGGCAACCGACGCATTGTGCTTCGATATGGACGGCACACTCTGGGACGCAGTCGATTCGTATTGCGAAATCTGGAACCGGTGTTTCCGCAAGGTGGGCATGGACCGCGTCGTGGCCCGTCAGGAACTCATAGCCTGTATGGGGCTGAATCTGCACGAGATACTCCGTCGCCTCTGCGGCGGCGTGCCGATGCCCGACGCCGACGCTTTCCTTTCCGACATAGAGCGGGAGGAAATCCGTTTGATGCCAGTGCTTGGCGGCAAGCCTTATCCGGGTGTCGCGGAAGGGCTGGAGCGCCTGTCGAAGAAATACAAAATCCTGTTGCTCAGCAACTGCGGTGAGAATGGATTGGAAAATCTGATGAACTTTCTGGGCATTCGTGCGTTGGTGACAGAAGCGGTGACCTATGGAGCCACGCACCGCGACAAAAACGAAAACCTGACCGCGCTGGCAGAGAAATACAGTCTGCGTCAGCTCGTCTATGTGGGCGACACCGAAGGCGACTGCCGTCAGACACATATTGCCGGGATGCCGTTTGTCTTCGCCTCGTATGGTTTCGGTCATTGTGACAATGCCGATATGACTGTCGGCTCGTTTGAAGAATTAGTTGAAACGTTTGACAAAATAAAATAACAAGTTATGAATAGAACATTATCTGTTTCGGAAGCAAAGATGCGAGTTGACAACATAAGAGAGATGATGCGCAACAACGGTTTCGACGCTGTCCTTGTGGGCACAAACGCCAACCTGTACTACCTGACTGGCGGAGTGTTCAGCGGCTATGTCTATATTCCGGCAGAGGGAGAGGCATTGCAGTTTGTGCGCCGACCGGTCGACAAGAAAGGCGACGGCATTGTGCATATCCGCAAGCCGGAGCAGATTATTGAATATTTGGGCAAGAACGGTCTGCCAGCACCTCGGAAATTGGCGCTTGAACTCGACGGCATCTCGTATACCGACGCTTTGCGCTGCCAGAAAGCATTCGGCCTGGAGTCGGTTGGCAACTGCTCGCCACTGTTGGCGCAAGCGCGTTCGGTGAAGTCAGATTTTGAAATCTCGTTGCTGCGCGAGTCGGGAGCACATCATTGCGGTTCCTATCGCCGCATCTCCGGACTTTATCATGAAGGAATGACCGACATCGAACTTCAGATAGAGATTGAGCGCACGCTCCGTCTTGACGGATGTCTCGGCATTTTCCGCATCAACGGACCGTCGATGGAGATGTTTATGGGCAATCTTCTTGTCGGTGACAATGCCGATGCTCCGAGTCCGTATGATTTCGCTATGGGCGGAGAGGGTATGGACGGCTCGCTTCCTGTGGGCAGCAATGGCTCCATCATTCTTCCGGGCAACACCGTGATGGTCGATATGAACGGCAACTTTACAGGCTATATGACCGATATGACCCGCACATTCTATGTTGGCGCGCTTGACACCCATGCCAAGAAAGCCCATCAGCTTTCCATCGACATCCACCACACATTGGTTGACTTCATCAAGCCCGGAGTCGAGGCCAAGGCAGCCTACGAACTGGCGATGGATATGGTTGAAAAGGCAGGAGAGTCAGACTTCTTTATGGGACATACCCAGAAGGCAGGCTTCATAGGTCATGGCGTCGGCATCGAGGTGAACGAATGGCCGGTGCTCGCTCCGAGAAGCCGGCAAGTGTTTGAGAAAGGCAATGTGATAGCCTTGGAGCCTAAATTTGTCATCCCAGGAGTCGGTGCTGTAGGCATAGAGAACACCTATTTGGTCACCGACAACGGTTTGGAATGCTTGACACCATTCCCTGAGGAAATAGCAGAGCTGTTATAGAAGATGAACTTAAAAGACAAAATAGACCAGAAAATATTTCATTTGGTTGGCGAGGCAGCCGATGCTGTCGGGCAACCGTGTTACATCGTTGGCGGATATGTGCGCGATATTTTTCTGCACCGTCCGTCGAACGATATCGACTTCGTGACCGTGGGCAGCGGCATCGGTCTTGCCGAGGCGCTTGCCGGAAAACTCGGTCCGAAGACACGCCTTGCCGTGTACCGCAACTATGGTACTGCCCAGCTGCGCTACCGCGGGCTTGAACTGGAGTTTGTGGGCGCCCGCAAGGAGTCGTACCATCGCGAGAGCCGCAACCCGATAGTGGAGGACGGCACGCTCGACGACGACCAGAAACGTCGTGACTTCACGGTCAACGCCCTTGCCATCGCCGTCAATGCCGACAACTTCGGCGAGCTTGTAGATCCGTTCGGCGGTCTTGACGACATGCGCCGCCGCATTATCCGCACACCGCTCGACCCCGACGTGACATTTTCCGACGATCCGCTGCGCATGATGCGCGCAGTGCGCTTTGCCACGCAGCTTGATTTCGAGATTCTTCCCGAAACGTTTGACGCCATCACTCGCAACCGCGAGCGCATCGCCATCATCACGCGCGAGCGCATCGCCGTAGAGCTGGAGAAAATCATCTGCTCTCCACGTCCATCAATTGGGTTCGTGCTTTTGGAAAAATGCGGATTGCTCGAACTTATATTCCCGGAGCTCCACGCCTTGAAGGGCGTCGAGACCAAAGACGGGCGCGGACATAAAGACAATTTCCTGCACACGATGCAGGTGCTCGACTCAGTGGCTGAAAAGTCGGACAAGGAATGGCTTCGCTGGGCAGCGCTGTTCCACGACATCGCCAAGCCAGTCACCAAGCAGTATGACCAGCAGCACGGGTGGACATTCTACAACCACAACTTCGTGGGCAAAAAAATGATACCCGGCATCTTCAAACGGATGAAGCTTCCGATGAACGAGAAGATGAAATATGTGCAGAAACTTGTGGAGCTGCATATGCGCCCGATAGCGTTGGTTGAGGAAGAAGTGACCGACTCCGCCGTGCGCCGTCTGCTCTTCGACGCCGGCGACGACATCGACGACCTTATGATACTCTGCGAGGCAGACATCACGTCGAAGAATCCGGAGAAAGTGAAGCGTTTCCTCAGCAATTATCAAGAGGTGCGCCGCAAGTTGGTGGAGATTGAGGAGAAAGACCGCATACGCAATTTCCAACCGCCGATTGACGGCGACGAGATAATGCGCATTTTTGGGCTTTCGCCATGCCGAGAGGTGGGCGACATCAAGGAACGCCTCAAGAATGCCATCCTCGACGGCGACATCCCCAACGAGCGCGAAGCCGCTTACAAATTGATGCTCAAAGTGGCGGCGGAAATGGGGCTGAAACAGGTAGAAGAGTGATTTGGGCTTCTTAAATCCTTATTTTCTACAATTTTAGAGAAAAAAGAGCGGAAAGAGTACGGTTATTTGAAAAAAAAGTGCGATATTTGCATTCGCATTTGCAAAAGAGCGCTTTCAAAGGCGTTGCGTGCAGACGTATGAATTGGAAAATCAATCAAATAACTAATAAAAGATATAATAAAATGACTAAAGCAGACATCGTAAATGAGATTTCAAAATCTACAGGTGTAGAGAAAGCTGCCGTGCTTGAGACTGTTGAAAAATTCATGGAAGTAGTGAAGGATTCATTGGCAAACGGCGAAAATGTCTATCTCCGTGGTTTTGGTAGTTTCATCGTAAAAGTTCGTTCTGAAAAAACTGCAAGAAACATTTCCAAGAATACGACAATCATCATTCCGGAGCACAAAATCCCGGCTTTCAAACCGGCAAAAGTGTTTATGGAAGAGGTTAAATAATAACATTTAGTTTAATCCTTTAATTTATACAACTATGCCAAGCGGAAAGAAAAGAAAAGGCCACAAGATGGCTACTCACAAGCGTAAAAAAAGACTGAGAAAGAATCGTCATAAGAAGAAATAATTGAAATTTAGTTTAAAAATTAAATTTCATGATTTTTATCGCAAGAACAAGCGGGATTTCTTTTCAAGAGAATCTTCAGTTTGTTCTTGTGTCTTTTAAAAACGATTCTAAACAACCAAGTATTGACTTTAAATTCAGACAATGAGAAGTGAACTCGTAGTTGATGTGCAGCCACAGGAAACATCCGTGGCTCTGCTTGAAGACGGGCGCTTGATGTCGCTCCAGAAGGAGTCGCGCAACATCAAGTTTGCCGTCGGCGACATCTATTACGGTCGGATAAAGAAGTTGATGCCGGGGCTGAATGCCGCTTTTGTCGACATCGGCTCTGAGAAAGAGGCGTTTCTTCATTATCTCGACCTCGGTTCTCAGTTCTCGAGTTTCAATACTTTTGTCCAAAGCGCTATTGCAGAGCCCAACAAAGCTCCGCAGCTTTCTAAATTCAAACTGCTGCCCGACATAAACAAGCAGGGCAGCATTGCAGAAACGCTGACCGTTGGTCAGCACATCATTTTCCAGGTGTCGAAAGAGCCGATTTCAACTAAAGGACCGCGGCTCACCACGGAATTGACGTTTACCGGACGGTTCATGGTGCTGATACCATTCTCCAACAAGGTCTCAATTTCGCAGAAAATCAAGTCGACACAAGAAAAAATGCGCCTGCGCCAGCTGATTGAGAGCATACGTCCGAAAAATTTCGGCGTCATTGTGCGCACATCGGCAGAAGACAAGCGGGTTGCAGAACTCAACAACGAGATGAACACCCTGGTGAAATGCTGGGAGGATACGATTGAAAAATTGCAGAAGTCAGAGTCGCCGGCACTCCTTCACGAGGAAGACAGCCGTGCCGTTGGCATTATCCGAGACGTGTTCAGCCCGTCGTTTGAAAACATCTTCGTGAACGATGCGGAAACCTATTCGCAGATTTACAACTATGTGAGTCTCATTGCCCCTGAGCGCAAGGAGTCGGTAAAGTTGTATGCCAAAGACGAGCCGATTTTCGATTTCTACAACATCACGAAGCAGATAAAGTCGTCGTTTGGAAAAGCGGTGTCGTTCAAGTCGGGAGCATACATCATCATTGAGCACACAGAAGCTCTTCACGTGATTGATGTGAACTCTGGCAACCGCAACCGCAACGTGGAGAATCAGGAGGAGAACGCTCTTGATGTCAATCTCCGCGCCGCCGACGAGATTGCGCGGCAGTTGCGTCTGCGCGACATGGGCGGAATCATCGTAATCGACTTTATCGATATGAGTACAGCCGAGCATCGGCAGAAACTCTATGACCACATGCGCGAGGTGATGGCAAACGACCGCGCCCGCCACAACATTTTGCCTCTGAGTAAGTTCGGACTTATGCAAATCACGCGGCAGCGTGTTCGTGCCGCTCTCGACATCGAGACTCTTGAGAGTTGCCCGTCGTGCTACGGCAAAGGATTGGTGCAGCCTTCAATACTGTTTACCGACCTCCTGCATGAGAAACTTGACTACGTGGTCAACACGCTTAATCTTCAGGATTTTGTGCTGTATGTGCATCCGTATGTCTATGCCTACATAAAGCAGGGCTTCTTCAAGTCGATATATCGCAGCTGGAGAAGTGAGTTCGGAAAGAAATTTAAAGTCGTTGCCAATCAGGCGCTGGCATTCCTTGAATATAAATTCTTCGACAGCGACCGCAAGGAAATCGACGTGACCGACAACAAGGACTCGGGAAAGAGTTCAGATGAAAAGAAAGCAAGCAAGAGCAAGCGCGCTTCGAAAGAAGGTTGAGAAAACTCTTGAAGGAACCGGAAAGAGGGTGTGTCAAAATAGGCGCATCCTCTTTTTTGCATAGTATGTTGTAAAATAAAAACCCAAATCGGTCGTCATTAGTACGGTCATTTTTGTGGTCTGCTTTGTAACCACTTGATTATAAACCTTTTGCTAATAGTGGTTTCTAATGACCACCATTAGAAAATAGGTTTTATAAATAACTAACTGTCAACATATTGCAAGATTTGGCCACAAATTATTGAAGAACAGCATTTGTTTGTGCAAAATTTCTGAGATATTAAACTATAAAATCCCTTGTTCGGGCGTAATATCAAGGCCGGCGGCTTCGACAAGTTGC
>OMAS01000736.1_pt1 | contig 16465 bp, 9 predicted proteins | sample 1674031 | NCBI WGS metagenome assembly OMAS01 (sample SAMEA103958138, study PRJEB25191) | human gut metagenome | biome: human-associated habitat [ENVO:00009003]; feature: intestine environment [ENVO:2100002]; material: feces | place: Germany | collected 2013/2015 | reverse complement strand
TCTTGGAACCATATAAACAACTGTACTACAATATTTTAATTTATAGAACTCCTCTAAAACCATAAAATTTAAAAACAACTATGAGATTTAAAAACATCACCTTGTTATTGGGAGCGTTCTTTATGCTCGCAGCGTCATCGCAAGCCGCCAATGTGGCATTGGAGAAAAAAGTATATGCTTCTTCAAACCAGCAGCCTCCAGAACTGGCGGTTGACGATAATCTTGGCACACGTTGGGAGTCAAAAGCTTCTGACGGCGACAACCAGTGGTTCTACGTGGATCTTGAGAAAGGAACCATCATCGACCACTTGAAAATTGTTTGGGAAGACGCATACGGCAAACACTATAAAATACACGTAGCCGATGAAATCACCGCCGAGATGGCTCTCAAACTTACAGATGATGACAAGACAAACGATTTCGCAACCGGATGGACAGAAATTGCAGAAATCAACAAGACTCTGTCGGGATTTCCAGCATCGGAGACCATAGCAGTATCTACGACGGATGTCGTTACAGCCCGCTATGTGGCTGTTGAGCTAATAGAGCGAGGCTCGCTTTATGGTTTCAGTTTTTGGGAGTTCGGTGTGTATGACGAAGCCTCGAAACTCTCATCGATAGAGATTACGGCAGACAAACTTGAAGGCTCTGTCGCCGACACTTATACGCTTGGTTACAAATTCCTCGACCAATATAAAATGAACTATATTCTGACAGCCGAGGAAAACGCATCCCGTCAGATGATTGTTTCGGAAGGCGCTACCCTTGACGGCGACAAAATCACCGTTAGCAGCCGTGGCACATATACAGTGAAGATGAAAATCGGCGACATTGAGTCCAACGAACTGAAGATAGATGTCAAGGCAGAAGGTGCGAATCTGGCATTGAAAAAAGACATCGTTTTTGCAACCGAAGGTTCTAAAAACCCGGAAAATGCAGTGGACGGCAATCTTGGAAGCCTCTGGATTACAGACGAGCCGAGCGGCGTGGAAAACCATGAGTATGACGCAGTATTGGTGGTAGACCTCGGTGATGTATATGATGTGAACTGCGTCCATACATCCTTTGAGGGAGCATCGTCGGCAGATTACACTATCACCTTCTCTACCGACAATGTGACGTTCTCCGACCCTGTGCCTGCATTTACTGTGACAAACGGTATAGGTATGACAAATCGTCACGACTGGCTTACAAGCGAGGAAGCTGTAAAGGCCCGTTATGTGAAATTCCACTCAACACGTGCCGCGACACAATATGGTACAAAATTATATGAACTTGAAGTTTATACAAATTCAGCACCAGTATTGTCAAATATCATTTTGTCAGCTGACAATACTCTCGGTGTTGTTGGAGACAAATTCTCTGTAACGGCTCAATATACAGACCAGTTCGGAGGAGAATACAATCTAAGCGAAGCAGAGAAATCGGCTATTGTTTGGAACGGTGCTGAAATTGCAGAAGATGGAACATTTACGCCATCGGAAGGTGGGATGTTTAAATTGTCACAGACAATTAATGGCATCACATCAAATAATGTCGAAATAAGAGTGATGGATATATCGCAATATGAAAACCTTGCTATTGGTAAAAGTATTGTAGATGAGAGTGTCGTGTCTTCTGACTCTGAAGTGGAAATCCTCAGTTCGGCTACAAATGCTATTGATGGAAATCTGGGTTCTGAGTGGAGTGTCAAACGGAGAGAAGGTGTTATTGCACAAGACGTCATGGTTGCAGAATTTACTGTTGATTTGGGCGATACATATAAAATATCAGGGATTCGTGCATTATGGGAAGGCGCATCTTCCGACGAATACACTGTTGCATATTCCAACGACAACAAGACATTTACCGATGCCCTTATCGTTGCAGAAAAGTCATCTGAGAGTAAAGTAAATGCCCGGAAAGATTTATTTGTTGCAGACTCCGATATTTTTGGACGCTACATTCGATTGAAATCCACACATAATTCTTCAATCTACGGATTGCGTTTGTTTGAGCTTGAAGTCTATGGCGACGGCACAACATCGAGCGTGGCTTCAATTGCAGCCGAGGGCACAATTTTCGTAGCCGGCAACGAGGTCGTCCTTCCGGAAGGCACTGTAGAGGCAACTGTTTTCAACCTTAACGGCGCAGTTGTGGCGCACGCTGAAGGCATAGCCACAATGAGCATCGCAACGGTTCAGCCAGGTGTTTATGTTGTCAAAGCCGTTAAGGCGGACGGCACAGTGGTGACGGCAAAGATTGTTAAGTAACGCAATTCGTTGATTGCAAATAATATGGATGACTCCCGCCGTGTTGTGACGCGGCGGGAGCTTTTTAAAACATGACTATGAGAAATTATCTGCTTTTGACAGCTGCTATCGCCGTTTCTGCTATTGTAACGGCGCAGCAGCCCGTGCCGGTGGGCAGCGGCAGCTATGCGGAGTATACGCCGTTGGTCAAGTCGAAGACCGACCAGCATGGCGGCGACAAGAGCCGCATTATGGAGACCCGTCGCATCTATATTTCCGACAGCAAGCAGGGAGAACCCATACCCACCAACGATTGGTGGACAAACTTGCTTGTCGACACCTACAGCGGTGTGCTGTGGAGCTATCCGCAGGTGGTGAAAGCCGACGGCAGCGGCATTTTTGTGGCGCATCCAAACCATTGGAGCAGCGATGGCTGTGAAATGAAGTACGACACAAGGATTACGGTGAAAGGCAGGCGTTTCCGTCCAGCGGAAGCGATAGCTGATGATTGGAGCGACTGGGGGCTGCGCATGCAGCTTGCTGACGGTGATAAACGCATGAATGTCACTATGGCGCAAGGAGTGCCGTTCACATGGGTGGAAGCCGACGGTCTTGACCTGCTGCTCAATCTCGGCGGTGGGGCAGCCGACATGTCGGCCGACGGACGCATCGTTGTGACTAACGGCAGCGACACGTATGGCATATACGCTCCTGAGGGTACGGCATTCGCCGACAACGGCGACGGTGACCTCCGGGTGGAATTTGCCGACGGCAAAGCTCATTATCTGTCGATAGCCGTGCTTCCGGCAGCCGATGCCGCCGATTTTTATGCCCGCTATGCCTCTGTTGTGCCGCGCAACACCACCGTCGACTGGCGCTATGACGAGCGCAGTGGCATGATGACATCGACATGGAGCATTGTCACTGAAAATCTTGACGGAGGCGCGGAACGCAATGTGCTGCAGGGATTTCTGCCGCACCATTATAAAAATTCCGTGACCGACATCGACTTCATTGACTATACCTATGCCACTCCTCGAGGCAAGATGCGTATGGCTGCCGGTCAGCGTTTCTCGACGGCTTACAAGTTCAGCGGTGTGCTGCCGTGGTTTGCCGCACCGAAAGAGATGCCAGACCTCGGCAACCCGTACAATCGGGAGCGCATGCGGCAGATGATTGCCGACTATGCGCAAAAGGGGGCATTCGGAGCCGACACATATTGGGGAGGCAAAGGACTTACACAGATGGCATTATATATGACATTCGCACGCGAAATGGGCGAGGAGGCTTTGTTTGAGCAATGCCGCAGCCGCTTGCGCGAGGCGCTTGAAGACTGGCTGACATATACTCCTGGCGAGAAATCGCGCTTCTTTGCCCGATACGACCGCTGGGGCGCACTTGTGGGCTATGACACCAGTTACGACAGCGACACATTCAACGACCACCATTTCCATTACGGCTACTTCACCTATGCCGGTGCGCTGCTTGCTCTTGTTGATGACGATTTCCGTGCCAGATATGGCGATATGTTGCGTCTTGTAGTGAAAGATTATGCCAATTGGGACCGCTCCGACAAGCGTTTTCCGTGGTTGCGCACATTCACGCCGTGGTCGGGACATTCCTATGCCGGAGGACTCGGCAACACGGGCAATGGCAATGGTCAGGAGTCGACGTCGGAGTCTATGCAGGGCTGGGGCGGAGTGTATCTGCTCGGTGTGGCGCTTGGCGACAAGGCAATGCGCGACGCAGGAATTTTCGGATGGGTCACGGAGTCGAAAGGTGTGGCTGAATATTGGTTTGACCGCGACAAGGAAAACATTGACCGTACACTGTATGCCAAGCCTTACTGCTCCAATCTTACCGCCGCCGGCATAGGTTGGTGGACATGGTTTTCCGGTGATCCTGTCTGGATGCATTCCATCCAGTGGATGCCCGTGTCGCCATGTCTTGACTATTTGAGCGAGGATCTGAAGTTCGCCAAGTGGGACTATGAGCAAATGTGGGCGGCGAAAGAAATTGGCGGATGGGTGGTGAATCCATCCGAAGGGGAGTCGACACTGAGCAAGGAGCCTGGTCTCGGCAATGTGGTGCTGTCATATCTGCAACGCTTCGATCCTGATCAGGCGGCGCGTGTGATGGACGAGATGTGGGATGCGAATGCTCTTGTGGCGCGTCAGACCGACACCAACGGCATCTCTTATTTCATTACCCACAGCCACCGCACTTATGGCGACCGTGATTTCGCGGTCAATGCCGACATTCCTACGTCGTCGGCGTATTGCAATGCCGACGGACGTTACACCTATGTGGTCTACAATGCCGATGCGGCAGAGCGCGTCGTGACGTTTTTCAAAGATGGAGTAAAAATGACGCAGTTCAAGGCTCCGGCACATAGGCTGACGGTCTATGGCGAAGTGCCCCGGGCATCGTCGATAGAGATTGCGGCAACGGTAAAGACGGTGGGTGCAGGCAGCGACACGCAGTTCTCGGCAACGGTTCGCGACCAGTATGGAGCGACTGTCGACGCCGCTGAAATTGCATGGAGCACAACATACGGCACGATTGATTCCGACGGCACGCTGCATGCGCCGTCGGCAAAAGGCTCGGCTACAATAACCGCCGTCTGCGGCGCACTGTCGGCATCGGTTGATGTGCGTGTCGATGCCGTTCCGACGCTTAAGAGCGTAAGACTGCTCCCAGAAATGGATTATGCCATTGCCGGACAGACGGTTGAGTTCTCGCTGTCGGCGGTAGACCAGTATGGCGACGCGTTTCCAGTGGCTCACACATGGGCGATTGAGCGCGACGGCAAGGTGGTGAAGAGTGATTCCATACTCAATCTCAAGGAGGCTGGCGTATACACCGTCAAAGCCATTGCCGGAGCAAAGACCTACAGCCATCGGATTTTTATGACACCGCAGATGCCGAATCTTGCTATCGGGGCGGTTGTGACTGCAAGCAGTGAGGAAAACGCCGGAACGCATAAGGAAAATGCCGTCGACGGCGACCGCACGACCCGTTGGAGCAGTGCGGCGTCCGACGACCAATGGATTGCTGTTGACCTCGGCAAAGAGGCATACGTGAATTCCGTGAATATAGTGTGGGAAAACGCCTATGCGTCGCTCTACGATGTGCAGACAAGTGCAGACGGAAAGCAATGGACAACGGTGAAAACCGTTGCCGGCGGCGGTGGCGTAGAGCAGACGATTGTCGGTGCTTCTGCGCGCCACATACGCATAGCCTGTCGCTCGCGCGCCACGACCTATGGGTATTCAATGTGGGAGCTGCAGGTGCTGGGTATTGATTCCGACGCCGATCCGTCGGCATTGATGGGAATATCCATCGATGCGCCGGCAACAATCGTCAAGGCAGGGGCGAAAGTGGCTTTGGCGGCACGCGGCTTTGACGGACGCGGCAACAGGGTGGCTCTCCGCGATGTGACATGGAGCGCAGATGCCGGTACAGTGGCTGCCGACGGGGTGTTTACGCCATCGGGCTACGGCATTGCCACCGTCACAGCCTCATCAGGAGGGCATGCTGCCACGCAGGAATTTGTGGTTGAGGAACGCATTGCCGCACAGACGGTTGCAATCGGGCCGAAGAAGGCGGAGATTGTGAAGGGCGAATCGGTGGAGTTCAGTCTGGCAGCCGTAGACCAGTTTTCTGTGGCATTTCCTGCCGACGATTTTGTGCTTACATGCGCTGACGCACCCGAAATGATTAGCGGAAGGGTGTTTACCGGCAAGCGCGCCGGCACATATACCGTTGTGGCTACCGACGGCACGGTGAGTGCCACGGCAACGGTGAAGGTGGGCGAGTTTGCCGACACCAACCTTGCTCTCGGCAAGCCTGTCTATGCATCAAGTTATGAAAATTCAGGCACAGTGCCGGAATATGCCGTCGACGGCGATGCCTCGACGCGTTGGGGCAGTGATTTCGCCGACAATCAATATCTTGTTGTCGATCTCGGCGCGGAATATGTGCTTGACCGTGTGGAAATAGATTGGAACGCAGGGGCTTATGCCTCAAGCTATCGTGTGGAAGTGTCGCGCGATGAAAACCTATGGCAGACGGTGGCGCAGGAAAAATCATCTGCTGGAGGCTCCAAAACACATCGGTTCGGAGTTGCCGCCAGCCGTTATGTGCGTGTGTATTGCATGTCGCGCCACAATCAGTACGGCTCGTGTATTGATGAATTGAGGGTTTATGGCAAAGCCCGCCGCCTAAATCCCAAGCCTGTAGCCATCACTATCGACGCCTCCGACGGTATGGCGGCGTTTGTCGGCACTCCGGTGAGAATGACTGCCAGTGTGGCCGACCAGTATGGAGTGGGATGCGCCGATGAGTTTGGCGTGGAATGGGCTGTCGATGGCTCGTGCGCCACGATTGACGGCGAAGGAATACTTACGCCTGTGGCGGAAGGCGAGTGTGTGGTGACAGCGCAAAGCGGTACAGCCGTAGACCGCCGCACCGTGCGTGTGCTCTCAACGCTCGTTCCGTCTGCTTTGCGGATATCGCCGGCCTACATGGAGGTTGAGGAGGGCGCCGTTGCAGAAGTGGCGGTGCTGGCAGCCGACCAATATGGGCAGTCAGTGGCTGTCGACGCTGCGGAATGGACTGTTCCTGCAGGTTTGGCTGTCGAAAATGGAAAACTGACGGCAAATGCGCCGGGAACTTATATGGTCGCAGCTGAGGCATTCTCGCTTAAAGCCGAGGCAGAAGTGAAAGTGTTGCCACGCCTGACCGACAATATCGCACTCAAAAAGACGGTGACGGCATCCGATGGCTCGGCGGTGACGGCACTCAACGACGGCAACGGCGGCTCGCGCTGGATTGCCAACGGAGAAACCGTCGATTTGACAATGGATCTTGGCGGAGTCTATCATCTGATGCGGTCAAGCATCCTGTGGGAGCGTGCCGCAGCCGCCGACTATACGGTTGCTGTGTCGCTCGACGGCGAGAATTGGCAGCCAATGTTGGCAACGGAAGGGCTCTCAGACACCGGTGCTGACCGCACCGATGAAACGACGGTCAATGGCATAGCCCGCTATGTGCGTCTGTCGATGACGCGCAAGGCGACACAATGGGCATACTCCATTTATGAATGGCATCTGTATGGCCGCCGTATGCTTGCCGGCGAACCTTGCTCTGTGGCTATTCTGCCGCATGCCGGAGAGACAAGTGTCGGTGTAGGCATGGAATTTGAAGCAGAGGTGAAAGACTGTGACGGAACAGAAGTGACCTCCGCGCCGAGGCTGTGGACAGCCACTGGAGGTGTGTTTGCCGGCGGCACTTACAGTAGCGATATTGCCGGAACGTTCGGCATTGCCTGTGAGTCGATGCTTGCGAAGGCGGTGTCGCAAATCGAAGTGACATGTCAGACGTCGGTAATAACCACAACGAGCGTTGACTCGTGCATCTATCTCGACGGCGGCAGCCTTGTGGTTGAGGCCGACGGACTTACGGGTGTGACGGTGTTTGCTGCCGACGGAAGGGTGGCGATGCGCAGTGATGCCCGCGGCGATGCGTTGCGTTGCCGGTGGGCGTTGCCACATGGAGTCTACGTCGTTGTCGTTGCCACAACGTCGGGACATCGCGTGACGAAAATAGTATTGTAGCAAGGTGATATAGGTTGGGAAAGGCACTGCGACGGGTTGTTGCGGTGCCTTTTGTCTGTCAGAAGCTTTTTGCCGTTTCGGTTTGCGGCATTGTGCAGTCGCGACGGATGCGGCGGTAGACGTAGATGAATGCCGGAACCAGGAAGATGTCGGCGGCAAACCACGCCACAGAGTCGCCGAAGCACACGGCAATGTAGCCGAAATCAGGCACAAACACCAGACTGACTATGCCGCGCGCCACCATCTCCATCACGCCCGACAGCATTGCGAAGTTGGTGAATCCGGCGCCCTGGATGGTGTAGCGGAGCACGCACAACAGAGCCAGCAGAGGCATCATATATGCCGACACATGCAGGAACAAAGCCGTGTTGCGGATTATCGCCGTGTCGGAGGCCGACACAAAAATCAGCGACATTTCCTCCGACCACAGCAGCATTGTCGTGCTTACCGCCACGACGTAGACCATCACCATCGCCATACTCGATTTCACGCCCATCCACACCCGTTGCGGACGCCCGGCTCCATAGTTCTGACCGGTGAACGTGGCCATGGCGATGCCCAGACTCTCGCACGGACAGATGGCAAACATCTTGATGCGCATGGCGGCGGTGAAGGCCGCCACGCAGTCGGTGCCGAGGGCGTTGTTGGCGCTTTGCAGCATAATGCTGCCGATGGCGGTGATTGAGAACTGCAAACCCATCGGCACGCCGATTTTGAGCAGTGTTGAGCAGTGTCGCCGCGACATTGTCCGCTCGTCGCGCGAGGCACGGAGGATGTCGAACTTATGAATCATATAGACGTAGCACAGCACAGCCGACAGCGCCTGTGAGAACACCGTGGCAATGGCGGCTCCAGCCACTCCCCATCCGAGGGTGACGATGCAGAAAATGTCGAGCACGATGTTGAGGATGGTGGAGAAAAGCAGAAACCAGAACGGGGTTTTGCTGTCGCCGAGCGCGCGGATTATGCTTGAGAGCAGATTGTAGTAGAACGTTGCCGGCACGCCGATAAACGTGATCAGCAGATACCAATAGGCGTCGCTAAAGATGTTTTCGGGAGTGCTCATCCATCGAAGGATGGCCGCGCACAGCAGGCTCGTCACCACGGCTATCGACACCGACAGCCATGCCGTCAGTTTCAGACTGCTGTAGACGTAGCGGCGCATTGACTCATAGTCGCGCGCTCCGAATTTCTGCGCCACCGGAATGCCGAATCCGCAGCAACAGCCGTTGCAGAAGCCAAGAATCAGAAAGATCACCGAACTGCTGGCGCCGACTGCTGCCAATGGACTTATGCCCAAGAATTTGCCCACAATAGCCGCATCAATCAGCGAATATGTCTGCTGCAGCAGGTTGCCGAGCAGCAAGGGCATAGTGAATTTGAAAATGAGCGGCATCGTGGCACCGCTTGTCATTTCATTGCATTTTGCCATACTTATACCTACAAACCTAAAACTGGATGCAAAATTACTTAGAAATTTTCTATGGTTTTCTAAATGAAGTGCAATAAGTGCAGAAAAAATGGGCGCATCTTAGCGGATGCACCCATTATGCTTATAAACGAGTCGGTTTAGTCGTAGATAAACGCCACGTTGTCGACGTATAGATTCTGACCGACAGTGCCCTCATAAGCCGTGCCGCAGCCGGCAGAGAACATCATGATGATGTGGGTTGGAGTTGCCAGCGGGCTGTCCCAACCAACCTCATGGATAGGCACGATTTTGCCCTTGCTGTTGCGCGCATAGTATGGACGGCTGCTGTCGACAAGGTTCATGTAGCTTTTATAGTAAGGCTGTCCGACGATGTTTCCGTAGTAGATGCGCAGGCGGTGTCCGTTGACCCATCCGGTGCTTTTCGTGTAGCGTTCGCGACCTGTTCCCACGCGCTTTGCGTAGATGTTGCCGTTGGCATCCTCCCATCGGCGCTGCAGCAACACGAATACCTCGCATGCATTCTGCTTTTTGAGAACTTTCTTCTTTCCGAAACCGCTTGAATATATCATCTGGGCATTGGCTGGAATCTCCACTTTGTAGTCGTAGGTCAGATATTTAGGGCGTTTTGTGAACCTTACGTTCATGTCCAGTTTGCTGTATGGATTTTTGGTGCTGCTCACCGGCTCCACCATTGTGCCGAAGTAGATGCTTCCCGAAACCAATACGTCCATATTCACCACACCGAGTGCCTTCACCTTCTCCATGATTGTTGAAAGCTTCACGCATTTGTTTCCGGCAGCGCGCTGCGCTGGGAACACGGCGTTGCTGCCCTTCACCACGCCAGCCACTTTGGCATACACGTTTGACGTAGCCCAAGGCGAGCCTCCGAGGTTTCTGTAAGCCTTGTTGCCGTGGATTGTCTGTGTCGGGCCGATTTCGTATAATGTCTTGGATTTTCCGCCGATGATTGCGGACTCTTTGATGGTTCTTGTGACCCAATGCTCAAAGTCGCCGAATGCGACCTTCTCTCTAGTCTCGGCGAGCAGTCCGCTTGTGGCTACGAGCAAGCCTGCCGCCAATAAAAATATTCTCTTCATTGTTGATAAATAAATTTTCGGGGTCAAAATTAGTCATTTCCACTGAATTGTGAAAGCAGATGGGCAAAGAGTGTCGTGTCGAAGCCGAAACAGACACGTTTTTTGAACCAATAAGCCATTATTTTACCATAATTAAAAATAAAAGAGACCAATTGTTGGCTTTGTATTGATTTAATTGATATATTTGCGAACTATTTAATCACTTATAAACAACTGACCTATTATTCTATGAGAAAATCAGCATTTTCAAAGATTATGCTCCCTTTGCTGGCGCTGTTGTTGCTCTGCGCGCCCAAGGCAAAGGCGGAGGGCGAATATGCCTGGCCTGCAAATTACGACGGCGTGATGCTGCAGGGCTTTTATTGGGACTCTTTTAAAGAATCTAAATGGACTGTGCTTCAGGCAAATGCCGCTGAACTGTCGTCTTATTTCAATTTGATCTGGGTGCCTAACGCAGGCAAATCGTCGGCAAATCCGTCGATGGGCTACGACCCTGTCTATTGGTTCAGCAACTTTAACTCTTCGTTTGGCAACGAGGCGGAGCTGCGCTCGATGATTTCCACATTCAAGCAGTTCGGCACCGGCATTATCGAAGACGTGGTGGTCAACCACCGCAACGGCGCCACCAACTGGTATGACTTTCCTGCAGAGACTTACAATGGAAAAACTTACAAACTCGGTCTTGACGCCATCTGCAAGAACGACGAGCTTGCCAACCAGACTGGTATGCCGCAGCCTACCGGCGCATACGACACCGGCGACAACTTTGACGGCTGCCGCGACCTTGACCACACAAATCCTGCAGTGCAGGAGGCGGTGAAGGCTTATCTCGACTTTCTGAAGAACGACCTCGGCTTCACGGGTTGGCGCTATGACATGGTGAAGGGCTACGGCGCTGAGTATACAAAAATCTACAACGAATCGGCAAAAGCATCATACAGCGTGGGTGAGTACTGGGACAACTACGACAAGACAACATCGTGGATTGACCGTACGGGCCGCACATCGGCTGCCTTCGACTTTGAGTTCAAGTGGGCGCTCAACGCCGCTTTCCCGGGAATGAACTTCTCAAAACTCGTGTGGAAGCGCAACGGCTCGCTCAACCAGCCTGCCGGAATTATCCACATGGACACTTACCAGCGTTATGCTGTCACTTTCGTCGACAACCACGACACTTACAAGGAGTCGGACAAAATGTTTACCGGCGACGTTGAGGCTGCCAATGCCTTCATGCTCTGCTCACCGGGAACTCCGTGCGTGTTCTACAAGCACTGGCTCGACAAAAAGGACGCCATCAAGAAACTCATCGCCATCCGCAAGTCGGTCGGCTTGACAAACCAATGCACTGTCAATGTGCTTGAGACAACCAATAACCGCTATGTGGCTGAGGTGACAGGCAATAATGGCAAGCTGCTCATCAAGATTGGACGTGGCTCTTATGACCCTTCGGCGAAAGGCTACTCTACATCGGACAAGGTGGCTGGCAACGCACTCTACTCCATCTGGACAAAGGTGGCTATCAAGAATCTTGAAAGCCAGGTGGCTCAACTGTCATTCTCGCCCGACGGCGGCACTTATGTCGGCGGCGTCAAGGTGACAATGGACGTGGCAAACGCAAAGGATTTCAACAATCCTGAGGTTGTATACACTACCGACGGCTCAATCCCTTCGCTCACCAACGGCACACATGCGGCTCCTGGCACAACACTTGACATCTCTACCAACACCAAACTCAAGGCAGTGGTGGTGGCCGACGGCAAAGTCGTGTCGGGCGTCAAGGAGGCAAACTATATCACATCGATAGAGCCTGTTGAAATCTACGTTGAGAAGCCGGAGTCGTGGAATAGCATCAACATCTACGCGTGGGTTTCAGAGCAGATAACCAGCGCTTGGCCAGGCGATGCCATGGCAGAGACAGCAACCGTTGACGGCAAGACAATGTATTACCACAATTTCGGAACACAGTATCCTGAAATCAGCATAATCTTCAACAACGGCACAGCGCAGACTGCCGACATCAGCGAAGTGGGCTACGGCAAGCACTATTTCCGTCTGAACAGCGACACTGGCAAAAGCATCTCGGTGACTGAGTTCAAGCCACAGAGCAGCGTTACGTCAGTGACCGGCGGTGAGCTGGTAGTTTATCCCAACCCTGCCACCGACGTGATAAATGTGAAATCAGACAAGGGAGTAGCGTCGGTTGAGGTTTACACACTCAGCGGCGCGAAAGTGGCAGAGAGCGACACCGACGCAGTGAGCGTTGCCTCTCTCCAGAACGGAATGTATATCTACTCAGCTACATTTGCCGACGGCACGAAAGTCAGAGGCAAGTTCTTGAAAAAGTAATTTATAATTGCTTCTATAAGCTACACCAAAGGGCTGACACTTCTTGCGAGGTGTCAGCCCTTTGTGTCTTTGTTTCCGTAAAAACTGGAATAAGTGTATTTTTTGAGGGTGCAAAAAATGGAATAAGTGTAGTTTTTTCTTGGTTTTTAAATGGAATAAGTGTACTTTTACGCCGTGTTTAAAATGGAATAAGTGTTATGCTGCGTAGAAAAATACAAAAAGAGATACACGATTACTATCGTTCAGAATCAAATAAAGTGTTGCTGCTTGATGGAGCAAGACAGATAGGAAAATCTTTCATTATCAGATATGAAGGACAGAAATTCTTCAAAAATTATATTGAGATTAATTTTCTGGAAGACAAAAATGGTGACAAATTATTTGAAGGAGTCTCTAACTCAAAAGATTTTTATCTCAGACTAAGTGCTTATGCAGGAGACAAAATGGGTTCAAAAGAAAATACGCTTGTCTTTCTTGATGAGATACAAGCGTATCCTGAACTTCTCACTCTGCTTAAGTTCTTGAAAGACGAGGACCGCTTTACATATATCGCAAGCGGTTCGCTTCTCGGCGTAACTCTTAACAAGACACTTTCAAAGCCGGGCGGGCGTATTATCAAAAAGAAAATGCATCCGCTTGATTTTGAAGAGTTTTTGTGGGCAAATGGCGTCGGTGAAGAAACAATAGCCTACGCGCGGGAGCAATTTGCCAAAGAGAAGTCGATAGAAGAAGCCATCCACAATAAATTTATCGACTTATTCAAGAAGTATCTTCTTATCGGGGGGCTGCCCGATGCTGTAAATACTTTTATTGAAACAAGCAATATTGTTGCCGTTCGTGCCGTTCACGATGAAATTTATGAATTATACAAAGGCGACGCCTCTCAATATGACAATGAAAACTCATTAAAAATAAAGCGAATTTATGAGATGATTCCATCTAATATGGAAAACAAAAAGAAGCGACTTTATTATAGTGAGATAGAGAACAAAAAAGGAAAAAGAAGCGCTGACTACGAGGCAGAATTGGAGTACCTGATAAGTTCCGGAATATCATTGGAGGTTCTTGCCGTTTCAAATCCAAAATTTCCTCTTAAAGAGTCGGTTCAAAAAACATTAATAAAGTTATACTTGAACGATGTCGGACTTCTGACAAACATCTTATATCGCTATAATGTCAATGCTGTAATCGGAGCGGAAAGCAATGTTAATCTTGGCGCTGTATACGAAACGGTAATTGCCCAAGAGTTAAGCGCACACGGCTACTCTTTGCGTTATTACGACAATAAAACAAAAGGAGAAGTCGATTTTATCGTAGATGACTATGACGCGCTCAGCGCAATGCCAATCGAAGTTAAGTCAGGAAAGGACTTCAGGCAGCACCGGGCGTTAGACAAGTTTGTTGAAAATGAGGATTATCACATCAAAAAAGCAATACTATTCTCAAACGACAGCAAGGTGGAACGAAGCGGAAAGGTGGTCTACATGCCGATATACTACGCAATGTTCCTAAAACCAAGCAATCCCGACAGCTTTATCATACCATAAATTGCTGTAACTCGCCGAAAATGAATGTTCGTTGTGCATTTCGCAAAACAAATACAACAAAGGCATTTTCGGCACTGCGCAATAAAACTACGAGGGAAGGTTGATTATTTTGTCCGATAAAACGTTTATAAGCGACATAAATTAGGGCTGACTTGCGAGGTGTCAGCCCTAATTTATGTCTTTGTTTCCGGAAAAGTGGAATAAGTGTGCTACTTGTTGCCTTTGGCGCGGTTGTGCGTTTTGCAGAGCATTTGGCAGTTGTCGATTGACGTTGCTCCGCCTTTGCTCCAGGCGGTAACGTGGTCGGCATCCATTTCGGATAGTTTGTAAATCCGAGTGCGGTTGTTTCCCGTGCCAATGGCACAAAGTGGGCAATTCGACGTTCCGTTGGCCCGCGCCTGTTCGGTTTGGCGGTTATACACGGTCTTTTTGGTTGATTCCTCAAAGATGCGTACCTCTAAAAGTTCGGGATGCTGTTCGCCGCCAAGCAGATACTCGTAGATGTTGGCGCGTTTGCCTATGGATTCATCTTGCAGCAGTTCGGCGACGTGGGCATTGAGGACGGCGCGGTCGTATGGCGTTGTGTGGTAAAGTTCATAAAGTCGCCCCCATTCAAGACCCGCCATGCTCTCGGTGGTGTCGAACAATCCCGAAACCCAGTCGATGACAGAGTTAAAGTAGTTTTCAAGTTCGGATATTGAGGTGTCGAAGCGGTGTTGGCTCATATAGGCGTCGATGGTCTTGCCTTTGGCGCGGCTTATCCAGTCGAGGGCGCATTCAAGGTATTGCTGACGCTTTACGTCGCCCCTGACGTAGTGACTCCATTTCTGTATTGCGGCATTCTGCGAGTTGCTGAATACGGCTTTTGCCGCCGTGACAAACGGGCCGCTATGCACTGCATTGCGCCGTTCTTGGGAATTGAGTGGCACGCCAACGATATTGATGGTCTCAAACCACTCTTTAATCTCCGGCTCTGTGCCCTTACATACGAATACCACGAGGCGTGATTTCAGAATTTTCTCTTTCAGCACATCATCGAGCCCTGAAAAATAGGTTTCGCGTCCGTTATGAAGTATAGCGAATTTGTCGGTTACGAAACGTCCGAAAGATGTGATGCGCTGTTGTCCGTCCAATACCTCAAGCTGTCCCGAAGGAGTCTGATTGAAGTAGATAAGCCCGAGTGGATAACCTTTGAGCAGGGAGTCGATAACAGCCACATCTTTCTTGCCGTCGTTGTAGATGTTTTTCCCTTCTTGTTGAAGTTGCGCACTTTGTCAAAGGACGAAACTCTTGGGCAATATGCGCCATCGATACCATAGGTTCTGCAGGTAAAAAATTATATTCTGTTTATATGCTTGTCAGCCGTTGTTTTTCTATTATTTGTGTTGTTTTTTCCACATATAAGCATTATCTTTACAGCGTAAAGTGTGATACGAATATAAAAAAACATAATGTGATAATTGAGGGAGAGAAATACCTATTTTGTATTTATTAACAAACATAACAAAGATACTATGAACAAGTATTTAACTATTATTGCAGCCATCTTTCTATTATTATGCTCTTGCTCTAAGGAGGAATCCAATGAGCCATTGCCACCTGCGGAATCCAATGTGTATTATGTGAAATACGAAGTAAAAGTGTTGGTGCCAAATCATTTTAGTCAAACAATTACATACACTACAGAGTCTGGTGTGCGAACAGTTTCTACTACATCATCTACGTGGGAGGGGACATACGGACCTTTCAAAAAAGGTGATTTGGTTAAACTGACAGCCAAAGCACAGGCTTCAACCATAAAGAGCACAAACTATATTAGAATATATGTTAGTTGCAACAACTCGCCTTTTGGGATAAAAAAAGAAGCGTCAAGTGATTATAACAATCCCCCTTTATCGATTAGTTACACGATGCCATGATGTTAACATGGCCATTCCTTTAAGCCTGGGAATCTGTCGTATAATCAACGAATTGATGTCCGATGTTATAACGGCGGAATGCCTCGAACTTTGCGCAATGAGGCAATGGCAACGTTGGTAGACTATCATCGCGTAGCGTTGCCGTTGATTTTTAACATTTCAATTGGATTTTGCTACCGAACCCAAGTCCTGCCGGGCATGCGGGAATGTGGATAAAAAAGAGACTGTCTAACAAGTTTTGGGCAGTCTCTTTTTATAGTTTCAACAGGCTAAAA
>OMAS01000719.1_pt1 | contig 16795 bp, 10 predicted proteins | sample 1674031 | NCBI WGS metagenome assembly OMAS01 (sample SAMEA103958138, study PRJEB25191) | human gut metagenome | biome: human-associated habitat [ENVO:00009003]; feature: intestine environment [ENVO:2100002]; material: feces | place: Germany | collected 2013/2015 | reverse complement strand
GAAAAAACAGAGCCGGACAACGAAAAAACGTAACACATTGATAATCAATAGCGGCTTTTCAAAAATGCGCTGAAAATGTCCGAAAGTTTCTTTAATACATTTTGTAATTTATAAAAAATAATGTAGTTTTGTAAGGAAAAAGAAATTTTAAGATATGAAATACAACCAATTTTTACTTCTATTACTGCCGGTTATTTGTTCTTGCTCTCAAAACAAAACAATGGACAAGCTAACACAAACAGATAGTTTGTTAGATAGACTGGAAACAGATTCTGTCAAGAAGATGCTGTGTGGTATAGACACATTGAACACATCACAAGAGTCTAAAGCCTATTACAAACTACTATATTCGCAGTATCAATATATCGTTGACGACAATTTTCAAGACACCACCCTGCTGAATGACTGCATAAGATTCTATGAAAAGAAAAGTGATAAAGAGAAACTGGCTCGTTCATATTATTATAAAGGTGAATGCTGTTTCAGAAACAAAGACATACAAAAAGCTCTTTTCTATGAAAAATATGCTGAGTACATATTAAAAAAAGGCGACCTCACAAATAAAAGAAACCTTATATTATATCAGAAGATATGCGAAGGCTTAGCCTTTATCAATATACAATTTGGTGAATACCGCTTAGCCCTACATTATGCGAAACTGGCTTTGCATAGCCTCAAGAAACTCGACGACAAAAGATACCAAGCCTACGAGTTAGGCATGATGTCGGCATGTTATAATCAACTGAAACAATTGGACAGTACAGCCATCTGCCTGTCTGAATGTGTTTCACTGCTTCATCATACCGATGTTAATTGCAGAGGATATATATTCAGCATTCTAACAGATTACTATTTAGATAAGGACAAAAGAATTGCAAAGCAATATCTGGACAGTTCGTTTTGCTACACAAAAGACGCACTGACTTATCTTGGATCAGGAAACTATTACTATGCTATAAACAACAAGAAAAAGGCAGAAACAGAATGGAAAAGCGGACTCGTTTACGCTGACCAGCATTTTATTACTGCACAGATATACAGGAAACTGGCAGAAATGCATAAAGAGAATGGCGATATGGCTGGCTACTCCTACAATATAGAGAAAGAAGTGAAAGAAAAAAGTAAGATTTATGAAATAAACAACGGGGTAAAAGTAGGAGAAATACAGTTAGGAGCAACCAACTCTTTCTTCATAAAAAGACTTTTAAGCAATGTTGAATGTATTATATATACAATTATCGCCGCTTTTTTGTGCATGGCAATTATTGCTTATATAAAATTTCGATTATACAAAAAGGGCATAAAACGGAAACATAACAAATCAATGTCTGAAAAAACAGAAGAATTACAAACAACCTCTACAGAACTGAAGCTGGCTAAGGCGCAGATTAAGTCGCTGAAAAAGGAAAGTGCAAAGAAATCGGACAAGATAGAGAGGCTGAATAACGACATAATGGTGGCATCGCAAAGCAGCGAAGCGAACGCACGATGCGGCAAGGAACTATACCTACATATCAAGAACGGCGGCACAACCGTGACGTGGATCAAGCAAGACTACGAGCTGTGCATGGCTTACTGCAAGATAGAGTTTGCGGAGACAATAGCGGAGATTGAACGCTGCTACGGCAAGATTGCTCCTCGAAAACAACTGATCATGCTGCTGCAACACCTTAACTACGACTACGCTGCCATAGGCAAGGTGCTCGGCATAAACAGCGACTCTGTAAGAAAGAACATAGCACGCATCACTCCGCTTACGAAATAAGGTATTGGCTTTAGCGGCTTCTACAAAAAAGACTTGGGATGTAACGATTTGCACCGTTGCATCCCAAGTCTTTTTTATGTGTTATGATATGTGAGTCTTAGAAGAAGAGGTAGCGGTTGTCCACTACGTTTGCCTTGATGTAAAGCTCGTTCATGAAGTTGCCAGCCATCTGCATCTGACGCTGACGGAGACGCTGCATCTCCGACTTCTCGTCGTACTTAGCAGGACGCTGTGTCTTGTTTGTTACCTGGAACACATAAACACCAGCGTTGCCCTTAACCGGATGCTTAGAGAACTTGCCCTTTGCTGTAGCTGCGATAGCACCGCTCAGAGCCGGCTCGCTTGCGCCTGTTGCTGCTACGAACACCGGAGCAGCGAATGTAACCTGGTTAACCGGAGCTACTGTAGCACCCTTTGCTTTAGCGTCAGCTACCGACTTGGCTGTCTTTGCCTTAGCGAGGAGCTGCTCAGCCTTCTTGTCCTTGATAACCTCTGCCTTTACGAACTCCTTAACCTGAGCGTCGTCGAGCGAGCGATAGCCGATCGGGTTGATGTTGTCGAGAACCACGATGAGGAGGTGGTCGTTGTCGCCGCACTCGTAGAGTGAAGAAACGGCACCCTTCTTAGCCTCGAACAACCAACGGAGAGCATCGCGTGTAGAGTGGATGCCTGCGAGGTAGTGCTCGGCTGTTGTGATGTCCTTGCGCTCCTGAACGTTGTAGCCGCTCTTTGCAGCGTTCTTCAGGAGATCCTCTGCTGTGAGGTTAGCGCTTACGAATGAGCTGAACTTGTTGTAAGCTGCAGAGTATGTATCCTTTGTGAAGGTGTTGTTCTTCTTAACAACGGCTGCTACGTACTTTGTAGTCATTGCCTTGCGGTCTACTACCTGGAGCACGAGGTTGCCCTGAGCGAGTGTGAGGTTCTTGAGCTCGCCAGAAGCCATTGTGTTGAGGCTCTCGATATAGTTCTTTGTGTCCTTGTCGATAGACGGAGCGCTCTGATACTGACGTGTTGTCATCCATGTCTTCTCGCCGGTCTGACCGTACTTCTTGGCTACAACCTCGAAGTCGGCACCTGCCTTAATGGCGTTGAGGATAGAGTCGGCGCGTGTAGCTGCCTCGGCTGCTGTAGCACCGCCTACCTGGATGGCGCGGAACTGGATTGAATCGGGAAGTTCGCGCTTTGCAATGAGCTTCACGAGGTTGAGTGTGTTATCGTTCTTGTTCTCGATCACCTTGCTTGTAGAGCCTACAGCCATTGAGTCGAGACGCTGTGCGATGTCAGAAGGAAGGGCTTCCTTCTTAACAGGAACGCCGAGGTAGCTAACGAGCGATGTGCTCTTGCGCACTACGTCAGACGGGTCGGCTGCGGCTGCGAGCTCTGCGCTGTAGCCTGCGAACTCCTTCTGGAGAGCTGCGCGGTCGGCTGCAGAAGCCTTTACCTGAACGTCGATGTACTTGATGTCGCGTGTCTCTACGTACTGTTTGAAGCGCGGCTTCATCTCGTCGTACTTAGCCTTGAGGTCGGCGTCGCTTACTTTGATCTTGCTGTCGTCGATACTTGAGTAAGGGAAGGCTGCGAGCTGCACCTGGCTCTCCTGGTTCTGCTCGTTGAACGCCATCTTAGCCTCTATCTTGTTTGAGAGGAAGCAGTGAGCGAACAGACCCTGGTACTTCTGAGAGAGGAGCTGCTGGCGCAGAGTCTTCTCTACGAATGTCCAATACTTATAAATTGTATCGTACTGCTTAGCCATCTGCGGGTTGGCTGTCTGCTGTGTCTTGTACTCGGCGAGGAACTTCTTAAGAGCGTTAACGTCGAAACGACCTGTCTGCTGGTTGAAGAACGGAGTCTGCTGAAGCATAGGGTTGGTACCCTCGGTGAGAACCTGCTGGAGCTCAGCGTCTGTTACTGTAAGACCGAGCTTGTGTGCCTCGTTCTCTATGATCTTGGTCTGAACGTATGTGTTCCAAACCATGTCCTTAACCTGGTTGAGCTGGTCTTCGTTGAGGTTTTCCTGTCCCTGCTGCATCTTGAGCACTTCTGTGTACTCGTCTACAAGTTTCTGGAACTCTGTTACGTTGATTCTCTCGCCCAACACCTCGCCTACCTGCTGATGCTTGTCAGCGCTTGCAGAGTCGCATGAGCGGAACGCCTCTTCGGCGATGAAAGAGAAAAGGCCTAAGCCGATAATGCCTATCAGCAGTGCGCCTTTGCTTCTGATTTTTCCTAATGCTGCCATTTTTTTGTTTTTATTTTTTATTTATTATTTCGTTAGATGTAGGTTCGTGCATCTGTCCTGCAGCTGCTGCGAAGCCTGCCCTGCAAGGCGGCTCGCGGCGTAATGCCACAAAATGCGTACAAAAATACTAATTTATTGCCAAACAAGGGCACGTTTGCACGAAAAAGTGAGTTTAGCGGTTAACTTTTAGCTTTACCAACTCTATTTTCGTCATAGTGCTCTTGATAATGCGGAACTCGTAACGGCCTATGGTTATCACTTCGTTGAGCTTCGGGAAGCTCTGGTACTCGTGCAGTATATATCCGCCTACGGTCATGTAGTCGTCGCTTTCGGGCAGACCAAGGTCGAAGAGTTCGTTCACCTTGTCTATCTCCAGACGGGCTGAGAGCATATACTCGTTGTCGCCCACCTGCGTAGCGATGTACTTCGTAGAGTCGTGCTCGTCCTCGATGTCGCCGAATATCTCCTCAACGATGTCCTCGAGCGAGACGATGCCGCTCGTTCCGCCAAACTCGTCAATCACCACTCCGAGGCTCTTCTTCTGCTGCAGGAAGATGTGCATGAGTTTCTGCGCAGCCATCGTTTCGGGCACAAACGGCATCTTGCAGACACACTGGCGCCAGTTGTCGCGGTTGCGGAACATTTCGGAGCTGTGTATGTAGCCGATGATATGGTCGATGTCGCCCTCGTAGACGATAATCTTCGAGTTGCCGCTCTCTACGAACTTCTGCATCAGTTCGTCGACGGTGCAGTCGTTGACGTCAACGGCGTTCACCTCAGTACGCGGCACCATACAGTCGCGCACCTTGCAGTCGGAGAAGTCGAGGGCGTTCTGGAATATCTTCACCTCCTCGTTAATCTCTTCGTCGCTATGTGCATTCTCGATGCTCGACTGCACGAGATAGTCGAGGTCTACCTTAGAGAAGCCTTCGTCGTCGGCTTCCGCCTCCATGCGTATGCCCACAATGCGCAGCAAGCACTTCGACATAAGCGTAGAGAAGCGGCTTATAGGCCACAGGAGGATGTAGAAAAGATAGGCTGGCACGGAGAATACAGACAACAGGCGGTTGGCGTTGTTCTTGAACAGAATCTTAGGCAAGAACTCTCCTGTGAAAAGAATGACGAGTGTGGAGAGCAACGTGTCGGCTGTCACCTTCATGCCGTCGTCGAGCGAGCTGAAGATAGTGCTGTCAAAGAGGCGTGCCACAAGGATACCATACACCACAAGCACGATATTGTTGCCCACAAGCATCGTGCTCACAAAGCCATTGGGATGATTGTAGAATTTGGAAATGATTTTCTTCGCAATGCCATTTCCTTCGCGATCCATCTCGGCGAGCATTCGGTTGCTCGACACGAACGCTATCTCCATTCCTGAAAAGAATGCCGACAGCGCCATTGTTACGGCTATGCTAATTAAAAGAGGTATGTCTGTTTCCAATTTTGAGTTTTGAGTTGTGCGCTATGCGCATTTTGAGTTTTTAAATTTTGAGTTATGAGTTATGAGTTATGAATTCAAAATCGGCGATGCCGACAATTCTAAATTCAAAACTCAAAACTCAACATACTATTGCCGCAGTCGGCGCTGCGGCTTAATTTGCTGACGCATAGCAGCCTTTACAGTGTCGGGGGCGGTAGTTATTGTGTCGCCATCGCTTGAGAGCTGTCCCTTCTCGAACGAACCAGATGTGTTCGAAACGTAATAGTTGGTCATGCGCTCGTCGCTACGGAAATAAGCTCCCTCAAGCGTTCTTTCAGGAGTGACGAGCTTAGAGGGCTTGTTCGAATAGAGTTCGTGAGCCGCTTCGTCCCAGAAGAGCTGCTCGCTGTTGAACTTCAGTCCGTCCTTGGTGAGCACGCTCACACGGCTGCGCAACTCCCACAGCTTCTTCTGGTCGTAATAGTAAGCTGTATCCGCCTGTATGTACGACTGCACATGGAACTTCTCGTCGAACTGCTCGAAGAACACGCCCTTCTCGAAGATCCAGCGCGACGGATTGCGCACGGTGTTCACCTCCCAACGCTCCGTCACGATGCGATATTTTATGACACCCGAGTCAGAGATTTGGGTGTTGACGCCGTAACTCGTCATCATTGACACCGAGTCGCGGTCGTGTATGGCTGGCGCCGTGTGCTCCTTCTGCTCTTCGCAAGAAGCAAGCGCCACGATGCACAACATAATGATTACTATGTACTTGGATAGTCTCAACGCTTATTCAGAATAGAATTGTTTTCTGTTACTCCATCTTCCACTTGGCGAACCAACGTTCGTTGAACGTCAGACCGATATTGATGCGGAACGAGTTCTCTGTGACAAATGTCTTCGAGTCCTGACGCACCCACTGTGCCGAGATATTAAGCAGCGAGCGGTTGTTGTAGCCGTTTACGATAGGAATGCCGAAGCCAGCGCTAACGCTGTACTCCTTAGGTCCGTTCTGACCCTTTATCTTCAGATAATCGGTAGCATACGATGCACCCATGCGGTAGTGAACACGCTTGAAGAAGCTGCGGCTGCGCTCGTCGGGACAGAACTCGCCGCCTACAGTCATCTTATGACGGTCGGCAAACTGTCCGCTTACCAGTTCGTAGCTGTTTGTAGAGGTGTCGAACTTAGGATAAGCCACCGACGACCACTTCTGCAGTGTGTAGTCGGCACCTACGCGCCAGCGGTTTGCGTGGTTCCACATAAGACCTACGCCGTAGCTGTGAGGCAACTCCAAACCGTTGCCGATAGAGTATGTAGCTGTGTCGGCAACTGCGGTCTGCGCATTGGTCGATATAATCTGACACTTCGGGTCTGAACTGAGTTTGTGACCAAGTCCGTAGGTTACGCCCAAAGTGATGGCGTCGTTCTTCGTGATCTTCTGAGTATACTGCATACCGAAGTCGAGCTTATAGTTGTGCACCTCGGCTGTGTAGTACTTGGAAAGCGTGTTGGCATACGCATCGGTGTAAGAGTTGACAACCGAGCGACTATAGTCACCCCAGAGATATGCAGCATTAACACCGATAGCGAAGCCCTTGAACGGACTCCAGCCCAAACCCAAGTAAACCTGGTGCAAGCCACCCGTACCAGAATATGTATTGGTGGCTTTCACTACAGATGTGCTTCCGTCTGTGCTGTTGAGCGCCTTAGTGTTAGAATATGAATAGCCGATGTTGCTGAACGGCAGCAAGCCGAAGCTCAAGCCGAGACGCTTTGCAAGGCGGAAACCAGCTATTACATACTCGAAGTTGGCGTTCTTGGCGTTCACCTTCACGCCACTCTCGCTATAGTTTGTGATCTGACCCGATATGCCAGCGTCGAAGATGAACGACAGCGAGTCGATGGTTGCATACGACGCAGGGTTAAGGCTATTAACCTGGTTGTGCTCGTTGAAACCGATGCCGAGTCCGTTCATGCCACGATTGAAACCACCCGACTGCTCGCCGAGCGTGCCCAAACCATACTGACTATAGGGTGAATTAGTGCCACTTTGAGCCGCAGCAACCAAAGAAACCGCAGCAAAGAGGACTGTTGTGAGTGCTTTCCTCATTTATTTTATCTAATTAGATTTTAGAAATGCTATTATATATAATATGTATATAGAGGTGTTTTTATAACCCTTTGTAGGATAATGCTTGCAAAATTATCGAAAAAAAACGAGATAATGGCAGAAAAGTGAGAAATTAAAGTTATTTTTGCACCATGAAACTATTTGAAAGGTTATTTAAATACATATCATTAGCGATTTTGCTGTGTTTTTTCTCCCCTATCACAGCTTCTTCACAGGACAACAAGCCGACTCAACAAGCCGACTCAATAGAGATAAGTCTAATGACATGCGGACCGCGCCAGCAGGTGTACAGCATGTACGGACACACCGCTATACGCTTTCTTGACAAGCAGAGCGGCAGAGACCTCGTAGTCAACTATGGCATGTTCTCGTTCGATAAGCCATACTTTGTGCTGCGCTTCGTGTTCGGACTCACCGACTACGAGATTGGCATCAACACCTTCGAGCTGTTCAGCTGGGAGTACGGAAGCACGGGATGCGGCGTAAGACAGCAGGTGCTCAACCTGACTGCGCAGGAGAAGATGGCGATAGCACAAGCCATCGACCGCAACTACGAACCGCAGAACCGCGCGTATCGCTACAACTTCTTCTACGACAACTGCACGACACGTGCCCGCGACATTATCGTGAACAACCTGAGCGGCAAGGTCGTTTATGAAGCCTCAACACCTCAACACCTCAACACCTCTGCACAGTACCCGCCGTTCCGCGAGTTGATACACCTCTACAACGAGGAGCATCGCTGGGCACGCTTCGGCAACGACCTGCTTCTCGGCGTAAAAGCCGACCGCAAGACAACGTTCGAACAACAGCAGTTTCTGCCCGAGCGTCTGTCGGACGACTTCGAACACGCAGTGATTGTGAACACCGACGGCACAAAGCGCAAGCTCGTGAGCCGCTCGTTCTGGGTGCTGGAACCGGCAGCAAAGAATATCAATGCCGAACAGGCAAGTCTGAGCGCATTTGATATTCTCTCTCCGATGGTCTGCCTCGGCGCTTTCGCACTGCTCACACTGGTAGTGGCAGCAATAGAACGCCGCCGCAAGCGCCTTGTTTGGGCGTTCGATGCAGTAGCAATGCTCCTCACCGGCGCATGCGGACTGATAATGTTCGCCATGATTTTCTCGCAACATCCTACGGTAAGCCTCAATCTGCAGATACTTCTGCTCAACCCGCTCAACCTCTTCATGCTATACAGCGTGACAAAGGCGGCACGCCGAAACCACATACACTGGTGGATAAAGACATGGAGCGCAATGATAATTCTGCTGCTTTTGGGCAGTTTTCTGCAGTCGTATGCAGAAGGCGTGACAATTGTGGCACTATCTTTGCTATTAAGAAACATATCGAACATATATACATTTAACAATAAGGGCGACAGACAGCCCAAGCATAAGGCATAAGACACGAATATGAACAAATACATATCGACGATAATGATGTTGGCGGCACTTGCCGGCACAGAGCTGCAAGCACAGACTCTGCAGTCTGCGCCGCGCCTTGTTGTGAACATCACCATCGACCAGCTGCGCACCGACTATATAGAGCATTTCTCTCCGCTTTACGGCGAGGAAGGCTTCCGCAAACTGCTGCAGAACGGCTGTGTCTATGAGGCTGCCAACTACCCCTTCTCGCCCGTAGACCGCGCTTCGGCAATAGCCACTATCGCTACAGGCGCTACTCCTCACTACAACAACATCGTAGGCACTAAATGGTTAGACCGCAACACGTTACGCCCTATATTCTGCACCGACGACGAGACATACAACGTGTCGCCGCAGAAGATTGCCACCACCACAGTAAGCGACGAGCAGAAGATATTCACCAAGGGCGCCGCCCTCGTCTACTCTACCGCTATGGAGAAGGACGCCGCCGTGATCTCGGCAGGTCATGCAGCCGACGGAGCGTTCTGGCTGAACGAGAAGACCGGACAGTGGACCACCTCTACATATTACTCTAAAGGCGCGCAGGGATTCGTGCGTGCATACAACAGCATCTCGCAGAAGCGTACCAACGGCGACAACGACGCTGTTGCCGACCTTTCGGTGGCTTGCATCAACGACTTGCAGCTCGGACGCGACAATATTACCGACATGCTGTCTGTCACCTTGTCAGCAAAATGCACCGATGTCACCCACTGGCAGACAGAAATGGAGATAGTATATCTGAAGCTCGACCGCACTTTAGCCTCGCTCGTGAAGCGCATTGAGGACAAAGTGGGCCGCGACAATGTGCTTTTCGTACTCACAAGCACCGGATATACCGAAGACCAGCAGCCCGACTACGAGCGTTTCCGCATTCCTTCGGGCACATTCTACATAAACCGCACATGCAACCTGCTCAACATGTACCTCGGCGCCATCTACGGTCAGGCGAAGTACGTAGAAGCAAGTTTCCACAACCAGATATATCTCGACCACAAGCTGCTCGAGCAGCGCCACCTCAGCTACACCGACGTCATCACACGTTCAAAGGAGCTGCTCGTGCAAATGTCTGGCGTGCGCAGTGTTACGACAAGTCCATACAGTCCGGCTGTGTCGGGCGACCTCTTCATCGAGACTGCCCCAGGCTGGAAAATCATAAACGAAGACACTAACGAGAACTACTTTTCGCGTGCCGCCTTTGTGCCCTTCCCAATCATCCTGTACGGAAGCGGAATAAAGGCAGAGCACATCAAGACACCGGCCACTGTAGACCGCATTGCGCCTACTGTTGCCAAGGCTATTCGTATACGTGCGCCTAATGCCTGTTCGGTTGCGCCATTGCAATAAAAACCAACTTACACATATATTAATGGCGATATATGGATTTTTTTTTGTAATTTTACACCCGAATAAGTATTTAAGGAAAAAATAAAAATAATATACAATGAATTTCAACAAATTTTTACAGTCATTGTTTGGCAACAAGTCATCAAAGGACATGAAACTTATCCAGCCACTCGTAGATAAAGTGAAGGAAGCATATCCAGAGATCAAGGCGCTGAGCAACGACGAATTGCGCGCACGCACCAAAGAACTGCAAAAGTACGTTCAGGACTCTGCCAACGAGCAGAAGGCCAAGATTGCCGAGCTCAAGGCTAAGATTGAGGACACACCTATCGACGAGCGCGAAAGCATCTTCAACGCTATCGACAAGTTGGAGAAGGAAGTGCTCGAAATCTACGAGAAGGCACTCAACGAAGTGATGCCGGTAGCTTTCAGCATCGTGAAAGACACAGCACGCCGCTTCGCAGAGAACGAGGAGACCGTAGTAACAGCTACCGACTTCGACCGCGAGCTCGCTGCCAACCCGAAGAACGACTTCGTAACCATCGACGGCGACAAGGCTATCTATCACAACCACTGGACAGCAGGCGGCAACGACCTGAAGTGGGAAATGGTTCACTACGACGTACAGCTCTTCGGCGGTATCGTACTGCACCAGGGCAAGATTGCGGAGATGGCTACCGGTGAGGGTAAGACCCTCGTGTCTACACTCCCTGTATTCCTCAACGCTCTTACCGGCAACGGCGTTCACGTCGTAACCGTCAACGACTACCTCGCAAAGCGCGACTCTGAGTGGATGGGCCCGCTCTATATGTTCAACGGACTCTCTGTCGACTGTATCGACAAGCACCGTCCCAACTCGCCTGAGCGCCGCAAGGCTTACATGGCAGACATCACATTCGGTACGAACAACGAGTTCGGTTTCGACTACCTTCGCGACAACATGGCTATCTCGCCTGCCGACCTCGTGCAGCGCAAGCACAACTACGCCATTGTCGATGAGGTCGACTCTGTGCTTATCGACGACGCACGTACTCCGCTTATCATCTCTGGACCTATCGCCAAGGGCGACGACCAGATGTTCGAGGAGTATCAGCCGCTTGTAGAGCGCCTCGTAGACGTTCAGCGCAAGCTCGCCACACAGTATCTTGCTGAGGCAAAGCAGCTCATCAGCGAGGGTACGGCCAATAAGGACCAGAAGAAAATTGAGGAAGGATTCCTCGCATTATACCGTTCTCACAAGGCTCTCCCGAAGAACAAACCGCTTATCAAGTACCTCTCTGAGGAGGGTATCAAGGCAGGTATGCTCAAGACCGAGGAGTACTACATGGAGAACAACAACCGCCACATGCCGGAGGCTGTAGAGCCGCTCTACTTCGTTGTAGACGAGAAGCTTAACAGCTGCGACCTTACCGATAAGGGTACAGCATGGCTTGCAGCACAGGTGAACGACAACGAACTCTTCGTGCTACCCGACATCACTTCAGAGCTCTCGGCTCTTGAGAACGAGAAGGACCTCAGCGAGCAGGAGCGCCTCGACAAGAAGGACGCCATGCTCAACCACTACGCCGTACAGTCGGAGCGTGTACATACCCTGCAGCAGTTGCTGAAGGCTTACACCATGTTCAACAAGAACGACGAGTACGTTGTTATGGACGGCGAGGTGAAGATTGTCGACGAGCAGACAGGCCGTATCATGGAAGGCCGCCGCTGGAGCGACGGACTCCATCAGGCTGTAGAGGCTAAGGAGCACGTAAAGGTGGAGGCAGCCACACAGACATTCGCTACCATCACACTGCAGAACTACTTCCGTATGTACCACAAGCTCGCCGGTATGACCGGTACTGCTTCTACTGAGGCAGGCGAGTTCTGGGACATCTACAAGCTCGACGTTGTAGAGATTCCTACAAACCGTCCGGTGCTCCGCAAGGACCTCGACGACCGTGTATACAAGACCAACCGCGAGAAGTATGCAGCCGTTATCGACGAAATCGTAGAGATGCGCAACAGCGGTCGCCCGGTGCTCGTAGGTACCACATCGGTAGAGTTCTCTGAGCTTATCTCTAAGATGCTCAACATGCGCAAGATTCCTCACCAGGTGCTCAACGCCAAGCTCCACAAGAAGGAGGCAGACATCGTGGCAGAGGCTGGTCGCAGCACAAAGGGCATGGTAGAGATCACAGAAGAAGACGGCAGCAAGCACTTCGAGGAGCGCATGCTCGGCGCCGTTACCATCGCTACCAACATGGCAGGTCGTGGTACCGACATCAAGCTCACCAAGGAGGTTAAGGAGGCAGGCGGTCTTGCCATCATCGGTACAGAACGCCACGAGAGCCGCCGCGTCGACCGCCAGTTGCGTGGTCGTGCAGGTCGCCAGGGCGACCCGGGTAGCTCAGTGTTCTACGTATCGCTTGAGGACAAGCTCATGCGTCTGTTCGCTTCAGAGCGCATCGCAAGCCTCATGGACCGTCTCGGCTTCAAGGAGGGCGACCGTATCGAGAACCCGATGATATCTAAGAGCATCGAGCGCGCACAGAAGAAGGTTGAGGAGAACAACTTCGGTATACGTAAGCACCTGCTCGAGTACGACGACGTGATGAACAAGCAGCGCACCGTAATCTACGAGAAGCGCCGCCACGCACTCATGGGCGAGCGTATCGGCATGGACATTACCAACGTCATCTGGGACCGCGTAGTGAACATCATCGAGACAAACGACTACGCCGGATGCCGCGAGGACTTCCTCAAGGTCCTGGCTATGGAGTGTCCGTTCAGCGAGGAGGACTTCGAGAACGTACGCCACGACGAGCTTGAGGAGCGTGCTTTCCAGAGCGCAATGGCTACCTTCAAGCGCAAGACCGACCGCATCGAGAGCGTTGCTTGGCCTATCATCAAGGAGGTTGAGGAGAACCAGGGCGCTATCTACGAGCGCATCATGGTGCCTATCACCGACGGCAAGCGCGTTTACAACATTCCGTGCAACCTTAAGGAGGCTTACCGCACAGAGGGTCGCGACGTTGTTAAGCAGTTCGAGCGCGTCATCATGCTCCACATCATCGACGACTGCTGGAAGGAGAATCTTCGCCAGCTCGACGAGTTGCGCCATAGCGTGCAGAACGCTTCTTACGAGCAGAAAGACCCGTTGCTCATCTTCAAGCTCGAGAGTGCTAAGCTCTTCGACTCGATGGTGAACGACATGAACAACCGCATCGCTTCTATCCTCACACGCGGACAGATTCCTGAAATGCAACAGCAGCAGGAGGTGCGCGAGGCAGCTCCCGAGGAGCGTACACAGCGCCAGCAGTACACTGAGCAGAAGGCCGAACTCAACGACCCTGCACAGCAGGCTGCCGCTAACCACGACACTCGCGAGAACATCGAAGAGAACCACACTCCGCTGGTTAAGGACAAGCTCCCGGGACGCAACGACCCATGTCCTTGCGGAAGCGGCAAGAAGTTCAAGAACTGCCACGGCAAGGGTCTTGAGTAAAGAGCAAGCATAAAAATTCTAAGCTTAAGAAGGCTTAGATAGGCTTAGAAAGGCTTAGATTGGCTTAGATAGGCTTAGAAATACAATAGCAAAAAGGCTGAGTTCCGAATTGGAACTCAGCCTTTTTTGTTTATCCTTCTACAGCCGAAATCGTTACGTCCGTAAACTTGTCCATGTATTCGATGACGCGCAGTGTGTCGGTAGTGCCACGCTTCACCTTCAACTGTATATCCGCTTCGATGAACTCGCCCTGCGATGTACGGCGCTCCTTAATCTGATAGGTCTGCACGTCCATTCCGTCGTATCGCATGCTTGCTATCACCTGCCGCACGCTCTCTATCGACGTAGCCGAAAACGACACCTCTACACTTGTGGTGCCGAGCTGCGGAATCATGGCGTTTATCACCTCCAAGCCCAGCAGCACCATCGCCGTAGCCAGCGTCGCAGCAACGTACATGCCTGTGCCGCAAGCCAGACCTATCGCCGCCGTAACCCAGAGTCCGGCAGCCGTAGTGAGTCCGCGCACCACATTCTTCTGAAAGATGATGGTTCCGGCACCTAAGAAACCGATGCCCGACACCACCTGCGCTGCCACACGCGACGAGTCCTTCAGGTCGAAGCCGAAGCCGAACTGCGACACGACGCAGAACAGCGCGCTGCCCAACGCCACAAGAAAATGGGTGCGGAAGCCCGCCTCCTTCGCTCTATACTCGCGCTCAAGACCTATCGCTCCGCCAAGAACAAGAGCGAGCGAGAGCCGCATTATCAAATCAATATACGAAGTCTCCATAATCGTCCCTCCTTTTGCTTTTATAATCAGATCGTAGTTTAATTGAAAATACAAACTTACATAAAATTGACGAATAAAACGAGGGTTTTATTGTAAATAGTCCTTTGGCTGCGCTATCCATGCTTATTTAGAAGAAAATAGAGGGCAAAACTTGCGCTATTCCAAAGAAGTTGTATCTTTGCAGACGAATCTAAATATTAAGAATTATGAAGAATGACAAATATGTTGTGCATATATATAATGTGTGCAACGTTCTGATGCATGAAAAAATGAAGCCCTTTATATTATTGTTGACACTTGCTTGTATCGTTTCGTGTGGAAGCAATCGTCGTGCAAATGCGTTTCTGTCGCATATGGATACCCTATATCAGCAGAATCCTACTGAAGCCATTATTGCTATAGATAGTTTTATGTCATGCCACAATGATATGTCGCAACATAATCGTATGCTTCTGACACTATATCGTTTAAGGGCTCAGAATTCTGTCGGTGAGCCGTTCGCTTCTGATTCTCTGGCACGTAAAGTGGTGGAGTATTTCGACGACAACGGCAGCGTTGAAGAGCAAATGTCCGCCTATTATGTGCTTGGAAGCGTTTATCGCGACCTTGACAACTATCCAGAGGCGTTGGCCGATTATCAGAAGGCGGTTACGTTGGCTGACACAACAGACGGCAATAAAAACAACGCTTTCCTCAATCGTGTGTATGGACAGATGGGCGACGTGTTGTTGAGCCAACTTGCTTTCAACGAGGCAGGCGTTGCCTACTCTCTGGCTGTACGTTTTGCTTGTAAAGACAAGGATACGCTTGGTGTGTTGCTCTCAAAAGAACAGATAGCTAATGTGCTTTATTTGCAAAATAGGCGAGACGAGGCGTGTAAGTTGAGAGAGTGGCTGCATGATGAATATCTGAAAAACGGTTTTGTACGAGAAGCTTCAAAGGTTCTTGTACCCAATGTGTCTACTCTGCTCGGAAGAGGCAAGGTGGAAGAGGTGGGTCGTATATTACGCTCTTACGAAGAGCATTCTGGAGATGTGGATAGTCTGGGCAATGTAGTTAGTGGACTTGAAAAATACTATAACGACAAAGCCAATTATCTTTTGGCTAAATCGGATGTGTCAGGTGCTTTGGGTTATTATCGGAAAGGTATGCGCTCTACCGACGACCACGAATACAGAGAAGCGTTTCTGCGAGGACTTGCGCAAACTTACAAGAAGCTGGGCTTGTCCGATTCCGTAGCTAAATACTCTGAGCTTGCTCGCCGTGAAAACGATTCTGCCTATGTCGAACTGTCTACGTTGAGAATGCAGCAGATGCAAGCGGCATACAACTATAGCAGTAAGGAAACAGAGGCGCTTGTGGCTAAAAGCAAGGAGGCAGAAGCCACAACACGATTAAAAACGGTTGTGCTCTCATTCCTCGTGTTGTTGTCTGTGTTGGCGTTGCTTTTTTTGAGAGAAAGGCACAAGAAATCAATGGAGCGCATACGAAGAATGCTACAGATACAACAGTTGGAGGCAGAGAACGAATCAAAAAGAAACAACCTTCTTGCACTCGAACAAGGAAAGAAAGACCTCGACATTTTGATGTCTAAACAGCAATCAAAGATAAATGCTCTTATCGAAGAGAAGAAAGAATTGGTTGCAAAGCTTCAAGGAAAAGGACGTTCGTCTGCCGATTCGTCCGATGGTACAGACGATCAGAACGGCTCTATAATCAGCTTACTCTGGCATATCGTTGACAAGACTCCGAGAGCCGCTACAAGAAAAGAGTGGAATCAACTGAAACTATACATAGAGGAGTTCTATCCGCAGACTTTTGCTTTGAAATCTGTAGTTAGCCCATTCGAATTTGATGTTATGATCCTTGTCAGATTAGGTTTTAAGCCGTCCGAAATAGCTGTGCTTACAGACAGTTCTTTGCCGAATGTATCTAATGCACGCAAAAGAATGCATGAAAAACTGACAAAATCAAAAGGTTCTGCCAAGGATTTCGATAAGTATATTAAGACACTGATATAGAATTTGTTATAATCTATCAAACTATTAATTTAATGAAGTTTTGTGAAGTATTGTGAACTTTTTGTTAAGCAATAAAAGTCGTTTTTTAATGAATGTCGGGCTAATTGTGTTACATTTGCAATGTATAACATACTTTAATTTTAACCCACTATGAAGAAAACCACA
>OMAS01000683.1_pt1 | contig 17675 bp, 6 predicted proteins | sample 1674031 | NCBI WGS metagenome assembly OMAS01 (sample SAMEA103958138, study PRJEB25191) | human gut metagenome | biome: human-associated habitat [ENVO:00009003]; feature: intestine environment [ENVO:2100002]; material: feces | place: Germany | collected 2013/2015 | reverse complement strand
CAAGAACGTACAACGAGTTTTTTGTTATTTATATTGGGAGTTTTGACACGCCCTCCACGCAGCCTCCATTCCTTTGCTACACGTTCTCCCACAGAATCCACGGAACTCACAGAAGTTCTTGCTGAGAATATTCTCCCACAGAATTCACGGAACTCACAGAAGTTCTTGCTGAGAATATTCTCCCACAGAATCCACGGAACTCACAGAAGTTCTTGCTGAGAATATTCTCCCACAGAATTCACGGAACTCACAGAAGTTCTTGCTGAGAATATTCTCCCACAAGAATTCACGGAACTCACAGAAGTTCTTGCTGAGAATATTCTCCCACAAGAATTCACGGAACTCACAGAAGTTCTTGCTGAGAATATTCTCCCACAGAATTCACGGATCCACACAGATTGTTAGGCTGCGCAGACCTCCTACAGAATTCAGATCTCAGAAGTTAGGCTGCGCACCCATCCGTAGCGGCGGTATCCTGCCGCCGCAGCAACCAATAACGCTAATTTTTAGGGGGTGCAGCATCTGTGAAAATCTGTGACATCTGTGGGAGCCTCCTCTCAGCAAGAAGGTTCTGTGAATTCTGTGGATTCCGTGGGAGGTTCTTCCCAAGCAGAAGGTTCTGTGAGATCTGTGGATTCTGTGGGAGGTTCTTCCCAAGCAGAAGGTTCTGTGGATTCTGTGGATTCTGTGGGAGGTTCTTCCCAAGCAGAAGGTTCTGTGAATTCTGTGGATTCTGTGGGAGGTCTCTGGCCTCCGCAGCACCAAGCCTGTAGAGTGGCAGTGTGTAATTGTTCAACAACAACATGATTGGTGTTATTGGTTGCTGCGGAGGCCGGAGACCTCCGCTACGGATGGCTGCGCACCCAAATCCGCTTAATCCGTTGTTAATTTAACGCATAAATTCCAAGAAAATCCCACCGTCACCGTACGGAATCTGATCGGACGGCGTACGGAATCTGATCGGACGGCGTACGGAATCTGATCGGACGGCGGACGGAATCTGATTGGACTGCGTACGGAATCTGATTGGACTGCGTACGGAATCTGATCGGACGGCGGACGGAATCTGATCGGACGGCGAACGGAATCCGATCGGACGGCGAACGCAACACGAAAGAGTTTCAAATTATCAAAAATGGCAAATATAGGGCTAAAATTTGCAAGAAATCGGCGTTTTGATAGAAAATGGCTATTTTTTGTAAGAAATATCCTACTCTTTTTGCAGATTTTTAGCTTACTTTGCAGCAGAAACTTAACACAATATTGTTCTGGTGCTACACATATATTATATGTATGCGCAGAGCGGTGGAGTGTTAGCCTGTTAAACCTAAAAGAGTATTCACGCTAAAAGAGAATGGATATGACAACAAACGACGGTAGCTCAACCAAAGATACAAACATAACCAACACAACAGGACTAACTCAGACTGGCACCAATGTCCGTCCCTCAACCAACACTTTTAAAACTAAGACAACGAACAACGAAACTAAGACAACGAACAACGAAACAAGGACAACGAACATCAAGACAACGACAGAACGAAACATCGAAACCAAGACAGAACCAACAACTGAAACCTCAACCGACCAAAACGCGACGACTAAGACAAAACAAGACACCAAAGCTACCCAGTCGTACATAACGATGGACTTCGATCCGCCCACCACGATGAAGGAGGAGCAGGATCTGCTCTCGGCTATGTACGCCAGTGCCTGCGTACCAAACACCATGCGTATGTCGTACGACATGGTGGAGGATATGCTGACCGACCACATCGACCTCATGGAGGGCGACGACCTCGAAATATGCAATAAGGACACCGAGCTGATTAGCATATAGCCGCAAAAACTGAACCTGCATATCGCGCAAAAACCAGATTAGAATATAACAAGAAACAATATATAACAATGAAAAGAGTAAAGAAGAAGTATCAAACCCCTGTGATCCACTCTATTGAGTTGGGTCCGATCAGTCCCGTCACCGCTTCTAGTGATGTCAGCATCGACTTTGACGGCAATGCCAGCGGCAGCGGAAAACCGCCAATGCAGAGTCCGTCGCGCGACCTTTGGGAGAGCGGCTTTCAGACCGATGACGACGACGAGACGGCGTACGAATACGGTTGGTAAGCGCCGCTCTTCACCGTCGGACAACTCCAACCGACACTGTCTGGCAACGACCAACAGTAGAACTAAACCAAAACCCATTAGCAAATCAAAAAAACAGAACAGAATATGAAGAAAAGAATTTTCATGCTTGCGGTCTTGATATTGTCAGGGCTGCAATTTGCCGTGGCTGCAATAGACGAACAGCTGCGAGCGCTCATCACCGCCTCCGATGATATCGAGGTGATGGAAGTGACTAACGACGAGGCGAACCCGTGGAAGGTGGAGAACGGAATGGCGTCTACCACACACGGCAAGACAACCACTAACGTAACTGCTACTATTACAATCAAGTTCAGAGCAAAGGGATACATTACGTTTCAGTATTCCGATACCTTCGACCCTTGGACTAACGATGATTATAAAATAGTGAAGTTGGATGATGTTACATATGCAAACAACTATGATAAGCATACAACCCTTACCACTTTCACTCACTATATATCTCTTGAAGAAGGCGAGCATGTTCTTACATTCTCTCATAGACACCAAAATTCCACAACAGGCAATTATTCTCAGGTTCTTTCCATTGGCAATATCCGCCTCGAAACTATAGAGAGTATGTATAAGACAATCCACCTCTCTGCTCCAGGTACGCTTGGTAATGAGGCGTTGGGGCATGTCAACACTTTGCCCGAAATGCGTGCTTTGCGTCTTTCTGGCAAGATGAATGCTTCCGACTGGAATGATATCAGTAAGATGACTGGACTCGTGGCTATAGATATGACAAATGTCGACGTTGAAACAATACCAGCCAATGCGTTTACTAAAACTGTGATACGCTTTATCGACTTCCCGAAAACGCTTAAGACAATTGGCAGTAGTGCCTTTTACGATAAATTATTAACTGGTCCCCTTGTGCTGCCCGAAGGTTTGGATAGCATCGCCTCGGAGGCGTTCTACAGAAACTACATTACAGATGTTACAATACCGGCGAGTGTCAGAGTTATAAATAGTTCTGCTTTCCGTGGCAATGCATCTTTGGTGAGCGTCACTTTAGGAAGTGGTCTGACATCAATAAGTTCAACGTGTTTTTATGAATGTAGCAATCTCGCTATTGTGAAAGGTGGCGAAAATGTAAAAACGATAGCTAATAATGCTTTTAAAAATTGTAAACTTCTGACAAGTGCCGCTGATTTAGCGCCAGTAAGCGTTGGAGATTATGCATTCCAAAATTGTGAGAAATTGGATAGCTTCAATTTTTCAAATATAAAGACGTATGGTAGAGAAGCGTTTGAGTATTGTTATGCTCTGAAAGAAGCCGACTTAAGTACAGCAACATCTTTAGGTATAGAGTGTTTCTATAATTGTTATAATCTTAAAAAAGTAAAGTTGGGCGATAATATTACTACTATTCCAGGTGGTTCTTTTAGCCAATGTCATGCTCTTGAGGAAGTGATACTTGGTTCTTCAATCAACAGTTTGGGAAACAATTGTTTTGGTAACAACCAAGCAAACGCCTTGAAGCGTGTGTACATCACTGCGCCCGCTCCTCCTGCCGTAGGTAGCACACCATTCTATTCTCCTACAAGCGTAACGCTTTACGTTCCCGAATATGCAATGGTGAGCTACAAGCTCGACAACTACTGGAGTCAGTTCACAAAGGTGGAGCCGAATCCGAACCAGCCCGACAAGGTGAACCTCTACAAGAAGCTGGAGCTTACCAGCAATGCCCGCATACCGAACTCGCCGGATATGTATCTCGGCAAGGGAGGCGCGCTTATCGTGAACGGCGACAATGCGCAGACATTCGGCAAGTACACCCAGTATATGAATATAGGTGAGACTTCCTCTTCGCTCATCAGCCGTTGCAAGGAGATGACATCTATATCTTCTCAGTTCGATTTCTTTATAGGTGCCACCTCTGGCTCTGGTTATTGGTATTATTTGTGTATGCCGTTCGACGTGAAGCGCAGCGACATCATTCTGCCTGAAGGCACAGCTATCGCCGTGCGCTATTACGACTCTGAGTCGCGTGCTACAAACGGTGCAAGCGGCAACTGGAAAGACGTGCCTGCCGACTCTATTCTGCACATGGGCAAGGGTTATATCTTCCGTTCAAGCAAGGAAGGCAACGTAGGCTTCCCTGCTACCGAGGAGACACATAACGCCATCTTCCGCAGCGAAGCCGTAACCACACCGCTCGTTCAGTATCCTGCCGTGGAGAGCGCCAACGCAGGATGGAACCTCGTGGGTAACCCATATCCATGCTTCTACGACATCTACTATATGGATTTCGCAGCACCTATAACAGCATGGGATGTTGACAACCGTACATATAAGGCATACAGTGCTACCGACGACAATTTCGTACTCACACCGCAGCAGGCATTCTTCGTTCAGAAGCCCGAGCTGGTAGACGCCATCACGTTCCAGCCGGCGGGCAGACAGATCAACAAGACCATCGACCACTCGGCTTTGGCTATGCGCCGCGCAGCACGCAGCAAGCAGGTGCAGCGCAAGCTGGTAGACGTGTCGCTGACATGCGACGACCGCACCGACCGCACACGCGTCGTAGTGAACGCCAATGCTTCTGACGACTTCTGCGCCGACAACGACGCTGTGAAGATGATGGCTTACGAGGGCACACCGCAGATATACACCATCGCCGGCGTTGACCAGCTGGCTGTGAACGAGGGTGCTCACCGTGGCGGTAGCGTGGCATTAGGCATGTATCTGCCTGCCGACGACGCATACACCATCGCCGTAGACCGCGACGAGCTGGGCGTGAAGCTGCTCGACTACGGCGTGGAGGTGGAGATGCCGTACACCTTCAGCGCCGCTGAGGGATACATGGACGACCGCTTCACACTCACCTTCGAGGCACCCACTACGGGCATCAACACCGTAGCTACTGACGCCGACGCCGACAACGCCATCTACACTATCGACGGACGACGCGTGAACAGCACCGCTCAGAAGGGCATCTATATTCAGAATCATAAGAAAATAGTAAAGTAAAGCTACTATGATCAAGTCAAGATATATACTGACTCTCCTCGCCATGCTGCTAAGCATGGTGGCGAGAGGACAGGACTTCAACCCCGACAGTCCTCCTGAACCTGGAGCACGCTACAAGCTGACGCTGAAAGCCCAGCCTGCAGAGGCTGCCACCGTGAGCGGAGGCGGACTGTATGCTGTGAACGCCAATGTGAGCGTGAAGGCTGTAGCCCGAAACGCCAACTGGCGCTTCAAGAACTGGACCGACGCTGAGGGTAAGGTGGTGAGCACGAGCAGTGCGTTCACTCACCGCAAGCTGAACAGCGCTGAAACACTCACCGCCAACTACGAGTATCAGAAGACAAGCCGCCTCACCGTGGCTTACGACCCGTCGTCGATAAGGGCGAGCGAGGTGAAGGAGTATGCCGTGGGCGTCACCTACTCTTATACGGCGTCTACGTACAGCGACTATACGTTCGTCAACTGGACAACAAGCGACGGAACGGTTATCTCTACAAATCGCACGGTAAGCTACACCATCACCGAAAACGACGAGACCATCACTGCCCACTACCGCTTCACGCCGGGCAGTCCGGCTGAGCCTAACGAGACGAAGCCGAAGCATAAGGTCTACTTCAAGTGCGACCCCGCAGGTCTGACAGGGTTCTATCAGACCAACGGCTTCTCGGTGTCTGAGGGCAACACGTTCAGAGTTGAGGTATACAGCGTAAGCGACTATGAGTTCAAGGGCTGGACGCGCGAAGGCAGCTCCGAAATAATCGGACAGTATCGCACGTTCAACGGAACGATGGGCAAAGAGGATGTGCATCTCGTGGCACATTTCGAGTTTAAGCCGTCGTCGCCCAGCGAGCCGTCTACCGACAGCAAGCAACGACACAGCCTCTACGCCACAACTACGTCGATGTATCGCGGCGAGACAACGCTCCTGCCTATATACATGCAGAACACGGGCAACGTGAAGACGCTCAGCTTCAAGCTGCATCTGCCTAAGAATCTGAAGGTGGATGTCACCAATATACAGAAGACGCTGCGCACCGACGCCTACACCGTTCAGGCGGCGCAGGAGGACAGCGTGCTGAGCGTGAGCCTGGAGGGCGGAACGCAGATCGTGGAGCACGACGGAGTAGTGGTGCGCATACCGGTGAGCGCGCAGGAAGCGCTGAAGGACAGCGTGTACACGGTGAAGTTCAGCGACATCGCTGGCACAACCACTGCCGACGCTGTCATCAACTTCACCAGTCGTTCGGGACGTCTCGTGGTGAGCACGCCCGAGGAAGGCGATCTACAGGCGAAGTTCTCTGTAGAGACATACATGAACCGCGCCCAGTTCACCAATCTTAGCGGCGAAAACGCAAAGACATTCGAATGGAACTTCGGCGACGGCGCTACAAGTACCGAGCGCAACCCTATGCACAGCTACGCCGAAGCCGGCACTTACACCGTGCGTCTCACGGCGCGTGGCATTGTGAAGACCGTCACAGCCGAACAGCAGATAATCATCAACCCTGCCAACACATGGTCGGCGAGCGGCGACTACCGACTCGACCCCACAGCGAACAGCGCACGTGCGTTCAAGTCGATGCACGAGATGCTCTCTCTGCTGTCGCAGTGTACGCCCGACGGCACCATCAACGTAAAGACCGGCGGCAAGGAGGCGTTCGACGCCAATCTCCAGTCGGCAGACTCGCTGGCGCTGCTCAGCACGCTGACAGAGAAACTGGGCAAGGCGGGCGTCGTGATGGCGTTCAAGAACGAAGTGCAGAACCCCGTTACGCTGCGCTTCAACGTGGCAGCCAACAGCATCGACATGCAGAAGGCTACCGACTTCTTCCGCCATATCTCGCTCGACAACGTGGTGGTAACGCTCAACGGAGCCGCGATAAACATAGGCGAGATAGACCGCTTCTCGGCACAGACCATCTGTTCGGGCGCAAGTACGCAGCCCGAAGCGTTCGCCGCTATAAGCAGCAGCGAGAAAGTGAAGGTGAAGTGGACGGCAAGTGTGGCTGAGGGCTGCACCGTACGCGGCTATCAGCTCACCGGCACCGGCAATCTGCCAGCCATGACGCTCACGAACGAAGGCAGCAAGACCGATCTCGTTACGTATCATGTAAGCGTAGAGCTTGATGGTGTTGCCATGTACACATATATATATAAGGTGTATGTGAAGCCGTTGCTGAAGAGTCTCGCGCTCAGTTCGCCGTCTGACAACGCAACGCTCGAATACGGACAGGTTACGCTCAGCTGCAGCAATCTCGGACAGGCTGCTGTAGGCTATACGTTCCACTATCGCCGCACCGATGCCGAGGCAGAGAACGCAGAAGAGTGGAAGGAAGTGAAGACGACAACGCCTTCAACAGCGTTCGTGCCCGTAGAAGGCGCCTCGTACGAGTGGTATGCTACGGCGCATGGCGAGTGCAACGAGACTGTCGAGAGCGCACACCGCACGTTCAGCATACGCAAGCGCTCAGACCTTACGGTTGAGTCGGTCACAGCGCCGGCGGAGGTGAAGGCAAACACTACGTTCCAAATCACGGCTGTTGTGCGCAACATCGGTAAGGGTGCTACACGCAGCAGTGCTTGGACGGACGTACTCTATGAAAATAGACCCAGTGGAGCGGTTCAGGTTGGACAGCAAGCTCATCGCAGCGTGTTGCAGCCAGGCGAGGAGTACACAGTTACTTTCAATGTCACGAGTCCCGACGCATCTACAGACGGAATAAGCTATTTCGTGAAGACAGATGTTTGGAATGAAGAGACAGAGTCTGACGAAAGCAATAATATAAAGAGCACAGGAGTTGTTTCAATCATCAACCGCTACATCGATGCAGCCGACTACGAGGCTTTGAAAGTGCTTTATCAGGCAACCAACGGCGGAGCATGGACCAATAAGACATGGCGCATTGGCAGCAATGCCGTAACGTCTACCGGTTGGCCCGGCGTCACATTCGACGAAGAAGGTCATGTACTGGCTATCGATCTTCAGAACAACAACCTCCGAGGCACGCTGCCTACAGAGGGAATGGAGATGAAGAGTCTGCGCACGCTCAATCTGAGCGGAAACAGTTTGAGTGGCGATGTGGCTGCGTTCTGCAAACTCCTGCCTGCGCTTGAGACGCTCAATCTTGGCTACAATCTGTTTACAGAACTTAGCGACGTTCTGCCTGCCCACATCACCTCGCTCAATCTGCAAAGCCAGCGCGAAGGATACAGTCTCTCTACCTTCACGCAGCAGGAGTGGGCTATGGGCGACAAGCAGGCTGACATACAGCTCGGAACGCTCATCGCTTACGACCATAAGAACCAGAACTTCAAGGCTCGCCCGACGCTCCGCATCTATACTACCGCCAACAACAGTTATGTAGGCGAGATGAGATACACAGACGGAGCCTACCGCTACTATCTCAGCGGTACGTACAACTACGCAAGCGGCACGGAGTTCTGCATCCGATCGTATGAAGGCGTGGCACAGAACAACCGCCTGCGTGCTAAGCTGACGTGGACAAAGGGCGACGTGAACGCCGACGCATCGGTAGATGTGCTCGACGCGCAGCAGACGCTCAACTACATCATGGGCACGCAGACCGGCAACTTCAACTATCCGGCAGCCGACACTTATCAGGGCGGCGGCATCAATGTGCAGGACGTCGTGGCAACCATAAACATCTTCATCGGCAGCAACGACAATGCCGACCAGAAGAGTCTTATGGCTGCGCAAAGACGCTGGACGGAGAGCATGGGCGAAGAAGCCTCTACGGCTAACGTGCTCAGCGTGGAAGACGACGCATTGTGGCTCGACGCAACCGACCAGGTGGCTGCGTTCGACATCACACTCGCTGGCGTTAAGGCCAACGACGTGAAGCTCGCTCTCAGCAAGCAGCGCTATCAGGTCGTGACACACAACACCGCAAACGGCGTCCGCGTAGTGATAATAAGCACTACGGGCGACATCATCAGCGGACGCACCAAGCTGTTGCGACTCGCTAAGCCGGCAAGAGTATACCAGGCGATGGCTGCAGACATAGATGCACAGCCGGTAGGCGTGGCGTTTGAGGGTCAGACCACAGACATCGACACCATAACCACAGACGTCGACAGCCGCGAAGCTGTATACAGCCTCGACGGACGCAAACTGAACGGCGTTGCACGCGAAGGCGTCTATATTGTGAACGGAAAGAAAAAGGCTATTAACAGACATCAATAGACATGAAGATCAGAAGATACATAACCATGATGCTGTTCTTGCTGATGTACATCACGGCAACGGCTCAGAACAACCTGTCGGTAGGAAAGCTGACAGGCGGTCAGGGCAAGGACGTGCTGATACCTATCAGCCTTGAGAACACGGACGAGGTGGTGGCGCTGCAGTTCGACCTGCAGCTGCCATTCGACCGCTCGTCAAGAACAGCGCCGACGCTGAGCCAGTCGCGTATAAACGAACACACGGTGTCGGTAAGAAATCTCGGCAACCATAAATATAGAGTGGTTGTCGTGAATATGAGCAATCGTCCTCTGTCGGGCAACGCCGGCACAATCATCAATTTCCCGATGGCTGTGCCTACAGGTTTGGACCCCGGCACGGAGTACGCCGTAAGCTTGTCGGATGTTATCATCACAAACCGAAAAGGCGACAACATCCAGAGCGATTCTAACGTGAACGGCAGCTACACGGTGCAGAGAGAAAACGCTCCCGACCTTGCTACTACCGACGTCAATATCACCGAGAGCACGCTTGTGCCCGGCAAATCGGTCACTGTAACTTGGAAAGTGAGCAACATCGGCAACGCCGATACGCGCAGCGGCTGGACCGAACGTGTCTATCTCGTGAGCAACGGGACCGAAGAAGCGGTGCACATAGGCAATACCTACTTCAGTAATACGCTACTCAAGGGCGGCTACATCGCACGCAGCGCCACCTTCAACCTCTCGCAGACCGTCGGTCTCGAAGGCGAAGTGACGGCGAAAGTGGTGGTTGAGCCCAACAGCGGTTGCGGCGAGTACAACGCCGACCGAGCTAACAATACCGCAAGCGGCGGAACCGCCGAGCTTGAGAAGCACTTGTTCCTTACCGCTCCCGACAAGAGCGTGAAGGAAGGCGAGTCGATGCGCCTCACATTGAAGCGCAGCGGCGACCGTGGTATGGACGAGACATTCAGCATTGCTTCGTCTTTGCCCGAACACGCTAAGGTTCCGGCTACGGTGACCATCGCTAAAGGCCAATCGGCAGCGTCGTTCGACGTGCATTGTCCGGACAACGACGTGGTGAACGCCTACTCTAAGGTCACCATAACCGTGAACAAAGCCAACGGATACCCGCAGGATGTCGCCACATCTTTTAATATAAAGGACGACGAACTGCTGCCTCTCAGCGTAAAACTCGACAAGACTGAGTATAACGAGGGCGAAACGATGAAGGCTACCGTCAGCGTGCCTTACCGTATCGGCAACGATACGCTCACGGTCTACTTCAGCGTGGAGAAGCCGAAGCGCTTCCGCCTCCCGAAGAGCTACACCTTCGAGCCTGGAGCGACAGAAGCTGTGATTGATATTCCGATCATTGACGATAACATCGCAGCCAACGACGAGACATTGCAGCTCAGCGTGTCGGCAGACCATCATCTGACGGGCAAAGCGCTGTTTGTGCTGAAGGACAACGACGTGCCGGCGATAAGCATGACTCTGCTGCCCACAACCGTGAGCGAGGCGGCAGGCTACAACGCCATTCACGCCACCATCAAGCGCACCGAGGCAAAGAACAGCAAGATTACGCTGAAGCTGAGCGACGACAGCAACGGCGAACTCTACTACACAACGCCGATAACCATGCCCGAAGGCATAGAGGAAGTGACGTTCCCCATCGGCGTGAAGGACAACCAGAAGGTTGACGGCACACGCAAGGTGAAGTTCAGCGCAGCTATATACATCACCAATTGCGGCTGCTCTGCGATAGGCGACAAGCAGACCGTGGTGAGCGACACCATTACCGTCCTCGACAACGACGGACCGACGCTCAGCGTCACTTCGAACAAGACAACCATCCTCGAAGGCGACGCTACAGGCGCTACGCTCACCATCAGTCGCAACGACGCAACGACCAATCCGCTCACGGTTACGCTGAGCGCGAAGGGCGACGACCTGCAGTTTGCAAAGACAGTGACTATCCCAGCCGGAAAGGAGAGCGTTACAACCCCGTTCGTCGCGTTGAGCAACGAGGCCAGCGAGGGCAACCGCACCATTTCTGTCATCGCAAGCAGCGAAGGCTATAGTCCAGGTACGGTGTGGATGCTCATCTCCGACCAGACTCTGCCCGACGCAGAGATGCAGACTCCTGCATGCGACGCAGAGATTGAGGCTGGAAGCAAGGCGAAAGTGAAGGTAACGGTGAAGAACATCGGTGCCATCAAGATGCCGAAGGGCACACAGATACGCACAAGCATCGGTACAAGCTCTACGATGACGCAGACAGATGCCGACATTGCGGTGGGCGCAACCTACACATCTGTTGTGGAGCTGGACGCACCGAGCGTGCCCGGCAAGTACAGAGTGACGGCAGAAATCAACCCGAACGGCACCGTAACCGAGTTGCAGACCATCAACAACAGCGCCTATACCGAGACAACCGTAACGACAGCCTACACTTACGACGTCAAAGCCGAGAAGAATACGTATAACATTGGCGAGAAGGTAGTGCTGGGCGGCACGGTGAAAACACGCGGCGGCACTGCGGCAGCCAACGTTGAGGTAGAACCATATATCATCTATGCCGGTTCGCGTATAGCTCTGAAAGCCACCACCGACGCCGAGGGCAAATACTCTGCAGAGTACACCATCCAGGCAGGTATGGGCGGCGAGTATGGCTACGGTGTCTGCACACCGGGCGAGAACATCAGCGCCCAACAGGGCACTTTCGCCGTGTACGGCATCTCACGCACAACAACCGAGTATATCAAGCACGAGATGTATGAAGGCGATGTGGCTCGCGGCACTATCAAGGTGAAGAACATGAGCAGTCTGCCGCAGCACAGTCTGACAGCAACCTGCGAACCGAACGAGCAGTATGAGGTTACGTTCGGCGACGACACAGAGCTTGCGGGCGGCGGAACAGCCGAGATAAGCTACACCATCAAGCCGCTTTCGCTCTCTAAAACTAAGGAGTGGGACCGCCTGACGTTCAACATTACAACAGCCGAGGGCGCATCGCTCAGCGTAGTGACCTACAACTACACACGCAAGCATACGCCGAATCTCGTGGTGTCTACCAACAGCATCAACACCACCGTGACCAAGGGCAAGGTGCGCACATATCCCATCGTGCTCACCAATACCGGCATAGCCGAGACAGGCAAGATAACCGTATCGCTGCCTGCCGCGCTTTCCGACTTCATCAGTCTGGCTACGCCTGCCACAATGCCGTCGCTGGCAACGGGCGACAGTGCTACGGTGATGCTTAAGTTCAACGCTGCAAAGTACGACGTGAACATCTACCAGAAGGGTAGCATCGCCATCAACTGCAGCGAGGGCAACGGCAAGCAGATTGGCTTCAACGTGAAGGTGGTGAGCGAGGAGAAGGGCAACCTTCGCATCCGCGTTCGCGACGAGAACACCATATACGGCAACAAGGACGGCGAGCATCCGTACGTCAGCAACGCCAGCGTGCGACTCACCGACTACAACACCGGCGCACTCGTGATGCAGGATGTGACGGGCGCGGACGGCAGCATTACGTTCAGCGATCTGAACGAAGGCTACTACCATTTGCACGTTACGGCAGACCGCCACGACACTTACGACCAGAACGTGCTGGTGAGTCCGGGCGAGACAACCGAGCATCTTGCCACAATCAGCTACCAGGCAATCAGAGTAGACTGGACTGTGGAGGAGACAGAGATAGAAGACGAGTACGACATCACCACCAAGCTGACGTACGAGACGCAGGTGCCAGTGCCGGTAGTGGAGATGAATGCTCCCGACGCAATCATTCTTGCAGACATCAACCGTGGCAAGAGCGCACTCTTCAACGTAGTGCTGCGCAACCGCGGACTCATTGCCGCACAGAACGTGCAGTACACACCGCCAACGGCAGACGGTTTCGTGTTCATGCCGATGGTGGAATATGAGGGCTTCACGCTCGCACCTGAGCAGAGCTATGTGATACCGGTGCTCGTGATGCACGAGGAGGACTTCAACAGCGACGACTTCGCACGCAACGTGAAGCGCAAGATGGTGCAGTATGCTGAGGGCAGAGCAAAGAAGAAGTGCTTCGGCAATATGGGCACCCAGTTTGAGTGGCCCTGCGGCGACGGCGCTAAGTACGCATGGATAGGTTCTATCATCAGATTCGTGCAGGACAACGCCGAATGTTCTGACCCACCACCAGCAGGTGGCGGACACGCTGTGTTTTATCCAAATATACAACCTGGCTTGGGCGGTGGTCCTTGGGGCGGTGCTGGCGGCTATGCAACGGCGAGCGGCGGCAGAACAGACGCCAAGGCTCTGCTTAAGCTGTTCTGTACAGCAATAGAGTGTGTGCCGCTTCCCGACCTGCCAACTTGCGTGGCGCCAGCCATAACCAACGCTCTTGAAGGATCGGCTCTGCAATTTGCAGGCGACTGCGCTATGGACTATCTCAGCGGAAAGGTAGCCGACAAGATTCCGTTGTTCAGCTGTCTGAAGGGAGTAGCTTCCAACTATGGTCCAGATATGGTAGAGTGTCTCGGAAAATGGGGTAAGGAGATGGCTGATAAGTTCAGCAAGGCGCCGATGCGCAAGGCAGCTGCTGCCGAAGACAAGCCTATGCCGGCTCTGATGGAGTCGTCGGGCTATAAGCAGTTCCTGTTCTTCAGCTACTTCGACACATACATGGAGTACAACCGACAGCTCACCAAGGCGCCTGAGGCTATAAGCATGAAGGACTTCGGCGTAGAGCTGATGTCGGCAATACACCAAGCCGACCTCGAACTGCAGAAGATGCGTGTGGACGGCACGCTCTGGACGTTCGACCTGAACACCATTCCGGACAACACCACGGTGGACGACAAGAGCCAGGGCGTAGGTCCGTACCTCACATCGCTCATGCCTAACAAGAGCGCCAACATAGCCGACTTCTCGCTGCGCAACTATGTGGAGCGTCTGCGCAACACATGGAGCAAGGAGGACGGACGCGGCTATATCAGCGCTAACCACATGGACGAGGCTGTTGTAGCAGACATTCTGCAGACACGCCAGAACTGTGTGACGAAGCTCGTCAATCTGGGCATACCTACATGGACCGACCTCATGGGCAGCGCACGCAAGGACATGCTGCAGTATATGGAGACGCAGTCGGAGAACACCTGCGCACAAGTGAAGCTCGAGATAAAGCAGAAGCTGGTGCTCACGCGTCAGGCGTTCCGCGGCACGCTCACCATTGAGAACGGATCGAGCAACGCCATCGAGGACATCCTCGTCGACGTGAACGCTACGAACATGGAGACCGGCTTCATGGCTACATCGCGCGAGATGCAGATAGCTATTGAGAAGATAGAAGGCTTCGAGGGCGAGAAGGACGGCGCATGGCGACTGGGCGCAGGCAAGAAGGGCGTGGCTACCATACTCTTCATTCCTACCAAGTATGCAGCGCCCGAGAACCTCACCACCTACAGCTTCGGCGGAACGCTGAGCTTCAAGGACGGTAGCACGACGCAGAACCGCTCGCTCTTCCCCGTGAGCCTGCAGGTGAAGCCGTCGCCAGAGCTCGACCTCACTTACTTCATGCAGCGCGACGTATACGGCGACAACCCGCTCACGCCCGACGTCGTTGAGCCGGTGATACCTGCCGAGTTCTCGGTGCTCATACACAACAAGGGCAAGGGCGACGCCAACAACGTGCGCATGATTACGAAGAAGCCTGAGATTGTGGAGAACGAGAAGGGACTGCTCATCGACTTCGACATCATCAGTTCGAGCCTTAACGGAGGCGAGAAGACGATGGCGCTCGACGACGACATCGCAACGCAGTTCGGCACTATCGCTGCCGGCACCGCATCTTACGCCATATGGGACCTCACAGCGTCGCTCATGGGCCATTTCACCGAGTACGACGTGAGCGTTACGCACGTGACCGACTACGGCAACCCCGACCTCTCGCTGCTCGACCGCGTCACCATACACGAACTGATACACAGCCTGAACGCCACAATCGGCGACAAGGTGTACCGCGCATGGATCACGAACGACGAGCCCGACGCGGAGGATGCGCCCGACCATATCTACTTCGCCAACGGCACTGACGAGGAGCTCGTGACGCTGAGCGGGGAGACCAGAATGGAGCGCATCGACAACACGCACTACCGCGTGACGGTGCCCACCGGCATGCCGCGCAACTGGTTCTACACGGCTGTGGCTAACCCGGCTGGCAAGTACGCGAAGATACTCAGCATAACCGACGAGACGAACAACCGACCGCTCGACCCGGCTAACTTCTGGACAACCGACTACACGATGAAGGACGGCATAGACCCGCAGCTCGACTATCGTCTGCATATTGCCGACATCGTTTCGGGCAAGGGCACGAACAAGTACATCGTGGAGTTTGAACCGATACCTGAGCTGCGACTCGACGTGAAGAGCATCACGACGGTGCCTGCCGACGACCAGATTGCGGAGAAGCCTATCGAGGAGCTCACCGTGGAGTTCAACAAGGACATCAAGCCCGAGACCTTCACACGCGAGGACATCGTGGTGCGCCACGAGGGCAAGCTCTACAGCGGCGACATCGCCATCGCGCCGAAGGACGAAGCCACGAAGCGCGTGTTCAAGCTCAACACAAGCGGTCTGAGTGAGAACGGCTACTACGTGCTGCAGGTGAAGACCGACAACATCACCGACGCCGAGAACTATCAGGGCGCTGAGGGCAAGATGGTGAGATGGATGCTCTTCAAGGACGGACTGGTTCACTACAACGTGCATGTTCTGCCGCTTGCAGAATGGGGAAGTGTGGAGTGTGTGAAGGACGTTCCTGCAGAGACGCCTGCCACAGCCGCAAAGCGAGGCATGAAGAAGGCAGAAGCCAACAGCGGACAGCTTGCTTACGGCAGCGGAATGACCTTCAAGGCTACGCCGAGCAAGGGCTACAAGTTCGTTTGCTGGAAGGACAACGCCATCGACGAGGTGCTCTCAAACAACGCCGAATACCACGTGGAGGCACGCAATACGCTCGACATATCGGCTGTGTTCGAGGCTGAGACGTATAAGGTGACGGTGAAGTGCGACGCCGACGGCGGAACGATGGACGTGGCATCCGGACTCTACGAGTACGGCACGAAGCTCACGCTCGACGCCAAGCCCAACGAGGGCTACCGTCTGGACGGCTACAAGCTCAACGGTGTGCAGACCGAGACGGCCGCTCCGTATGAACTGACAGTTGAAGGACAGACAGAGGTGGAGGTGCTCTTCCACGACCTCTCGCCCGTAGACGTGATTCTCGACGAGCGCAAGGACTATCAGCGCCCCGTTGAATACGTGAGCGCAGCGAGTCTGGAGAACGGCACGAACGTGAAGCTCTACCGCTCGTTCCTCAAGGAAGCATGGAACACTATCTGTTTGCCGTGCGCCGTGGAGAACCCAGAGGAGGTGTTCGGAGCAGGCACGCAGGTGGCGCAGCTCGCAGGTATGACGCCGACGTCGCTCACCTTCGAGTATGTAGAGAAGATGGAGGCTAACACGCCGTACATCATAAAGCCTACAGCGGTGAACAACGCGGCTTATGCCAACGTAGCGTCGCCAACGGTGCTCTACGACCTCGGAATGCGCACGCTCGAAGACCTGCCCGAGGGCAAGGACCGACCGACGTACGAGACCGAGAGCGGAGTGTCGTTCATCGGAGCGTACCGTGTGGAGAACCTGCCGGCTAACGATGGCTACTACTACATCAGCGGCAACAAGTTCTACTACATCGACGTGCCCGTGCCCACTACACGCTACCGCGGATTCTTCCATTCCGACGTGCACAACGGCGCGATGCTCAGTCTGGCTTTCGGCGGCGGAACGACAAACATAGAGGATGTCTACTTCCTGCCTGCCGGCGCCGGCGACATCTACGACCTCACCGGCAAGAAGGTGCGCTCGAGCGGCGAGTCGCTCGACGGACTGAAGCCCGGCGTGTACATCACGAAGAACAAGAAGTTTGTTGTGAAGTAGGTTGGAGATGTTGATGTGGTGAGATGTTGAGATGTTGAGGTGTTGACATTTGATATTTCGATGTTGACATTTGAGATGTTTCGATTTTGACATCTCCCACTACTTTCAATGAAAAATCCCTCTAAGAGGGACAAATCTGCTGAATATTTCCCTCAATGAGGGACGTTTTAAGCCCAAAACGTCCCTCATTGAGGGATTTTTTTATTGCTGTTCGGTAAAACTGATAATGTGGTCAAAGACGGGCTGAAAGCCCAACAATCACATAGCCCAGGGCAGCGCCCTGGGTAAACATTATACCCCACATCTACATTCGCCCTGAAAGGGCAAAAGCCTAATTATTAAGGTGTTGCCCTTACAGGGCGCACTACTCAATA
>OMAS01000659.1_pt1 | contig 18147 bp, 13 predicted proteins | sample 1674031 | NCBI WGS metagenome assembly OMAS01 (sample SAMEA103958138, study PRJEB25191) | human gut metagenome | biome: human-associated habitat [ENVO:00009003]; feature: intestine environment [ENVO:2100002]; material: feces | place: Germany | collected 2013/2015 | reverse complement strand
TATGCCCAAGGAATATGTACAATAAAAGAATTTTGGTCGTTTTACAAGTAAATTCCCACGAAACCCTATAGGTTGCGGATTTGAGGATAAAAACTAAATAACAGAAATATGAAAAAAGTATGGGTTATGATGCTGGCTACATTGATGGTTTCTTCCACGATGATGGCTGGAAATGTGAAGAAATCAACTACTCTTCCTATTGAGGGAGAGATCGTAAAGGCTTCTCATCCGATGATTCAGTATGTTGGGCGTGTGAGCTTTGCTAAGAATTCTGATGTAGCCAGTTTCAATTATCCGGGAACTACGATTGAGGCTAGTTTTCAAGGGTCTTCTCTGAAAATGCTGTGTCGCCCGAAGACTGGATATTTCATGGCGCAGATTGATGGTTGCGAACCTTTCAAAGTGGGCTTTAATGCCGAACGAGATTCGGTTGTTACCCTGGCTGCGGCTTTGCCAAAGGGGGTGCATCATGCTAAGGTGATGTATGTGATAGAAGGCTTGTTCCGCAAACCGGAATTCAGGGGATTCGTTCTTGATAAGGGATGTCAGCTCGTTGAGGCTCCGGCTCTCCCGGAACGGAAGATTGAATTTATCGGAAATTCAATCACCTGCGGTTATGGCGTAGAAAGTATCAACATGTCTGATCCTTTTGAGGATGAAACGGAGAACCATTGGCTTACTTATGCCAATATCGTAAGTGACAGTCTGAAGGCTCAGCATACTTCTATCTCCCGTAGTGGTATCGGTGTATATCGTAATTATAATGGTCCGAAGACAGGTGATGCCGATAACATGCCTTGGCAATATGAATATACCTTATTTGACCAGCATGATGAAAAATGGGATTTTGCCAAGTATCAGCCTCAGTTAGTCTGTATCAATCTGGGTACGAACGATCTTTCTACCAAGAATTATGATATTCAACTCTACGAGAAGAATTATCGCATGTTTCTTAAAACGGTACGTAGCAAGTATCCTCATGCAAAGATTGTGATGTTGACAGGTCCGATGCTCGGCGAGAAGGAGAGTAGCAAGCAGCGAACTGTGCTTGATAGAATCTGTGCAGATGCCAATAAAACCGATAAGAACATTTACCGTTTCGATTTCAGTTTCCAAAAAGGAGATTTAGGTTATGGTGCCAGCTGGCATCCTAGTATGTTGCAGCATCGGAAGATGGCAGCAGAATTGCTTCCGTTCCTGAGAAAACTGATGAATTGGAATTAAATGAAATTGCATGTTTCCCAAACAAAATTATATGATAACAATGAACACAAAAAATCTATTATTGTTGGCATCTCTTACATTGGCGATGCCTCTGACAGCACAGACTCCACAAGAGGATTTCAAGCGGGATATTACGCTTTCGGGTAGTAACTATGTAGCTTATCGTGGTCCTCAGAAGCAGTTGACTGCGGCTCCTAAGGGTTATAAGCCTTTCTATCTGAGCCATTATGGCCGGCATGGTTCCCGCTATATGATAGGCAAGAAGGCTTATGATGTGCCTTATTTCTCTCTGCTCAAAGCGAAGCAGGAGGGCAAACTGACAGCTAAGGGCGAGGAAACGCTGGCTAAGGTGAAGATGATTCGTGAGGAGGCGAAAGGGCGCGATGGCGAACTGACTCCGCTCGGAGCTCTCCAGCATCAGGGTATTACCAGAAGAATGATGGAGCGATTCCCTGAGATTTTTGCCGGTAATACGAATATTGAGGCCCGAAGTACTTTGGTAATCCGATGTATCCTCTCTATGGAGAACGGTTTGCAGCAGATGCTGCGTATCAATCCGAAACTTCATATCTTCCATGATGCCAGCGAGCATGATATGTATTATATGAACCAGGGCGACAGATACCTGGACAGCTTGAAAAACAGCGTGGGTATCAAGGTGGCACTGCAGGAATTTGCACAGAAGCACGTTAGCTATAGCCGTGTGATGCAGGAACTGTTCAACGACCCTGCCTGGGTGAAGCAGAATATCAACCAGGGTGACCTGAACAGAAAACTTTATGAGATGGCAAGCTCAATCCAAGGCACGGAACTGAGAGGCAAGGTTTCGCTCTATGACCTCTTTACGGAGGAGGAACTGTATCAGAACTGGCTGAATGCCAACATCTGGTGGCAGATGGCTTACGGCAACTCGCCTTATACGGGCAATGTGCAGCCGTTCTCCCAGCGCAATCTCTTGAGAAACATCATCCAGAAGGCAGATAGCTGCATCGCTTTGCCGCATCCGGGAGCTACATTGAGATATGGACACGATACGATGGTTACTCCGCTTACCTGTTTGCTGGATTTGAATGGATATGGCGAAGAGATTAAGGATCCGGAGAAGATTGCTTCTCAATGGTGGGATTATAAAATTACTCCGATGGCTACGAATTTGCAGTTTGTTTTTTATAGAAACAAGGCGAATGATGTGCTGGTGAAGGTGCTTTTGAATGAAGACGAGGCTACTTTGCCTATCAAGAGCGATGTGGCACCTTATTACCATTGGAATGACTTCAGGGGGTATTGCCTGAAAAAGCTGGCGGGGTATAAAAGGTAAAAATGAAGGCTACTGACTGCTGGGGGACAGGCGATGGAATCGCCTGGAACGGGGGCAGGAGGGGGACTGGCTTCTTTTTTTGCTGAACGTGAAATGCTGAAACGCGAAATGCAGAAATGCAAATAGCTGGATAATAAAAAAGGGGGCTTAAGCTTTTTGGGCTTAAGCTCCTTTTTTTATGATGGGCGCTTTTCTTGCTGCTTTTCTTGCTGCTTTCCTTGCGCTTTCTTTTGTGCTTTCCTTGCGCTTTCTTAGCGCTTTTTATTGCTTCGATAACCAGTCTTTATCCTTCTGGTCTTCTTCGAAATCTTTTTCTGAGAAGAGGTTGGTCTGACCGGTCAGTTCGTCAATCACCTGTTGCTCGCTTTTGCCAGCATCTGGATCAAGGTTTTCACCTTCATTCTCTGAGTCAGAACCATCCGGTTCCTCATCATTATCCTCAGAAGAAGGTTCTGGGAATCGGGTTGGTTCCAGTTCCTCGATACTTTCAATCTTCCATGTCGTGAGGCGCTTACCCTTTGCCTTGAAACTCTTCTGCGCAATGAACTGCTCGGCATCGATTTCTTCGGCAGGACGGATGGCATCCACACCGCCATAAGTAACCTTGATGCGTGGATAAACCGTATCGGTAAGCAAGATGAGCTTGCAGTTAGGGTTCTCGCCCATGAAATTCTGATGGCGCTTGGTGGCATCCATCGTGAATCGCTTGATGTATGGATATCCCTGATTGTCGGCATCGTAAAGGATAGCCGTCCAAATCTTGTGCTCATCCCATTTCTCTAAGCGGATGATATTGTCCTCGTAGTGGTTGTTGACATCGAAATTGGTGATGTAGAATTCACCGTTGTCGAGTACTACCAAGATAGAATCATCATCATTGAATTCGCCCAGAAAGCGGCCGTTCTCATCGTAGTTGATGCGGTTTACGTCTGGGTCGAACCAAACCTTTCTGCCTCCTAACGTGCTGTGGCCGTGACTCTTCAGACCGATGCGGCGAATGGTGCGCTTGGTAAGGAGATTACCTTTGGCAGCACGTCCCTTGATCAGAATGTCTGAGAAATCCTTCTCCAGGAAGATGCTTTGGCGCTTCTTCGTCAGGTCGGGCTCCATCGTACACTTGATGATTTCTGCCTCTCCATTCGGGTTGGCGGTGAAGTAGATGACGCGGCTGCCAGGTGTGCCCTGGGTGATGTCATACAACTTGTCGCGGGTCATGGCGGTTACGTTGAATCGCTTGATGAAGTAATCGCCTTGTTTGCCGTCGCGGTAAACACAGTTGTAGATGGTGCGCTTATCGTTCTTCTTGAATACCTGAACATGGAGGATATTCTTGCCAACAAATATTTTGTCTGCTACCTTGGTGACTTTAAACTTGCCATCCTTATAGAAGATGATGATGTCATCGAGGTCGGAGCAGTTGCATACGAATTCATCCTTCTTCAACCCTGTACCAACGAAACCTTCCTGACGGTTGATATAGAGTTTCTGGTTAGCCTCTACCACCTTAGTTACCTCAATGGTATCGAAGTTTCTGATTTCTGTTTTGCGAGGATGGTTCTTTCCATACTTGCCCTTGAGATATTCAAACCAGTTGATGGTTACATCGGTCATGTGAGCCAGGTCGTTCTCAATCTCAGCAAGTTCAGCCTTAATCTTCATCAGCAGTTCGTCTGCCTTATCCTTATTATATTTAAGGATTCGCTGCATCTTGATTTCCAGGAGTTTGAGGATGTCCTCGCGGGTAATTTCCCGATGGAAGGCATATTCTACCATACCCTTACCGTCTACTTCGGCAGTAAAGAGTTTGTCCTTGAATGGCTCGAGTTTAGAATCGATGAAGGCAACAACCTCATCCTGACTTTTACTCTGCTCAAACTTTCGCTCCTTGTAGATGCGTTCCTCGATGAAAATCCGTTCGAGAGAAGAGAAGAAGAGCTGCTCCTCCAATTCTCCCTTTCTGATCATCAGTTCCTTGCGCAGCAATCCCATTGTGCGGTCTACGCTGTGGCGCAACACATCGCTGATGGTGAGGAAAACAGGCTTGTTGTCTTCGATGACACAGCAGTTGGGCGAGATGTTGATTTCGCAATCGCTGAAAGCGTAGAGTGCATCCATCGTTTTATCTGATGAGGTACCTGGTGCCAGATGCACAAGAATCTCAACATTTGCCGAAGTAACATCGTCTACCTTGCGTGCCTTAATCTTACCCTTTTCTACCGCTTTGGTGATAGAATCGATGAGGCTGCCTGTAGTCTTGCTGAATGGTATCTCGCTGATAACGAGTGTCTTGTTGTCGAGCTTGTCTATCTTGGCTCTTACTTTCAATGCACCCCCTCGCTGTCCATCATTGTATTTGCTTACATCGATGGCACCGCCTGTAGGGAAGTCGGGATAGAGTTGGAATGGCTCGCCCTTGAGATAGTGGACGGCAGCATCGCAAATCTCATTGAAATTATGTGGCAAAACCTTACTGCTCAATCCCACGGCAATACCCTCGGCACCTTGTGCCAGGAGCAGCGGGAATTTGGCAGGGAGCGTGATAGGCTCCTTGTTTCTGCCATCATAAGAGAGTTGCCAGTCGGTGGTTTTAGGATTGAAAACCACATCGAGAGCAAACTTAGAGAGGCGTGCCTCGATATATCGGGGAGCAGCAGCACGGTCGCCCGTAAGAATGTTTCCCCAGTTACCCTGCGTATCGATGAGCAGGTCTTTCTGTCCCATCTGTACCAAAGCATCTCCGATAGACGCATCACCATGAGGGTGAAACTGCATGGTATGTCCCACGATATTGGCAACCTTGTTGTATCTTCCGTCGTCCATGCGCTTCATAGAGTGGAGGATGCGTCGCTGTACCGGTTTCAAACCATCCTCAATATGAGGAACGGCACGTTCGAGGATCACATACGATGCATAGTCGAGGAACCAGTTCTGATACATTCCGCTGAGGTGATGTACTGCAGAAGCATCGAATCGGTTCACCGGCTTATAATCGGAATGTTTCTCGGTCGAAATCTCCTCGTTGTCATCTTCCGCAGCATCCTGTTCAGATTCTGCAGAAGAATTTTCCAAATTTGGCGATTTTTCCTCTTCAAGACCGTTTTTATCTTTAATTTCGTCGCTCATATATAGCTTTTAATACTTATTTTATTAATTTATGGCAAAAATACAACAATTTTTCGAGAAAAAAGAGTATCTTTGCCGAAAATTTGAAAAAAATAAGATTTAATCATGGCACAGGAAGATGTTTTTAAGAAAATTGTAAGCCATTGCAAGGAATATGGCTTCGTGTTCCCAAGTAGTGAAATTTATGATGGCTTGGCTGCCGTTTATGACTATGGTCAGAATGGTGTTGAGCTCAAAAACAATATCAAGCAGTACTGGTGGCAGAGTATGGTGTTGTTGCACGAGAACATTGTTGGTCTCGATGCAGCTATCTTCATGCACCCTACAGTATGGAAGGCATCTGGACACGTAGATGCTTTCAATGACCCATTGATTGATAACCGCGATTCAAAGAAGCGTTATCGTGCCGATGTGCTCATCGAGGACCACATGGCTAAGTATGAGGAGAAGATTGCCAAGGAGATTGCCAAGGCTAAGAAGCGTTTCGGCGATAGCTTTGATGAGGCTCAGTTCCGTGCAACTAATCCTCGCGTTCTGGAGAACCAGAAGAAGTTTGATGATCTCCATGCCCGCTATACTGAGGCTATGCAGGGTCCTAACCTGGAAATGCTGAAGCAGATTATCGAGGATGAGGGTATCGTCTGCCCTATCAGCGGTACCAAGAACTGGACTGATGTCCGTCAGTTCAACCTGATGTTCTCTACCCAGATGGGTGCTGCCAGCGATGCTACAAGCAAGGTATATCTCCGTCCTGAGACAGCTCAGGGTATCTTCGTAGATTATCTGAGCGTTCAGAAGACCGGTCGTATGAAGTTGCCATTCGGTATCTGCCAGATTGGTAAGGCTTTCCGTAACGAGGTTGTTGCTCGTCAGTTCGTATTCCGTATGCGTGAGTTCGAGCAGATGGAGATGCAGTTCTTCTGCCAGCCTGGTACTGAGATGAAGTGGTTTGAATATTGGAAGAAGGTTCGTCTGGCTTGGCACGAGGCTCTCGGTATGGGTAATGAGAACTACCGTTACCACGATCACGAGAAACTGGCTCACTATGCCAATGCTGCTACCGACATCGAGTTTAAGATGCCATTCGGCTTCAAGGAGGTAGAGGGTATCCACAGCCGTACCAATTTCGACCTTTCTCAGCACGAGAAGTACAGCGGCCGTTCTATCAAGTACTTCGATCCAGAGAAGAACGAGAGCTATGTACCTTACGATGTAGAGACATCTATCGGTGTAGACCGTATGTTCCTCAGCGTAATGTGCCACTCTTACTGCGAGGAGAAGCTGGAGAATGGCGAGACACGTGTTGTTTTGCGTTTGCCAGAGGCTTTGGCACCTGTTAAGTGTGCTGTGTTCCCATTGGATAAGAAGTATGGTTTGCCAGAGTTGGCTCACGAAATCGTTGACGAGCTGAAGTTCCACTTCAATACTCACTATGGCGATCCTAAGGATTCTATCGGTAAGCGTTATCGCCGTCAGGATGCTATCGGTACTCCATTCTGTATCACCGTAGACCACGAGACTCCAAACGATCATAAGGTAACTCTGCGTTATCGTGATACCATGGAGCAGGAGCGCGTAGCTATCTCAGATCTTCGCAGCATCATCGAGGAACGCGTAAGCATCACTAGCGTATTGAAGAAGCTTGGCAAGGAAATCAAGAACTTCTAATTAATCAAATACATTTAGATGAATCTTAAGAGTTTGAAATATTTCTTCTTCCTCATGATGGCAGTGATCACACTGTCATCATGTAGCGAAGATGATGATAATGTCTCGGAATATGCCAACTGGCAGGAGCGTAACGAGCAGGCTTTTGCCGATACATTGGCTTATGCCAAAAAGATGGGCGAAGCTAACGGCTGGTACGTTTATAAGAACTGGACGTTCGAAAACCAGACTCCGACTCTGAACAAGGATCAGAATGGTAATTTAGTGACCCTTACTTATAAGGATTGCGATAATATCATCGTTCATGTTCTGAAGAAGGGAGAGGGTACAACTTCTCCAATCCTTACCGATTCGGTACAGGTGAGCTATCGTGGTCGTTTCATTCCTACTAAGAATTATGCGGAAGGTTACGTCTTCGACCAGAGTTTTACGGGTACTTTTGATGCAGCTACAGCTAAACCTATCCGTAGTGTGGCCGGTGGATTTATCGATGGCTTTACCACCGCATTGCTCAAGATGCATCCGGGCGACCATTGGCAGGTGTTCATTCCATACCAGCTGGCTTATGGCGAGAGAGGTAATTCTTCAATCCAAGGCTATTCAATGCTCCGTTTTGAGATGGTGCTCAAGAGTTATAAGAGAGCTTCTGGCAAGAAGTGGATTACTGAATAATAAGAATAAAGATTTAGAGAAAGTATGTGCATATGTTTGAAATGATATATGCACATATTTTTTTGTATGAGCGATATACGAGAAATTAATTTATGCTTTATAGCAAGAAGACAGATTATTTGATGGAGTCGATTCGCCTGGGTAGGGAGATGGATCGGCGCGAGAAACTCAATCTTATTGTAGGGTTGAGTATACCTTCTATGTTGGCTCAGATTTCTACGGTGATGATGTTCTTCATCGATGCTTCTATGGTGGGTCATCTGGGAGCAGAGGCTTCTGCCAGTATCGGATTGATTGAGTCAACTACCTGGCTTATAGGTAGCTTGCTCAGTGCAGCGGCTACAGGCTTTTCAGTACAGGTGGCTCATTTTATCGGGGCTAATGATTTTGCAAATGCCCGTCAGGTGTTTCGTCATGCGCTGATTTGCGGTGTGGCGTTCAGCATTTTTGTTTCTCTTCTCTGTGTCGGCATTCATGGTTATCTGCCTTATTGGCTGGGTGGAGGTGCTGATATTGCCACCAATTCCTCTCGCTATTTTCTGATATATGGTCTGGTACTTCCATTCGTTTTCCTTTATCATATATCCGAGATGATGCTGAAATCTGCGGGCAATATGCATACACCTAGTGTGATGGCTGTATTGATCTGTATCTGCGATGTGATATTCAATTACCTGTTTATCTATATCCTGAAGTTGGGTGTTGTGGGGGCTGCCTTAGGAACGGCGATGGCTTATGTCTGCATCTCTCTGCCTAATCTTTATCTTGCAGGTTTCAAGAATAAGATACTGAATCTCCGTCAGGACCATGTCCGTTTCCGTTGGGTCAGGTCGTATGTTCATAATGCCTGTAAAATCAGCATTCCGATAGCCATACAGAACATATTGATGAGCGGGGCGCAGATAGTGAGTACCATGATTGTGGCACCTCTTGGCAATATAGCCATTGCTTCCCATTCTTTTGCTATTACGGCAGAGAGTCTTTGCTATATGCCGGGTTATGGAATTGGTGATGCGGCTACCACTCTGGTGGGACAGACGCATGGAGCAGGGCGAGTAGGTTTGTGCAAGAATTTTGCCTATATGACAGTAGGACTTGGAATGGCTGTGATGGCTGTGATGGGAGTGGTGATGTATGTCTTTGCTCCTGAGATGATTGGCGTTCTTTCTCCGGTAGAAAGCATCCGTGAGATGGGAACCATCTGTTTGCGCATCGAGGCTTTTGCTGAACCATTCTTTGCAGCCAGCATCGTGACCTACTGTGTTTGTGTAGGAGCGGGCGATACCAGGAAACCGGCGATGATTAATCTCGGTACCATGTGGCTGGTGCGCCTCACTCTGGCTTATGCGCTTTCCAAGAGCTATGGCTTGGAGGGAGTATGGATAGCGATGGCTACCGAACTCACATTCAGGGGAATCCTCTTCCTTATCCGTCTCTTCAGAGGTTCATGGATGAAGAGTTTTCATGTAGGTTAGGATTGGTTTTCTGCCTCCAATGTTAGTTTTAGGTTAAGATTTGCATACATCGGGAAGATATTCTCTAAAATGTTTGCAAATCTTTTTTATTTTTCTTAATTTTGCATCGCAGACAGTAACCATGTCACAGGTTTTGTCGTTATATATAGGTGAACTTGTTAAGTAGCATGATATATATAATAAGGTATATAGAAAGAATGATATAGAAAACAATAAATATATAAATAATTAAAATCAGATGAAACTAAGAAAGATTTTTGCAGTAGTTGTGCTGTTCCTTTCTGCAGGTACAGCGATGGCACAGCAGATGCCAGCTATTCCGGTAGACAAGAATGTGAAGATAGGTCGTCTTGATAATGGATTGACTTACTACATTCGTCACAACAGTTATCCTGAGCATGTAGCCAGTTTCTACATCGCACAGAAAGTGGGTTCTATCAATGAGGATGATGACCAGCGCGGTTTGGCTCACCTCCTCGAGCACCTCGCCTTCAACGGTACCGATCACTTCAAAGGTAATTCCCTCCAGGATTACCTGCAGAGCATCGGCGTGGAGTATGGTAGAAATCTCAATGCCTATACCAGCGTAGAGAAAACCGTATATTACTTCACCGATGTACCTACTACCCGCCCTACAGCCGTAGATTCATGCATGCTCATCCTCAAGGATTGGAGCAACGGTATCTCTCTTACCAAGGAAGCCATCAATGACGAGCGCGATGTGGTACACAATGAGTACCGTATGCGTATCGTAGGTCAGCAGCGCATGATAGAGCGTTCACTTCCTAAACTCTATCAGGGCGAAAAGTATGGCTATCGTTTCCCTATCGGTTTGATGAGCGTTATCGATGGTTGTAAGCCAGAAACTCTCCGTGCTTACTACCGCAAATGGTATCGCCCAGACAATCAGGCTATTATCATCGTGGGTGATGTAGATGTAAATCATATCGAAGCTAAGATTAAGGAACTCTTCTCTGGTATCAAGGTACCTAAGAATGCCGCTAAGATTGAGAAGGTAGAAGTATCTGATAATGATTCAGCCATCTATGTTATCGACAAGGATAAGGAGCAGCAGGTTGATCTCTTCCAGGTTTATATGAAGCACAATGCTGTGCCAGATTCTCTGAAGGGCAATATGAGCTATCTCCTGAAGGGATACATGGATAACGTGATTTCTTCTATGATTGCTGCCCGTTATGCAGAGAAGGCATTGGAGCCAGACTGTCCATATCTCCAGGCAAATGCCGGTGATGGTTCATACCTGCTTTCAAGCACTAAGGATGCTTTCACCCTTACCGGTGTAGCTAAGCCAGGAAAGATTAAGGAGGCTTATGCTGCTGTTCTCCGCGAGGCACAGCGTATGCATGAGTTCGGTTTCACTGCTACTGAGTATCAGCGTGCCAAGGATGAATTCATGAGCCAGGTTGACAAGGCGCTTGCCAACAAGGATAAGATGAAAAACGAGCAGTTTACCACCCAGTATGTGGATAACTTCACTTCTAACGAGCCTATTCCGTCAGTAGAAGAGGAGAGCCAGATCTGGAAGATGGTAGTTCCAAACTTGCCTCTTGAGGTGATCAACAGCTATGCCAAGCAGTTGGTTTGCCAGAGCGATACTAACCTTGTATCATTGGTAATGATGCGCGAGCAGGCTGGTGCCGTTTATCCTACCGAGCAGGAACTCTCTGCCATCGTAAAGCAGGTACGTGCTGAGAAGCTCGAGGCTTATGTGGATAATGTTAAGCAGGAACCTCTCATCGCTCAGGCTCCTAAGGCTGGTAAGATTAAGAAGACTGTTGAGAACAAAAAGTTGGGCTTCAAGGAGTTGACTCTTTCTAATGGCGCTAAGGTGGTATTGAAGAAGACTGATTTCAAGGACAATGAGGTTGCTTTCGCAGCTTCAGCCAATGTGGGCTATTCTACTTTCGGCAAGGAAGACTTCCTGAATGCTGCATTTGCAGCAGATGTGCTCAATGCTAGTGGTCTTGGCGATTTCTCAAGCAATGAGCTTGATAAGGCTTTGGCAGGTAAGCAGGCTGGTGTTTCGTTCACCTTGAGTCCTTTCAATCATGGTTTGAAGGGTAATTCTACTCCTAAGGACATCGAAACCCTGATGCAGCTCATCTATCTCAAGATGACCGCAGTAAGCAAGGACCAGAAGAGTTTCGACAATATGAAGAGTATGATGGCTACTGTTCTTGCCAACAAGAGCAACAACCCAAGCCTCGTATATCAGGATTCTGTTCAGAGCACCCTCTATTTGGGTAGCAAACTTGCCCGTGTGCCAGAGGCAAGCGATATAAAAGATATCAACTACGACCGTATCCTGGAGATTGGTAAGCTGTTCTACGGCAATGCCAAGGACTTCACCTTCTATTTCGTAGGTAACTATGATGAGAAGACTCTCCTCCCACTCATCGAGCAGTATATCGCTAGTCTGCCAAACAAGGGCTTCAAGCTGAAGAACAAGCAGATTCCTTATGCTAATGGTAAGGTAAGCAATGTCTTTACCAAGGCAATGGAGAATCCACAGAACCAGGCAACAGAGATCTGGTATACCAAGGCTCCATTCACCTTGCAGTATATGGTTCTTGCTGATGTTTCAGCCCGCCTTTTGGAGATGAAGTATTTGCGTACTATCCGTGAGGAACTCAGCGCTGCTTATCATGCAGGAGCAAACTATGGTTTGCTTCGCGATTATGATAACAAGGCTGCCATCTCTATTTCTGCCGTGGCTCAGTTGAACCCAGAGAAGTCGGATATCGCTATTCCTTACTTCTTCAAGGGTATGGAAGAGACCATGGCCCAGCCAAATGCAGAAGACCTTCAGAAGGTGAAGGAGATCCTCCTGAAGCAGGCTGCTGTTAGCGAAAAAACCAATGGTTATTGGATTGGTGCGTTGAGCACATACGAGCGTATGGGTGTTGATACTCATAGCGATTACAAGGAGATGGTGAAGAATCTGAAGGCATCTGAGATTTCAGACTTCCTGAAGAATGTCATCTTGAAGAGTGGTAATCATTTCGAGATTATCATGAAGGCAGTGAAGAACGAGAAGTAAATCTCGGACTTGATATAATAAACTTGAATAATAAACGAAAAAATCCCGTTGTACAAGCCAGATGGCTGACAACGGGATTTTTACGTTTTTTTTCTTTTCCCAAAATTTTTGAAACTCATCATTTAAGAGTCGTTTCGAAAAATCTCTCTTTAAAAAGAAAGGATGCGTCTTTATATTATATAAGAGCATCATCTTTCCTCCTTTACGTCATGTTTCTGAAGAGTATTAACCTCTTCTCTTTGCCTTAGAGGCAAGAGCCTCGCGGCGATCCTGAAGAATCTGTTGGCATCTATCGATAGCCTGATTCTGATTTTCTGAATTTACCTTAATTAAATCATTCATAACCTATTGATATTTGTTAACCGCTTGCAAAGATAGGGGTTTCTACCTATTTCTAGGTATAAAATGCATGAAAATACGTGTTTTATTCGTTATTTTTTGATGTATGTCAAAAAAAAGTGCAAACGATTGAACAGTTTCCCCTCCTTTAGACCGATAATTATCATTTCCTGAACGATATTTTCATAGTCTTTTAAACGAATTGTCATAGTATTCGTCTATAATAGCGTAGAAAGAGCAGAAATGCTGAGTTTTTAGGGAGATTCATACCGCGAAATAGGGATTTTTCTTATCGTATTTCCGTTTTTTTTGCGAACTTTGCACCCGAAAGAACAATAGGAAGTATTGGGTATATATCAATAAGAGTGATAAAAATAAATATATAGAAAGCAATGAAAAAGGTATTTCTTTTGGCTGCCCTCGTGCTCGCATGCACAGCTGGCAGCAACGCAAGCGCTATGAACGAGGCAGCGCTCAATGCCTCAATGTCTGAGATGATGCCGGTTAAGAAAACGACTAAGAAGACAACAAAGAAAACTTCGAAGAAGACAACAAAGAAGACTTCTACAAAGAAAACAACTTCTGCTGCATCTAACACAACAGCTGCGACAACAACAACTGCAACAACTGCAGCAACAACCAGCAATACCGCTACATCTACCAGTACAACCAGCAATGCAGGCTCTTCCGTTGCAGGTATCTTGGGTGCCGTACTGGGCGGAAACTCTAACAGCAGCAGCTCTGCAGGTAGCAGCATTATCAATGGCATTCTGAATAATGTAATCGGTTCAGGTACCTTCAGCAAGCAGGATCTCTGTGCCCATACCTGGAAGTACAGTAAGCCGGGATGCGCCTTTACCTCTGAGAATCTCCTGGCAAAGGCTGGCGGTGAGATTGCTGCCAACAAGGTAGAGGAGAAGTTGGGTGAGTATTACAGCAAATTTGGTCTCAGCGGCTCAAATACCTATTTCACCTTCAAAACTGATGGCACTTTCGCTGCCAAGATAGATGGCAAGTCATGGCAGGGCAATTATACTTTTGATGAGAAGACTCATGCCATTCAGATGAAGGGCTTGCTCTTGAGTATGTCGGGCTATGCTACGAAGACTACCAACGGCATCAGCTTGCTCTTCGACCAGACAAAGTTGCTCAACCTCATCAAGACCATGGGTGCCCTTAAGGGCAGTTCTACGCTCAGCGCTATCGGTACTATCGCCAATAATTACGATGGTATGCGTGTAGGTTTCGAGATGACTAAGTAATTTAAGTTTCGTAAGTTCAGGAGTTAAAGAAGTTAAATGAGTTATCGCTCCCTACGGTCGCTGAGGAGTTAAGACAATAGTCTTTTTGGCGCAGTTTTTAAGCAGCAAGACATACGTCTTAACTCCTTAACTTCCTTAACTCCTTTAACTTCCTGATATGCGAAAGTTCAGTTGTTTATTTCACGTTCAGTTTCAATGTCTTTACATCCTTGCTGTTGGTTCCTATCATAATCTGGAAGTCGCCAGGTTCTATCACGTGCTTCAGATTTGCGTTGTAGAACTTGAGCATATCTGGGGTGATATCAAAGCTTACCTCTTTACTCTCACCTGCTGCCAGATGGATGCGCTGGAAACCTTTCAGTTCCTTTACAGGGCGGGAGATGCTGGCTACCATGTCACGGATGTAGAGCTGCACAATCTCGTCAGCATCGCGGGAACCATTGTTCTTAACGGTGACGCTAGCTGTAATCTTCTTGCCATCCTGCCATTCGGTAGCCTCCTCATTGCTGATGCCGACCTCCTGGCTGCTCAGGCGGAAGTTGCTGTATGAAAAGTTGGTGTAGCTCAAACCGTAACCGAAAGGATAGAGCGGACCATTGCTTACATCCAGACAGTTGCTGGCAAACTTGGCAAACTTCTCATTATCGTCTGCTACAGGGCGGCCGGTGTTCTGATGGTTGTAGTAGAGAGGCTCCTGACCGGTAGTCTTAGGCATCGAAGTGGTGAGCTTACCCGATGGCGATTTGTCGCCAAAGATGACATCGCAGAGTGCATCGCCCATCTCTGAACCTCCAAACCATACATTCATGATGGCTGGTACATGGGCTTTTTCCCAAGTAAGGACCGTAGGACGGCCCGCAAAGTTGAGGAGCACTACAGGCTTGCCCGTCTTCAGAAGTTCGGCAAGCAGTTCGCGCTGTACGTCCGGCATCTCCAGGTTGGTACGGCTACCGCATTCGCCGCTCATCTCGGCGCTTTCGCCCATAGCACATACTATCACATCCGCCTCTTTCGCAACCTTCAGCGCTTCAGCCTTCATCTCAGCCTCGTTGCCCCAGTTGATCGGTTTACCGGATTCGCCGTTTTTCTGCAGTTCCTGATTGCCCCAGATATTGCTTCCCTGGGCATATAATAAGGTGGCTTTTCCAGCAAGTGCATGCTCCATTGCCTCCTTGATGGTGGTATATTTCGATGGTACCTGAGCCACGCTCCATGTGCCGGCTATGTTGTTTCGGGTGTCGGCAAGCGGACCTATCAGGGCTATCTTTCCTTCCTTTTTCAGTGGCAGGATATTTCCTTCGTTCTTCAGGAGCACGAAGGTCTCTGCTGCTACATCGCGGGCTGCCTGACGGTTCTCTGCGGTATAAATCTCGCTCTTGCTGCGCTTGGTGTTGCAGTAGCGGTAAGGGTCGCTGAACAGTCCCAGTTTATATTTCGCTTCCAGGATGCGGCGGCAGGCGATGTTCACATCCTCCTCGCTCACCTTTCCTTCTGCTATGCTCTTAGCCAGATGCTTTACGAAGGCGTTGGAACACATATCCATGTCGGTACCCGCCTTCAGTGCCTGTTCTGAAGCCTCCTGGATGTCTTTTGCCGTTCCGTGCTGCAGAATCTCGGCGATAGAAGCGTAATCTGTAACCACGAAACCGTTGAATCCCCACTGCTTTCTCAAGACATCGGTCATCATCCATTTGTTGGCTGTAGCAGGTATGTAGTCGATGAGATTGAATGAAGACATCACGCTGCCCACGCCAGCCTTCACCACTGCCTCGTAAGGTGGCAGATACTGGTTCATCATGCGCACGCGGCTCATATCTACCGTGTTATATTCCTTTCCGCTCTCAACGCCTCCGTACAGGGCAAAATGTTTCAGACAGGCCATGATGCGGTTGGCTCTCAGAATCTCTTCTGTGCGCATATCCATGCCCTGGTAGCCCTGAGTCATCGCTGCTCCCATCACGCCGCTCAGATAAGGATCCTCGCCATTTCCTTCGCTTATTCGTCCCCAGCGGGCATCGAGTGCAATGTCTACCATAGGAGAGAATGTCCAGTTGATGCCGTCGGCACTTGCTTCCTTGGCCGATACTTCGCCTACCTTCTTCATCGCCTCGGTATCCCATGAGCAGGAGAGAGCGAGAGGGATAGGGAACATCGTTTCGTAACCATGAATCACGTCCATGCCTACGAGCAGCGGGATGCCCAGACGGCTATTCTTGATGGCGATTTCCTGCAGAGCCTTGATTTTGTCGAGCCCTTTGATATTGAAAACTCCGCCCATGTTCCCCTGGGCGATATCGCTGCCTACCTGAGTATCAAGTGCGCCGCCGGTGGTGATGTCGCCAGCTACCATCAGGTTCAGCTGACCAATCTTTTCCTGTAGCGTCATCTTCGCCATCAGTTGGTCGATATACTCCTTCATGGGTAGAATCTTGCCTTTCTTGGTTGTGGCAGTTACTTTTTTCTTAGGGGCTGCAGTATGGGCGATAGCAGGTGCTGCCATAGAACCAGCCAAAAGAAATGTGAGTGATAAAAGTGCTGTTCTCATTGTTTATTATGTTAATTGTTATTTTTATGTTTATCTTCTGCAATGATAATGCAAATGAGCGCAATGAAAGCTTGCTTTCAAATTGCCGAATGCAGCTTATTTTATGCAAAGATAATAAAAAAGATGATACGATGCGCGATAGGAATGTTAAAATGTGGATGAATTTTTCTTTTTCAGATAGGAATGTATCTGATAATGAGATGGATAAGAAAAATGGAGGATATACAAAAAGTGGATGCGGTATAGACGAAAAATGCGAAGAAATCTACATTTCTTCTATATCAGATTTTGTTGTTTCCGATTTTTTTATTACTTTTGCACATGAAACCTCATGAAAATAAATCGATCTTAAACGGAATCAAGTTGATGTATCGCGTAAATGAATTATGGGGAAAGGCATTCTTCTTCCTGCTCTTTGTCTTGATGCCTCTTTCTCTTGCAGCAAAAACAACAGATAATATAGAGCAGCTTCTTCATAGTCTGGACAACGCCATTGCCCATTCGGCTGATTATGTGAAGGTACGTGAAGCCCGAATTCGCGATTGGGAGCAGAAACTGAAGACCGCCAGGCGCCTAAGCAGTAAGTATGATGCCTGTTTTGCGCTCTTTGAGGAATATCGCTCCTACAAGAATGACATGGCGCTGAAATACATCAACCAGTGTATGGAACTTGCCTTTAGAATGGGCGATAAAAAGAAGGTGGGAAATGCCAAGGCGCTGCTGGCTTTCCAGGAATCTACCACGGGCGATTATGCCGAATCGTACGACCTGCTGAAGTCTGTCAATATCGCTGATCTTGATGCTGAGGGCAAACGCAACTACCTCTGGGCTTGCCAGCACCTGTATGGCGAGATGGCATATTATTCCAACGTTCCTTCCTTGAAGAAATATTATGCCGGCAAGCGTAATGCCTATCAGGCTGCAATAGACAGCACATTCAGCCATGATGATGACCTTTATCTGCAGATGCAGGCTGGCGAGGCCTACATGGGCGAGCTGTATGAGTATTTCGATTCCGCCTTCCTGAAGCTCTTTCCTGACTTTGTTGAGGAGTTCAATGCTCTCTTGAAGCCTGAAGAGCGTATCGTGCTCGAAGATGACAGCCGTCTTTCTACCACCCTCCGCATCTTTGCCCTTATCCGTCTGGGCATCGAGGACAGTTCTAAGATTGCCGAGTTCCTTCACTATTCTGTGAACACTATCTATAATTATCGCGCCAAAATCAAGAATAGTGCCATCTGTGACAGGGAAGAGTTCGAGCAGCGTGTGAAGCAGATTGGCATGAAATAAGCCTTTCTGGGCGTGATGGGTGAAATGTGCTGCAAAGGTACAACATATTTCTGTTACTGCCAAAAAACGCGCTGCAGAGTTCTGTTAAACGGATTTAACACTCGCGTTTTCCCGAGTAACTACTCAGCACCCCTATGGGCATGAGTAATCGTCTTACTGTTGTACTACAG
>OMAS01000631.1_pt1 | contig 18889 bp, 6 predicted proteins | sample 1674031 | NCBI WGS metagenome assembly OMAS01 (sample SAMEA103958138, study PRJEB25191) | human gut metagenome | biome: human-associated habitat [ENVO:00009003]; feature: intestine environment [ENVO:2100002]; material: feces | place: Germany | collected 2013/2015 | reverse complement strand
AGCGACCGTCTGTCGTTTCCCTCTTTTTGTATCTATAATATAACATAAAATCAAGCCGGTGTCAAGTGCATCGCCCTGCATAATCCGAAGAACCGCCCCGATTAAAAAGCGGTTTTCCTCACAGGCCTTATATATTTCCAGTATCTCCTGCAGTCGTGATAGAAATAGAACACCCTGCCCTGCGTTTTGTCAAGTTCATAGCCCGACTTTTCATAATCAAAGTCCTTCATAGCCTGTTCTATCTTTGCTTCAACCGCACTGTTTTCGGTCTGAAAGTCGAACGGGCCGTGTTCAAATACGATATATTCGCCCTCAGGCACATCCATGATCTGCATCTGCCTTGGTATCTCTCCGCTGTAGTCGGCAGGAAGCCTTACACCGTAAGCCTCAGCCAGCGGAATGCCCCAGCTGCATATTCTTCCCTCGGGCTCGTTTATGTACGCCATGACCTGACCGCTTCCGCTGTTCGCCTCATCACCGCCCATATCGTCGAGCTTGCCCTTGATACTGTCAAGCAGTCCGCATATAGTTGCACAATCCTGTCCGGGAATGTGACTCTGCTTTTCCCAGAAGTCGTAATACCCTATACTCTCATAGTTTCTGATATGCAGGAATTTATGAGCCGGTATCGTTACGAAATACGCCTTAATATCACTGTTTGTCTGTGCCATACCTGTTCCTCCTATACCTAAAAGATAGCAGTCGAAAGGTCTTATAGCTGTGCGGAGAATTACAGGTACAGGGTGTAAGCGGTAAGCGCTCGGAGTAATTCCGTATGCCGCTTTGAATGCCCTTGTGAATGCCTCGTGAGATGTAAAGCCATAGTCAAGCGCAATATCAAGTATGCCCTTGTCGGTATCTCTCAGTTCCCTCAGCGCAAAAGCAAGCCTGCGGTATCTCATATAATCCCTGAGCTTCATTCCCGATATTCCGCTGAATTTCCTTGAAACATAGTATTCCGAGTAGCCAAGCGTCTGCGACAGCCTGCCGAGTGTCAGCCTTTCGTCCTCGCCGCTTCTGATACACCTGTCTATGTCGTCAACAATATTCTGAATATTCATATACCATTCGTTTATCTCACTCATCTGTTTTCCCACTTACAGCTTTCTTCCGCCTTTCCGACTGAATTTATTTTACCATAAAAGAGAAGCGTCCGCTTGATACGGCTTGCTGTTTTTACTGAAGGCAGCACAGTATTTTCATATCAGATCAAGATAAGTCTTGAGATCGCCGACAAACTGATTTCCGCACCGTGCAAGCTCACCGAGCACTCGATCGGTTCCTTTTTCGGTCGTATACCAGTTTTCTTTGGTGATGTTATAGCAATGTACGGGGCAGACCGTCATATCAACATTCGGGAAAGCCATTTGATACAGCATTAAGCATCGGCGAGCATGAAAGGCTTTACAAACAATTATACCGCTTTTTATCATTATGCCCTTTTCATCAACGGCTTTACGAGAAAGAAATGCGTTATCACGGGTATGCCCCGACTTGCTTTCTTCAATGATCGCAGTCTGCGGAACGCCGTTTTTTACGAGTACATCTGTAAAAAACTCGCAGTCTGACCGGTAATCGCCACTATAAATTTCCGCTTTTGAGCGGACGCCGTGCCATTTTTCCTCTTTAACGCTTACTCCTCCTGACGGGACTATCCAATCAGTCAAACCTTGTCGGTATAATTCTGCGGCATATTCGGGCTGTTCGGGGTGTGAGCCGCCCGGCAGAAAAATCGCATCGACCTTTTGAGGTTCTCCTGACACAAAGATATAATCTGAAATATCTGTGATGATCCGGTTTGGCATAGGGGTTCTCCTCTTAGTTTTTTTGTAAAAGAAAAATGCGTGATCGATACAGCTTGCTGTTTTTACTACTCTTCCGGCGTAAAGAACACATTCCCGTCATCGTCGGTCGTAAACACCGTGAAGCCGGTATAGCACACATTTCCGTAAATGTCGTTTATAACAAAGCTGTATCTGTAGTCGCCTGCAGGCAGATTGACAAACTCTATCATATTGTCGCCGCTGTAGGTGCATTCATCACCCTCGGCTTTGCCTGCAAAGTTACCCTCGCTGTCGTAAGTATTGAATATCGGCACTATGACATCGCCCTCTTTAAGCGGAACAACGCTTCTTGCCGACTCGCCGTTTTCGTTTACGCCGTCCCATGTTCCAAGCGCCGTTATGTCATACGCATTGCCGTCCTGCGTCATAGCTATACGCAGATTTGTTTCCTTGCCATTGAGCTTTATAGGTGATGTGTAAACCGAGCTGTTTCCGTTCTTCTCCACTATGAACATAGGGATAAGATTATTCTCAATCATATACCACTGCCCGCTGAAATTATCCTCGACCAGTCCCGATGAGAAATCGACCTTTGTACTCTGGTCAACACCGAATTCGATAAGCTCACCCGTTTCCTCGTCAACACGGTAAACCGAGCAGTTTACGCTCGCAAGGTTGTTTATAGTATCGTCCGTAACATTGAAGTAGAACGTTCCCTCATCGTCAAGCACAGGTCCGACATCTATCTGCACACTGCTCTTATCACCGCAGAAGCCCATGTTGTCGGTCTTGTTGTTGTAATGCTCCCAGTTGCTCTCGTAGTCGGAATAATCCCCGTCGCTCCAGTACACCGCACCGTCCGCAAGCCATGTTTTTTCACCGCTGTACCCGTCCGTACTGCCGTTTTGTGCTCCGTAGGCTATTCTGTCAACAAACGTCATATAGTACGGACTTACGCACACCTTGCCGAATGTTGCAAGCTCGGCAGAGCCTGAAACGCCGAACGGATAGTAGGTCGAAAGCCCCGTTGAGCCGTCCTTGTCCTCGCCGTAGATGTTATACACTACCGCCTTTTCAAGCGCCGACATAACCTTGTCCGCCTTGTCGCCCGATACCGTAGCCGCTATCATAGAGCCGAGATCCACCATGTTGGTATATCCCTCTGTATCGTTGTTACTGCCGTATGCTCTTACGGTATAGATGCTTCTTACCGCATTCGCAAGCAGTGCAGGGTCAGAAGAAATATCGTTCATTTCCTCGGCGGCGTCATTCACCGCCTTTACAAGTTCGTCTATTCGGCTGAGATCCGTTATCGAAAGCGTAGCCTCGCCGCCTGCGCCGATAGCCTCGCACGATGCCATAAAGCTGTCAGCGACCGTCTTTCCGAGTTCTGCTGTATCCGCTGTCGGATTACTTTCCATAAAGCCTGCTATCTCGGTATAATCCCAGCCGTATCCCGGTTCCGTTTCCTCAGACGCAAACATATAGTCAGCGTGCGGAACAAGCATATTCGCCGTTTCGACCGTTGCCATAAGGCAAGCGTCAAAGCCGATGAACGCAAACTTATCCGTCATCTTATCGTATATTGATGTAAGCGCAGTGTCTATCTCCTCAAGCGACAGCGAATCGTTCTCGTTAAGCTCGTCGAAGCACACGCCGCTTATACTTCCTCCGCCGTGGTTCCAGAAGATAAGCCCCATTTTAGCCGCCGCATAGTTTTCTATACCCCAGCCGAGAAAATCGACAAGCACATCCTCCTTGCCCATATTGACAGATTCTTTTTCTTCGACAAGGCTTATTTCTCCGCCCGTTACAACATAACGCTGTGTCTTTTCGGCAGAGATGCCGTATGTATCAGCCCACGCTCCCGCACCGCCCGTCTGAATGACGAACTTCACGTTCTCGCTTTTTGACCCTGCGATCATTTCCTCAATGTCGCCGCTCGCAAGCCCGTTCTCGCTTTCAAGGTCACTTCCGCACATATAAACGAATACCGTCTGTGTGCCGTCCTCGCCCATAGGCTTTTCGGCTTCACGCTGTTTTCTCGTAATGCTTATCCCGTCCGAACCGCTGAACGTCAGCTTTGACGCACGACTGCCCGTAACATTCCCGTCATATTTATTATCACTGCCTTCACTGCCTTCACTGCTTTCCGCAGTGCCGCCGTCGCTCGTCTGCCTGTTGTCGCTTGCCGTGCTGTCGGAAATCTCCTCCTCATCGTCAAGGCAACCGCTCGATAGCACAGCCGTTGCAAGTACCGATACCGCAAGCAGTGCCCGTAATATCTTTTCACTTGTTTTTCTCATAAGCTCTCCTTTTCTCTTAGCCGTAATTATAACCATATTCTCACATATTAATTATAATCGTTTTTCACTGCAATTGCAATAAAAAGGCACAAAAGGCATTTATTCGGCTGAAAACGGTAATCCCCCTCGCCGCCCTAAACTTCCAAAACCGCACTATCCCTCTCACTTTTCGTAATGCTAACATCTGTATTCTCCGATATGATTCTGTATCCGCACTATCCCACCCACTTTTCGTAGGGCGAGGGGCTTGCCCCTCCCGTTGCACCGTAGTTATTGATTTTCTCAGCGTTTTTAATCTATCAATCATCAATAGCGGATTGCAATCAAATTTTCATTTTTATATATTAACTTGATTTTTGATAATTGCAATGATGTTTCGGGAGGTGCAAGCAAGGCAAGGATGCCTTAAGTGTGTGCCCAAAGTTTCGCACGGATGCGAAACCAAAAAGCACACACAGACACTCCCCTACGAATATTCCTACAATTCATCACAACCGCATATAAACTGCAAACACCAAACTTGGCTTATAAACACTTTGCCGGTTTCGCAAAATGTAGCAAATCGCCAACATTCTTGGCTCCCTTGCCAAAGGGAGCTGGATTGCGACAAGACTTTTTCTTATTATAAATTGCAACATTCTGCGATTTAATCAACGTTAATATCCGCTCAACCCTATCTGTCGCAAGACTGAGGGATCGTTCGCAACCACTGTCCCACACCAACCCTTCCAAAACCTCGCCCTTTTTAGTAAGCCATAACTAACCTAATTTTTACAAAAAAATTTTGCAAAACCTCTTGACAAACGCCGAAGTATCGGTTATAATAAAATCAACAAATCAGTAAACGTTACTGATTTCGCTAAAAACAATAAGAAAATAATGATTTTATCACTATGAAAGGATAGGTAATTTACTATGAAAAAGTGGGTATGTCCGGTATGCGGTTACGTTCATGAGGGAGATACACCTCCCGAGTTCTGCCCCCAGTGCAAGGTTCCCGGCAGCAAGTTCATAGAACTTAAGGAAAGCGAAAAGCTTGTATTTGCAGACGAGCACAAGGTAGGCATTGCAAAGGCAGTTGAGGATGAAGAGATCATCGCAGGCTTAAAGGCAAACTTTGAGGGCGAATGCACAGAGGTAGGTATGTATCTCGCTATGGCAAGAGCCGCTCACAGAGAAGGTTACCCCGAGGTAGGCCTTTACTACGAAAAGGCAGCTTGGGAAGAGGCTGAACACGCTGCAAAGTTTGCAGAGCTTTTAGGCGATGTTGTAAGTGCATCGACTAAGGAAAACCTTGAAAAGAGAGTTGCCGCAGAGCACGGCGCTACACAGGGCAAGCTCGACCTCGCTAAGAGAGCAAAGCAGTTAAATCTTGACGCTATCCACGACACAGTTCACGAGATGGCTAAGGACGAAGCCCGTCACGGTAAGGCTTTCGAGGGTCTGCTTAACAGATACTTCAAGTAAGCCGCACCAAATTCGCCGTTCCGGCTGTTTCAGCTCGGCTAAGGTTACGTTAACGGCGGATATTAACGTTATAAATATGCAAATCGAGCCGTAAGCACTCTTGCTTACGGCTCAGTTTGTTCTTATAGTAAAAACGCATCTGATACACAAAAAAGAACACCGGTCGCCCGGTGTTCTCTTTTTTTACTGTCAGCTTATTTGGCTGTCTTCACATTTGCATAAGTATAAATGCTTGTATTTGCACCCTTATAAGACGCAATCCTTACCTTATACACGCTTCCGGCCCTGAGTCCGCCAATAGTGACAGTAGCATTCGTACTGCCCTTTAACGTCTTTTTGACCCACTTGCCGCCTTTGTAAATTTCAACCTTATATCCGTCTGCACTGGCGTTTTTACCCCACTTAACGGTTATCGAGTTGCTTTTTGCCGATACAACCTTGATATTGGTTACCGGTGAAAGCACTGCAGTAACCGTAGTATAGCTGTAATCGCCGTACAGATTGTCCTTATACGCTCTTACCCTTACTTTACATGTGCTGTAAGGTGTAAGTCCGCCAAGCACAGCCTTTGCTGTCTTATTATCGGTTATGGTCTTTTCGACCCACTTACCGCCGATATAATATCCTACGTTATATCCGTCAGCGGTTGCATCCGCATTCCATATAACTACTGCCTTTGAGTCAACTGCGCTCTTTACCTTAAGACCGCTGACCTTTGTCGGAGCGGTAGTGATATAAATATCGTCGAATGTACTCTGAAGCTCACCCTTATAAGCCTTTATTCTGACCTTGTAGGTTTTGTAGCCCTTAAGCGAGCCTATTGTAACAGCAGTTTTGCTATTACCGGTCAGCGTCTTTTCATTCCACTTACCGTCTGCATAGTACTGAACGGTATAACCGTCCGCACTTTCGTTCTTATCCCATTTAAGCGTAAACGAAGAAGATGTGACTTTCTGCGTAATACCAGTAACTTTTGACGGGAGCGTATCGATATAGCCGTATGTATACGGGCTGTAAAGGTCGCCCTTATATGCGCTTACCCTTACTTTATATCGTGTTCCTGCACAAAGTCCGTCTATAACCGCCGATATATTATTGTTGCCGGTAACAGTCTTTACGGACCACTGATTATTAATGTACCACTCTACCTTGTAGCCGTCCGCTCTGGCGTTTCTGCTCCAGCTTATTCTTACCGTTTCATCGGTAGCCTTCACCGTATTTATATTCCATACGGGAGAAGGAACAGTATCAACATAGAAACATCTGAATTTGGCGGTGAATCTTCCTGCATAAGCCGCTATCCTTACCTTATATTTAAGGCCTGCAGAAAGACCGCTCAGCTTTGCCGCTACTCTGTCGCCGTCCGTGCTGAAGCCTATCTGCTTCCACTGATTGCCGACATAGCATTCGACATAATATCCGTCAACGCCGCTTATATTCTTCCAGCTTATATCGACTTCATTGTATGTTGTCTTTTCAACCGCTATTTCTTCCACATCGGGAATAGGCTTTACGGGAACACGGTTTCCGATATATGAATCCTTACATCTTGTGCATTCAAATACGCTGTAGCCTTCGTTGCGATAGTCAGGCTCAACTACTTTGATTACAACATAGTCGTGACCGAGAGGTTCGCCATACTCCGCACCGCATATTTCACACTTTGCCTTTTCGGTGCAGGTAGCCTCTCCTCCGGAATGCTCACATTCGGTTATCGTAGCCGTTACAACGTCCGACTTCATCGAAACTCCCGCAGTTGCAGCATTGCTGTAGGTAAGACGGCAGTAGTACCTGCCCGTTGTGAGATTTTCGAGCGACAGCTTTCTGTCTGTAGCACCCTCTATCTCTGTTTCGTTGCCGTTTTCATCAATGGCAATCCACTGATAAGCAACATTTGCGTCGACCTCGCCTGAATACCACGGCACTGCACTTATTTGAAGTGACGGTATGTCGCCTGGATAATAACCGTTGGTGTAATATACAGTATCAATCGGCTTGATTATCTGCATCGGACATAACCGTACCGTAAATCCGTTTGTCGATGATGCCGTTGCCTTATTAAGACTGTATATATCTATCCACTCTTTTGTTCCTCTGTCCTGTACCCAGAAGCCGGGATCGATATAATCGGCTATCACCTTATTCGGGGCATTAGTTATGATTTCGGCAAACCCACCTGACGAAATGGATACATTACCGCCGTTTATTGTAAGGCAATTTATATTGTTTGCGGCCATTGTAACATTACCGCCGTTTATGGTCACATTGCTGCCTGTTGCAAGCCCGTCAAATGTGACATCACCGCCCCTCACTATGAATGCGTCTTGATTCTCAAACGCTGTCACCGCACAACGTCCCGTAACCGTCAGCTTTGCCTTGCCGTTTATGATGATCGGACGTGAGAACGCTGTACGAACTGCGTACTTGAGCGTGAAGTTACCTTCGGTTATGACTAACTGACCGCCGTATCCGTTCTTGTTATAAAGCGGATATAAGGTACAGCCCTCGTTTTCGCTCTTCTGAGCGTCTTTCGCAGCCTCGTCAAGATTGTTATAATACCTGACATCGTCGCCCTTTGTTATCTTTGCATTGAACTTGCTCTCGCATATCTCGCAATATGTCGGCTCAGTAATGTTGCCTGCGGTTTCCTTGTCCGCTGTAGGATCGACCACCTGAGAATGATCACAATCAACAAGGTCTATACTTACAGTGTTCGACTTTATTTCATAGCCGTCACCGGTAGTAACTACGAAGTATATCTCGGCAACATCGCTGTCGCCTGCCTTATCAATTATTTCGTCTGCCGACAATTTAGCGTCCTTTACAAGTGCGCTTAAGCTGCTATAAATTATATCTCCGCTTACATAGGAGTTTATACCGTATCTCTTACTTACATACGAGTCGTTCAGGTTCGAGCCGTGAGCAAGAGCAAGGTTGAACTTCAGCGTGGGGTTTGCGTTGCTGTTGCGATACAGCTTGTTTATTTCTGTGCTAAGCGTTGCGCTCTTTATCGGCGCTTCTTCTACATTCACCGGTTTATTGTCGTTATTCACACTGCTATAAACGCTCTCTGCACGTTCTGCAATTGAAAGCCATGCACCGCCGTCCTTTTTATATGCATAACCGTCAGCCAGAACAGATTCAAGACTGCCGTTTGCTATCTCGATGTTGTAGAATTTACCGCCGCTGATTTTTGCTTTAGCGTTACCTATAATGGTCAGAGCGTCTATAACGCCGCCGCCTATTTCTGCGTCGCCGTCTATGTAAACCATCACCGATGTGAATTCACCGCCGTTGATGATTAACTTTGAGTTTGCGTAAGCTTTAATAGGCATCCGCATTTTGCCATCGCCGCCTACGGTAAACATACCGCCGTCGGATACTTCTACAGGTGCATTGAAAGCAAAAGTGCCACCCAGTTTTTTACCGTTCAGTGCAAGCGTTACATTGCCGGTAATGGTAACGCCCTGTGTAAGTTCGCTGTTTGTAATATCCTTATACAGCGTTACAGTAGCCGTACCTGCCTCGTTAGCCTTGTCAAAAGCGTCATAAATATCGCTGAACAGATCTGTCATTTCGCCGCCGTCAGCCGTATAGCTTACAGTTGCGGCGATTTCCTCATTGCAGTAAGGACAAAGGTTTCCGTCAAGCGCATAACTGTCGTTTTCGTCTTTATGGTCGCACTTTATAACATTAAGATAATTGGCTGTGGTCATGCTCTGAATTTCAGCATATTTGAAACCTGAACCGACAATCGCATTTAAGCCTATAACTCTGCTTCCGCTCGCAATTGCCCTGCCTAAAGTATAATTGCTTTCATTTTCGCAAGTGAAGATGTTGAACGTACCGCTTACTATAGAGACATTATATCCGCTTCCACCGGTCGTGTCTGCTTTCATGCTTAAATAATCGGCATTAACATCATTGATGACCGTGTCTCCGCCGTTTATCGTTATTGCGCCGATATTAGCACCATCGGCACTAACCTTTCCGGAATTTACAACTAAATAATTCAATGTGGCTTTACTGTCAATTAAAACATTGGCATTCTCACCCGATACCGTTACACCGGTAAGTGAACTTGAGGCTTTTTGCGGTGCCGTAAACGTTATATCTCCGCCCTTGACATCAAATGCAAATGTTGTGGTGCCGTCATTTTTATTTAAATCAACGGTAAATCTACCCTTGCTTATGTCAAACGTTTCATTATTGTTAACCAAACTGTAGTTTAACAGCTTTAATGTACAGCCTTCGCTTTCCTCGGCAGCGCCGATAGCGTCATTCCAGTTTTCGTAATACGATAACGTGCCGTCAGACAGCTCTACCGAAGCCGGTAGTGCTCTGTTGCATATACCGCACACACAACCGTCATCGTCACATTTTACGCTTTCGACGGGGTGCTGACAGGTAGCTACTGTAAGCGTTACCACATTCGACTTATAATCATATCCGTCATAGGTAAATATGCAGTAATATTGGATTTCTCCGTCTTCTGCCACCGCTTTATCAACTTGATCGCCAAGTAAATAACAGTAACCGTTTAATAATTCTGTTTTTTCGCTTATTACCGTTCCGTCAATTAAGCATCCGGTAATATAGAGTGTTTTATCTCCCGAATATGTCACATCGGCTGCGAAAGATGCAGCCTTTTTACCGTTACGGTATATTATCGGTGACTCGTTCTCAGCGGAAATTGTTGCGCTCTTTATCGGCGCTTCCTTTACTTCTACATTAGTTATATCCTGCTTTTCACGCTCTGCAATAGTAGACCAGATGCCGGAATCGATAATACTCCTATAGGCATAGCCGTCCGCAAGAAGCTGTCCTACGTTTCTGCCTTCGCCTGAAACCTGTAAGCTGTAGAATTGACCGCCTTTAATTACAGCGTTACCGCCGTCTTTAATTATGAAGTCAGAGAAAGTACCACCGTTGATTTCCGCATTGCTGCCGTTGCGAACGGCAACACGTTTTATTAAGCCACTGCCGTTAACGGTCAGCTTACCGCTCGTTACTTCTATGGAATACCATACATCAGTACCGGGTTGTGAGAGCCTTTTACCGTTAAGTTCAAGCGTAACATTGCCTGTAACAGCTATCGTATCTGTAATATCGTCCGTGATGTTCTTCTGCAGCGTTACAGTAGCCGTACCTATCTCATTAGCCTTGTCAAAAGCGTCATAAATATCGCTGAACAGATCCGTATTTTCGCTTCCGCCGTCCGTATAGCTTACAGTTGCAACGATTTCCTCATTGCAGTAAGGACAGGGATTTCCGTCAAGCACATAACTGCCTTTTTCACCCTTATGAACGCACTTATCAACAAAAATTCTATCGGTTTTGGTCATGGTCTGAATAGCTTCGTATGTGTAAACAGTAATGCCATTCATACTATTACCGAAAACTACGCTTCCACTCGCGATTGCCATACCTAAGCCTGTTTTGCAAGTGGTGCTGCCGAACTCGCCGGTTACGATAGAGATGCTACCGGACCCGTTGATATTCACGCTTAAAGAATCGGCTGTAACATAATTGATGACCGTGTCTCCGCCGTTAGCTTTCAGTGCATCAATATTTGCACCGTTTACAACAGTCTTTCCGCCATTTATTGACAGTTCTTTAATATAACTCTCGGCACTGTTTACTGCAAGCGCACCGCTTGATATTGTTACACTTCCCAGCTTGATTTTACCGTCAATTGTAACCTCAGCGTCAGTTCCGTTAACTGTGATTCCGCTTGGCAGATTTTGATTGCTCACGTCCTGTACTGCCGAAGAAGTGAAAGTCACGTCACCGCCGTTGACAGTGAACTGATAATATGCCTCTTTACCGTTAAAGTCAACAGTAAACTTACCGCCCGTCACGGTAATGGACGCAGGTACTCTTTCCGAAATCAGCTTTACAGTGCTGCCTTCGTTCTCCTGCGCCAGCTTTATGGCTCTATTAAGACCCGCATAGCCTAACGACTTGCCGTCAGCATCTACTACCTCGGCTTCTATCAATAAATCACATATACCGCAGAATACCAAACCGTCGGTTTCGTTATTAAAGCTATCCTCAGGGTGCGAGCAGGTCGCAAGTGTAAACTTAAGCACATTCGACTTATATTCGTATCCGTCACACTTCAGTACAGTGTAATATTCAACCTCACCGTCTTCCGTTATAATATCACCGATTTCATAACCGAATACCGTATACCAGTTAACAGAAAGCTTAGAATCTTTACTGCGATTATTGCCGTTTACATAGTCCGAATAGGTTATCCGCTTTGAAGTGTCCGCCACATCGCATGTAACATTGACTTTCAATTTTTTCGCTCCGTTACGGTATATAACAGGCGTTCCTTCGTCTGCCCACGCAATACTTGCGCTCTTTATCGGTGCTTCTTCTACGGATAACGCTCCTTTAGAACCGCCCAAATAGCTATTTTTTTCACGCTCATCAATCGAAAGCCAAGTGCCGTCAGCATTTTTATACGCATAACCGTCTGCCAGTACAGATTCAAGATTGCCGTTAAATATCTCGATGTCGTTGAATTTACCGCCGCTGAGTTTTACGTTACCGCGAACGGACAGACCTTGTATAGTGCCGCCGCCTATTTCTGCGTTGCCTCCTTTTTTAACTGACACAGAATTGAAGTATCCACCGCCGTTAATGACTAATTTTGAGTTTTCATTAACGTAAATAGGTGTATCCATATCGCCATCGCCGTTTACAGTAAGCGTGCCACCGTCAGATACCGATATACGCGCTATGCCATAACGACCACCCAGTGTTTTACCGTTCAGTTCAAGCGTTACATTGCCCATAACGGTAATCTCCTGTGTACGTTCGCTGTCTGTAATATCCTTATACAGCGTTACTGTAGCCGTACCTATCTCATTAGCCTTATCAAAAGCGTCATAAATATCACCGAACAGCTCTGTCTTTGCACTTCCGTCAACCGTATAGCTTACGCTTGCGGCAAACTCAGAGTTACAGTATTTGCATATACCGCCCTCATTAAAGGCATAACTGCCGTCCTTATTCTTATGCTCGCACTTGGTAAACAGATAATAGCTTACAGTGTTGTTTTCGGAGTCAAAATTATTTTTTTCGGCTATATCGCTGTATAATAAAGCCTTTGCTGTTTTCTCAGCAGTCGGATCTGTCGGATTGTCGTAGCTTATCACACGCACACCGCTTGCGATTACGTCCTTTAATTTAAACTGTCCGAGATAGACATTGCCGTAAGTACCTCCGCCTATAGTAAGCTTTACATCAGTTGCGTCTTCGCTTACAAATAAATTATCAGCACCCACATAACTGTCAGCATTGACACCTTCGCTGACAGTTACGGTACCGCCTGATATAGCAATACTATCAAATCCGGCGCTTGAGCCCTCAGGTAATGTAAGAGATCCGCTCTTCACATAAACCTTGCACCTGATGAACATATCGCCTTCAGCAATAACATCCGCACCGTCAATAGTTATTTTCCCTGCGTAAGGACCGAGGACATAATTATTATTCGTTGTGGCAGTGGCAATCGTAAACTGACCGCTTGACAGCGTAACCCCACTATTGATCTTACCGCTTGTTACAAGAGTGAAAACACAGCCCTTGTTTTCAGCCTTATCGGCATATAATAAGCCTTCCTCAATGCTGTCAAAATATTCGTTAGTAGTACCGTCGGCTGATGTCACCTTTGCATAAAGCACAGCACCGCACGCACACTTTGTATTTGTTTCGGTGTATGTATGAGTATGCTTTACAACCGTGACATTTGTAAGTCTTCCGCCGATTGTCTTCGCACTGCCGTCAACTATACTTTCGGGGAGATGTGTGACACTGTTTAAGGTCGCAAATGCATAACCCTTTGCAAGCAGAGTGTTTACAGGTGTGCTGTTGCTTTCCTCGCCGCAGATGGTGTTGTACCTTCCGCCGTATAAAACTACACCGCTTGCGTGTGCAATATAAACATTCTCAAATACGCCGCCGTATATTTCGACACACTTAGCACTGTTAATGACTAAATTGAGTACATCTGCGGCTGAACTGCCGCCGTCTGCAGTACCGTTTATAAGCGTACCGCCGTTTACACTAAAAGGTGCGTCTATGCATCCGCTGCTGGTGCTTTTCCTGCTGTCCTTAAGGTACAGCACACCACCGTTATTTACACTTATATCCGCCTCTCCGCCGAGTGAATATCCGTTCACATCGACAGTAACCGTTGTATTGCCGATTTCTACGTTCTGTGTAATCTCACAGTTCTTATACAATGTCAGCGTACAGCCGTTGTTTTCCGCCGATAATGCCGCAACAAAAGCGTTGTCTATATTATCGAAATACTTCGCTGTTCCCACGCCCGAAATGCCCGCAGTAAGCTGATATTTGCAGGTAGAGCATACACCTGTTTTGCTGTCAACATCCGTATGACCGCACCGCTTACCGCAAATCGTACACTTACCCGTTGTGCTGTCGTAACTGTGATCTTCATGTCGTATTACAATAACAGTTGTTGCAAAACCGTCTTTCAACAGTGTTTTTGAGCCGTCTATCAGTTCACCGTAAGTCCTCGTAAATATACGGTTCTCAGCCAACAAAGTCAGTATTTCTGCGTTTGCTCTGTCCCCGCCGCCGTTATAGCATATTTTTCTGAAAGCTCCGCCGTGAAGAATTACGTCACTGCTTGCATCGTTTATATTGAGTGTTATGCCGAATGTACTATAGCAGTCAAATGTACCTGCACCTACCGACACAGTTCCCATAGCGCCGCAGTTTTTGTCAAATGTCAGCTTACCGCCGGCCGCTACATTGAAATCGCCATAAATACGATTATTTTTTTCCGATCCCGTAACGGTTATATCTCCCGAAACAGTTAACGTACCTACATTGGCAGCCTCAGCGATCCACAGCGTGAACTTACCGCTGAGTGTTGTATAGCTGCCTGTATAATTCTTGTATACTCTTAATGTACAGCCGGTGTTTGCGTCACTGTCAGCCGCTTCAAAAGCCGCTCCCATCTCATTTTCTTCATAAACGGAAGCTACAGCCCCGTCCTTTACGATAACAGCCGCATACTGATATTCACACTCTGTACACTTGCCCGTTTTGCTGTCAACATCGCTGTGATGGCAAACATATCCGCAACCGCACTTGCCGTCAACATAGGTATGGCTGTGGTCTTTGACTGTCAGCGTTACACTGCTTGATATTTCCTTAACGCTTGCGTTGAAAAGAGTTCCGTCAGTCTTGAAGAAAGCCTTACCCTCTCCGAGCATATCATATAATGTCTTGCTGTCCCTTGCATAAAGTCCGGCAGGATATGTACCGTCTTTCAGTATAACCGTACTCGATTCATATACATAGATCGAAGTGTCTAAAACTACATCGCCGTCTATTATAAGCGTACCGCCGGCGTATGAAGCGTCGTTTGTCGGATATACATTACAACCGAGCATAACCGGATTGCCGCTGTTTTTGATTGTGAGCTTTCCGTTTTTGCAAGGAGTAATACTCCGGATATTTAATCTGCGTCCGTTTAAGTCAATTGTAAGTTCTCCGTATAAGTCATACTGAGCTTTTGAATTATCATAATCCTTAAACAGCTTTATCGTACCGCTTCCGTTGTATTCATTCAGTAAAGAGTCAAGCTCATCGGTATCTACATACTTTAAGCTTCCGTTCTTGTCTGTATAGAGTGCGACAGACACAACCGCACCGCAGATTGAGCAGATGCCGGTGTCCGTGTTTATATCACCGCCATGCTCGCAGGGCTTTCCGCACTCCTCGCACCTGCCTGTTCCATCGCCGTATTTGTGGTCAGCGTCAGTATGCTCTACAACAGTAATTGTGCCGTAGCCGTATGTTTTGCTGTTTATAATTATACGGGTTGCTCCGTAATAAAGATTAATAATCTTGCTACTGCTCTCGTATTTCAGCATCTGATTATCCGAAAGCAGATTTTTAAGCATTATGTTTTCTGATAACGGGCTGCTGTTGTCCAGATCATACGCCAACATCTCAGTAATCTTCATTCCCGTAGCAAGCTTTACAGATGTTGCATTTCCTTCATTGCTTAAAGATTCCTTTACAGCCAAATATCTCACAGTTACATTTGCACCGTCACTTACAGTGAACCTTGTACCTGCCTCAGCAAAAATTGTATCAAATTCTACATTTGCTTCGCTGTCAATTATGAATGATCCGCCGCCTTTGCAAACATACACCTGGTCAACATAACTGCCCTCTGTGCCGGTTAATGTAAGCGTGACGTCTTTGTTGACCTCAAGCTTGATATTGTTCAGCTTGTGACCGTTAAGGTCGATCATAACATTGTGTTTTACATCTATAGTATCTAAAGTTGCAGTTGCCGATGCATCGCCGATATCCTGATAGATCTTAACATAGTCTCCGGTATCGGCAGTAACACTGTTAAGGCAGTCTGCGAGCGTGTCATAGCCTGTCGGCGCACTGCCGTCTGTGCTGATTGTAGCAACAAACTGATGCGCACACTCGTTACACTTACCCGTGTCAATATCAATATTGCTGTGATCACATAACGCTCCGCAGTTTGTGCATTTACCGTCGGAATAACCGTTTTCATGTGCACATTCTTTATATGTAAATGTAAATTTTTCTGTAACAGTTTCTGTGCTGTCACCGTCTGAATAGGTTATATCGCAATACAGAACATAATTTCCGGCAGGAATATTATCCGCAAGCTTGAATTCGCCGTTGCTTCCGGATACTGCCGCACCGAGCTCATCTGCACTGTATGCACTGTTCGTACTGTACCAGTTATAGCTTATGCTTTCACTGTCAACCGTATAGGTGCTTACAAGCTTGTAATTGTCCTTCTCTTCCTGCGAAGTGTTTGTATAGAAAACCGTTCTGTTTGTGTTGTCACCCTGTGTAACCTTGTTGAAACGGTTTGCATTCGACTTTACCTGAACGGTATTGGATACAATATCTCCGCACTTTATTGTAAGAGTATTATCAGTGTCGTATGTAACCGAAAACTCGGTATCGCAGACCATGCACACCCAGCCGTAATCGGTCTTGATTATGCTTGCTGATAAATCGGGTTCATCGCCGCCGAAATAGCCTCTTGCGTCTGCAAACTCTTCATCGCTCATATTCTTCAGAGTAATATCAAAGTAAACCGTACCCTTGAGCTTGGTATCAGTCATGCCTTCAATTATTTCATACTCTTCCGTCTTGAATATTCCTGTCTGCTTTCCGAGTATTATACGGGGAGAAGTATCAGGCTTTATAACTACCGTCTTAGCGTCCGCTCCGCCAATCTCATAATAGCCGCTGTTATACTTGACCTCGCCTGTCACAGCACTTTCCGAAGCCTTGAACTCGGTCGAGCCCTTTATTACAAATTCATTCTCGTTTATTGTCGGTACAGTTTGACCGATAGCGTATGAACCGCCCGTAGTGTAAACCGAGCCTGTACCGTTCATTATAAGGTTTACTTTGTAAATGCCATACTTAGTACCGTAAGCAGTGACCTTACCGCCGCTTATTTCGGCATCCATTCCGTCGCCGTTGTTTCCGCTGTAGTATATTCCGACTCTTGCTGCATTGCCTTCAGGCACAGTAATACTGCCGTTTTCGCTGACGGAAATTTTGTCACCGAAATTACTGGTAAGCAATATTGCACTGTTTAACGTAGATTCATTAGCACAACCTACTGCAGTAAGACTGCCGTTGCCGTCAACAGTAATGCCGCCGCTGACATTGACAGCCACACCCTCAAAAGATGCAGTTGTCGCATTTGCGTTCAGCACACCGTCATTATGTATTTCAAGCGAATTTGTCTTTACAGTACCTGTTGCGTTTACTGTACCGCCGTTCAGGATTATTGATCCGCCGAGAGAGCGTGCCATACTGTCTGTAGAGCGGTTCTCTGCATTCAGCACACCGTCGCCGCTGATTGTCATTGTGCCGTCACAATTGACCTCTTTATTATTTACGGCACTGAGAACATATGTATCACTTTTGCCGGTATCGGTCTGTACGATAGTATTGTTACCGTTCAGCACTATCTCCGTACCGTCGGGGACTGTTACGACGCTCATCATATTCTCTTCTGTTGTCGCCTGAATGTTCACTCCGTCAAGCGTCAGCTTCTTTGTGTCATAATCCCAGCTCCAGCCGACACCGTTTTCGTCCGCCGTCTTTTCTCTGAAATCAAGCGGTGTCGTGATGACATTGCTCTCGCCGTCATGCGTATGTGCCTCGCCCTCGGCAAATGCCGATAATGGTACAGCCGTCAACGTCATTGCCGCAGACAGCACCGCACTTATGAGCCGTACAAATTTTTTCTTCATGTTTTTCCTCCTGTAGATTTACCCGTGCTTATGCCATGCACCTGCACTTATGCAGTGCCTCCTTCAGCTTTTCAAGCGGTATCGGCTTCTTGTGGAAATAGGTACAGCCAAGCCTGTATGACTGCGCCCCGAATCCCTCATCGTCCGACAGCCATATTACAGGCGTATCCCCGTCGGCATTCTTTGCCGCAATAACACCCTCCATACCGTCCGCTCCGTCGGCAAGCACGATTATAAGGTCAGCCGTCTTACACTCCTTCGCAAAGCTCTCATACCTCTGACATACCCTGTAGGCAATTCTTCGATACGCCGCCGTTGCGATTTGTGTTATTTTTGCTTTCAGTATCTCCGCCTCGTTTGCGGTATCGTAAACGCAGATGAGCATACTTCTCCCCCTTATAATTTTATAATTATATCATAACTCATTCGCTTTTCATTTTCAACTTTTTGGCACGAACGGTTGTTATAACGGCACGAACGGTCGCAAATGCGGGCACATAATACAAAAAACCGGCGCCCTACACCCACCGGTCAAGTGAAATATATTGCCAAGCACTATCCCTTCGCCCTGCACCACATTCTTGGCTCCCTTGAGTAAAGGGAGCTGGATTGCGACAAGGCTACTTCTTATCATAAATTGCCTTGCTCAGCGATTCAAGTATATTTAATATCCTCTCAACCTTATCTGTCGCAAGACTGAGGGATTGCCACACCCCTCGCCCCACCCCAACCCTCCCAAACCCGCACTATCCCTTGCTCCGCACCATGTCCTTGCCTCCCCTCGAAAAAGGGGAGGTGGCACGGCTGTAGAGGTTTTTCGGCTTGCTGTACAGTATTCAGATAGTCCTGCTTTTACGATTCTGAAACTATTCCGAGCCGTGACGGTGGGGATTGCTCCCCATCCGCACCAACCCTCCCAAACCCGCACTATCCCTTGCCCCGCACCACATTCTTACCCCCTTGTCAAAGGTGAGGTGCTGTCGCCCGAAAAAATTCGGGCGACTACCGGAGG
>OMAS01000622.1_pt1 | contig 18973 bp, 14 predicted proteins | sample 1674031 | NCBI WGS metagenome assembly OMAS01 (sample SAMEA103958138, study PRJEB25191) | human gut metagenome | biome: human-associated habitat [ENVO:00009003]; feature: intestine environment [ENVO:2100002]; material: feces | place: Germany | collected 2013/2015 | reverse complement strand
CTCCGATTTTATTACGGATAGCATTGAGATAAACATTTAATTCATCGTCCGTCAAGTGCTTCTCACCATGATAAGTTGCGCTTGCTTTTCGACAGGCGTCATACGGAATCCAACATTCATCCAGTCCGTCCTTCTCGTCATTATGCACATCCGTCATCTGTTGTCCATGTCCAGAATAATGGATATATACCACATCGCCATATTTGCATGACGCCGTCATTCTCTTGAATGCCCCGACAATCCCAACCTTGGTCGCCTGTCGATTTACTAATGTCGTAACCGACTTGAAACCTGCATTTTTCAGCATCGCCAGAACAAGCGGCACATCCTTATCGCCATTGATTTTGTTCCAAGCCTTATCTTGCTGTTCACCTAACCCTATAACTATTGCTCTCTTTGTTTGTGCAGTAACGGACAAAGAGAGCAATAGGAGAAAGTATGTTATGATTCTTATTTTCATCCAGGTAAGCATCCAACCCCTATGGCAATATAGCTCTGCCCCCAGTAAACACTGGGGGCAGAGCTATATTGCCATGAATTGAACTTTTTCGATTTTTATCTATGTTTAACATAAGAGACAAACGAAGAAATTAAGTTATATAAACTTAAATATCAAAGAGTTGTAAATTATTCAGCAGACACTAACTAAAGTTTTCATAATCCTTAAATGTTATAGTTCTATATCAGACAAAGTGGTTCCATTGGCAAATCGATTCAAATCCACTGTTCCTTTTATACCTTTAATACTGCCTTTTTCTGAATACTGCCAGATGTTGTAGGTCCCATTACCTTTAAGAACTGGTTTCTGGGTGCCGTAGCGTGCAATGAAGATATAATATTTATTGAACTCAGGAGCAAGCATCTTATTATAGAAGCCATATTGACTATATAAAATTGGATATTGTCCATATTCTCTTTTTACCAAGTCCATGTACTCTTGCAGATTGCGTTGAAGTTGAGCGCGACTAATATATCTATTACCTGCTTCTTCTACGTCAACCACAGGGATTAAGTCCTGATCTTTTTTTCTAACGTGTCTTGTAAAATTTTCAAATTGATCTTTCGTGGCTTTTCTTCCAATAAAGAAATGATAACTGCCGACCTTTATTCCGGCATTTCTTGCTTGCGTTATATTTTTGTTATACTTGCTATCAAAATAATCACTTCCTTCAGATGCTTTAATATATGCGAACTGAATATGACTATCCTCAGAAACCTTATTCCAGTCTATATTACCTTGATATTTAGAAACGTCAATGCCGTTATAATCAGTTGCAGTTATAGTATGTCTATTTGTGCCAATGTCACTAATTTTATCTTTGATGAAGAAAAAAGCCAAAACTGAAACACAAAAGATAATAAATAGCTTTCCGTACTTACGAAATCTTCTGCGTAATCTTTTGAAGATTCGTTTAAAAGAGAATTTGTTTGATTTCTTACGTGCTTTACGTTTCCTTTTTGCCATTATTATATTACAAAGCCTAAAGCTCCTACAGCGTTATCAAAGATAGTTACAGCACATCTCCAAAATGATGTAAACACATTGTACGAAGGAAAGAATGCCACAACTATTATACATACATTAATAAGACGTGCAACATTAATAAATAGGTAGGAGAACAGTAATGGATATTGGTTTATGTCAGTTTGGTACTTTCCAGTTTGATGAATAAAACAATTCACATGAAAGGAAAGACTAACTCCTATGATTATATCATATATCCACATACCATGAAAATTCATAAGGCATCTAACCGACAATAACAGGAAAGTATATATCGGCAGACAATATGGAGCCAATGCCATAGGTACTATCATATTGTTAGATTGTCCGCTTGTATAAACCACTCCAGACCCTTCTTCCGCATGAAAAGAATGAACCTTACGAAGGAATAGCATTGCCACAACAATATGCGTCAATTCATGTGTAAATGTTTCAAGCCATAAAATGTTCTTGTTGAGAAATCTTCTTATTATAGAATAGCTAACAAATCCAACAGCAGCCCATTGAAACAATGAGAGTTGCTGTAACACCTTTACATGCTTAGGAAAAAATACTATCTGTACTAACTTCCATGCATAAGGTATTGTTAAAACAAAAAGTACTATTAGTAGAAATATACCAATATGATATTTGTAAGTTTTCATCTACAAAAACTGTTTTACGATGATACATATTATCAAAGAGTAAAAACCTGCTAGAGCATCGTCTAACATGACTCCCCATCCACCTTTTACATTCTGATCAACCCATCTGCACCCTAAAGGTTTAAATATGTCAATGATTCGGAAAGCGACAAAGCCTAATATTGCCAATATCCATGTTTTCTCGCCACATGGTGCAACGAGAGCAGGAATCCAAACACCTATAAATTCATCAATGACAACAGTTCTTGGGTCTTCACCCCAATACTTTTCCATCACGTTGGAAGTCCATACTCCAACGACTATCACGATTATTGTGGTGAATAAAGTTACCCAAAATAGGGCTTGTTCTGTCAAGAAGCAATAGCCACACCACCATGCAGCTAATGCCAATAAAGCAGCAGCAGTTCCTGGGGCCACAGGTGTAAAGCCAATTCCAAAACCTGTGGATATAATAACATGAAACCAAGGTACCTCACCTAACTTGTGGTTATTGTTATTGCTCATAAACAAGAATGATAATGTACAAGAAAATGTAAGGGTGGCATTTCTACCACCCTTACTATAGTAGTTTATTTGAAGATCAAATGTTTAAGTTCTCGAACACCTGTTACCATAAATCCTATGATAAAGATGATAATCCAATCCATCAAAGGTAACTGCTGAACATTGAAGAAGCTATTAAGGAATGGAACCTGAACAATAGCAACCTGTCCTAAGGTAACAACTGTTGCAATAATCAAGAAGCCATCACACCCATTAAGATTCCATCCAGAGCCACCAGTCTTATATCCACGGGCATTGAACATATAACCCATATGTGTCATCACAAAGATTGTGAACAAGAGCGTCAGTTCGTATGTGGAAACGGAACTACGTTCTCCGAACGAGAAATTCAAGAGATTACTCATACTAGTAATATCTGCATGCTGGAAGATGATCAGCAACACAAGTAGGATTGCAAAGAAGAAGCCACCAACACCGAAGATATTGCAAAGCATAGATGAATCAAGAATAAATGCCTTAGGATCACGGGGCTTATCGTTCATAACAGACTTCTGTGGAGGCAAAGCAGAAAGTGCAATAGCAGCAAATGTGTCCATAATCAAGTTAACCCAAAGCATCTGAGTAACAGTAAGAGGAGACTCTGTTCCAAGGAATGCACCGAAGAGGACCAAGAAACAAGCCGCTACGTTTACAGTAAGCTGGAACAAGAGGAAACGTTGGATATTCTTATAGAGTGAACGTCCCCACATAACTGCATTCGCAATTGTACTAAATGAGTTGTCCTGAATAATCATATCAGAAGCATCCTTTGCAACAGCTGTACCATGACCCATAGAAAGACCAACGTCAGCCTTGTTAAGTGCTGGTGCATCGTTAGTACCATCACCAGTAACAGCAACAACTTGGTCAAGTCTCTGTAGAGCCTCTACAAGTCGTTTCTTGTCCATAGGTCTTGCGCGAGCAATAATCTTCAAATCCATTGCACGCTCTTCGAGTTGCTTATCTGAAAGCTTTGCAAGTTCAACACCTGTTATGATATTCTTTTCTGTATCGGTCTTATCGTTCCAAAGATTAATCTTTCTTGCAATAGCAATTGCAGTTTTAGGAGTATCACCAGTTACAACCTTTACAGCGATACCAGCCTTCATACATTCGCCAATAGATTCCTTAACACCTTCACGAACATCATCCTGAATTGCATAAACACCAACAAAGTTCAATGTGTTAATACAAATCTTACCATCCATGAAGATTTTGTCTGTATCTTTCAACTCTGCGTATGCAAGACCAATTGTGCGCATTGCTTGGTCCTGATACTTAGCAAGACTCGATTCAACTGCAGACTTTGCAGATGCTTCAATCTTTGATATTCCGAGAAGAATCTCAGGAGCACCCTTTACATAAACAACCTTCTTACCGAGAACTGCAGAATTTACGATAGTAGCCATGTATTTGTTCTCAGTAGAGAATGGCAAGCGGTCAACAATCTGAAGTTCTTCACGTATGTCTAGATAGTTAACGCCTGTCTCATTCACCCAAAGAAGAAGAGCTCCTTCTGTTGGATTGCCGATAACCTTAATAGCTTTGCTATTAGTATAATCAAGATTTGCAGTTGTATTTACAGCAATCATTTCAGCTATCAACTTCTTATCGATGTTAATAAGATTTGCGTCTGCAACCTCCATTTGGTTCTTTGTAAGCGTACCTGTCTTATCTGTACAGATAACAGAAGCTGCACCCATAGTCTCACAAGCGTGCATAGTACGAGGAAGAGTATTACTTTTCATGAGCTTTCTCATACTAAATGCTAGACTCAATGTTACTGACATAGGGAGACCTTCTGGAACAGCAACAACGACAAGAGTTACAGCAATCATGATTGTCTTCAACAAATAGCTAACAAACTCTACCCAGAACTCACCTGAAGAGAATTGAGTATCAGCTGAAATAAAAAACCATACTAGACGTCCAACTACAATGAATGCAGCAATCCAATAACTTGCCTTTGTAATCCAATCTGCAAGACCATTAAGCTTTCTACTCAAAGGAGTTTCACTGCCCTTGCGAACACGCATTCGGTCAATCAATGGCTGTTCAACAACAACATCAGCATCTTCATGCGCACCCATGTAGTCTTCAAGTGCGTTATTAGCATTATCCTCACTGTTGAATCTGTCAATAATCTCACCTGTGGTAACATCTTTGAGCAACCAGCCGACCTTCACCTCATCACCTTCATTAAGTGACTTGTAAACCTTGCCACTCTCCGTAGCATCACCAACATGAGTAACCTCTGCTGTACAATAGCCCTCAATGAGGTTCGTTCCTTTCTTTATTTCATTAGACTTATAGGTTGCATCACCATCAAACTCTTTAGGATCTGTTGTCTTTGTTGCCTGGAGCTCACCAGTAAGAGAAGACTCGTCTACAATAAGATTTAGAGACTCTAATAACTTTGCATCAGCAGGGACTTCCTCACCAGTTTCAAGTTTGATAATATCGCCTACAACAATATCCATACGAGGAACCTGACATACATGTCCGTTACGGATAACTTTTACAGGCTCATCATCATTTGACTGATTAAGGCTTTGGAATGTCTTCTCATTGCTTTTCTCCAACCAGAATGCAATACTAGTTGCAAGAATAAGAGCAACAATAATACCAATAGGTTCAAAGAAAGTGGTCCACTCTGCATTGTTCCATTCAAACTCATAAATAGATATACCCATTGAAAGAACGAATGCGGTTATAAGAATCTTAAACAACGGGTCCCCGAAACCGCCGAAGAAACCAACAATTAGGATGAGTAATGTAGCAATAGCCACAATAGCTGGCATCACAAAGATGGTTGTTCCCATACTTCCTACCAAAACACCAGCAAGAACAGCTGTTGCTGCGATAAGTATGAACATAGTAATTGCAATCGGATGTATGCAAACTTCTTTAATCTGATCCCAGATGGAATCTTCTTCAGGCGGAGTAAGAACGTTCGCTCCATACTTCGCACGGCTTTCGAGCACCTGAGCATCGGTTAAGCCTTTGTAATGTACTTTACTCATTTCTCTTTAGTATTACTATTAATATTTTTTTGTATAAAATTTTGACATTGCGACAGATAATAGCAAATATTGCAACTATCAATATCTTTAAGACAGATTCCATCTGTTCCTTGTATTCATGACCACATATTATAAGACCGAGCATAAGTAATATGGCGATAGGAGTTGCAATAAACCCTATTATATTCCATCTTCTTCTATTGTGTGTCATATCATTCAATTTTATAATTGCATTAGTAACAAATCTTGCATGTTCTTCTTGTCTTTTGCCCTTCACTTAATGATACCGCTTTGATTTTATGAGTAGCATTGCTTAAACCTCTACAATCCATTGTTGAATGATACACTTTCCCTGTAACACATATATATACCAACTGCTCTGATAGATTTCCTCCAGTGGCTCCATTAGTATATATTTGTGGTACTGTTCCTATAATGAGAAATAATACTATAAATCATTTCATTCTTAAAGAAAATGTATAATAGGTTTATATCCGTTCTAAAAAATGCTTCTACATTGCAAATCTCACTTAATTATGACACTATAGGGAAAGGATAACGAATTATCCTTCCCCTTATAGTTGTTACCAGTGCAAATTTCCGTCTTGATACATTTTGTTCACAACAGCCTGCACTTTGTCATAGTTAGCTCCAAGGTTCTTACGACGCTCCGCGCCATTACCAAAGTCGCCTCGAATTGCTTTCTTTGCGTCCATCGTAATATCACCACTCTGAGTTACAGGTGGATTATTTACAATCTCAGTTTCTGGATTCTTCTGTTCCTCGTTAACTGGCTTAGCTTCAGTTTTTGCTGGATTATCTACATTCGCAGTTGGTTCCTCCGTGATTGTTGTTAGAGTATCAGATCTTACAACAGCAGAACTATCTACAACATTTTCAAGACTATCTACTACAGTTGGAGGAGTTGGTGGTGTCACTTCACCTTTTGGCCAAAGAATCACAGCGCCAGCAATACATGCAGCTGCAACAGCGCCACCATACCATTTCCAATATTTTTGGAGATGATTAGGTTTCGAATTTATTTGAGAAGTATTGGAATCCTTCTTAAAATCCTCTGCTTCAAATTTTACTTTTGCCATATGGTACTACATTAGAATACTTTGTTAGCCAGATAGAGGATGCCACCCTGGTAACCAGATTTCATAGGCTTAAAGTTCCACTCGTAGTTATCCTCATCATAAATGAGTTCTCCGAAACAAACTGCATCCTTGTCTGGAAAATCTTCTGACAGAGGGTAAGAAACAAGTTCTTCATCATTCTCAACATCGGTGATAGTTACTCTTGCCTCACGAACCTCTTTGAAAGTCACACCATCTTTGATCAGATCCTCAGCAACGACAGCAGCTAAAGCTATTCTCTTATATTTGATAGTATTAATCTCTTCGATTATGATATGCATAGTCTCACCGCATGGAGCGTCAGGATCCTCTGTCATATCATCCCAAGAACCAATAACGGAACCATCAGGAGAAGCTGGTAAAGTTTCGCTCATCCAAACCTTTACTCTGCCACCATAAGCTTCCTGTTCTTCTGCCCATAGACTCTTTTTGCCATCAAGAGGATCGAAATCACTAGCGTCGAATGGCTTCGCTGTCTTCCAACGAATTTTTGACTTGAAGTAAACAATGTCATCTTTGGTTGCGATTTCACCATCATTGTCAAGCATGAATGCACAAACATCAAGGTCTGTACCCTTCCATTCAAGGTCAACCCTTAATGTTTTAAGCTCATTCTTCTCAACATCGCCTTCAGAGAGGATGTCTTGGCCTAAAACCTTCTGAAAATCCTCTGCTTCAAATTTTACTTTTGCCATAAGAGAGAAAATTTAAATGTTTAAAATTAATTATTATTGGTACGTTTATTTGTAACTATTCAGCGGTCAAATACAATTGATAATCAGCTGTTTTGGGCGATGGTATCTACTAATGATTGGAGTAAAATAAGAAAAATGATATGCCTACTTTCTTTTTGTTTGAATATTCTATCTAACACTTTCAATGTAACACCAATTACTCCTTAAAACCATCACTAACAACGATGTCTATCGCTGAATAGTTACGTTTGTCTTTTTTCTATTTGCAAACCTATTTGCCATATTCACAACATTCTGTTGTGTGTGAGAATCCTTTTCACGATGTTCTTGCGGTTTTTGCTCTACTACTGTAGGTTCGCACACTTCAGCCTTAGCTTCGTCTTTACCTCTTTTAGTATGTGGCATTACTCCGCGTCTATGCTTTTGGGGACTATCTTGTTCTAAAGACTTCTCTCTATGTTTTACTGGCTGCTCTGCACTTGTTGTAGAAACAACATTGCTTACTTTTTCCGATGAGCTTGGCTCAGAAGATGAAGTCTTGTTTTTTCTTCTTGATACAGGCATTACTCCTCTACGAACTCCTTTTGCTATTGAATTTCCTTCATTTTTAGGAGATTTTTCAGAGGATATAATCGTTTCAGTCTTTATAACCGGCTCATCTTTTTGTGGTTTGGAAGGCATCAATCCCTTTCCTGTGCCTATCGAAGGTCTTTGAAAATCCTCTAGTCCATTATAAGAACTGCGTATTGATTTTGGAACGAAGTCCTCAAAAGCACTCTCCAAACCGCCTGTGTAGCAAGTTGATTCTTTGATAAGAGTCCATAATTCGTTCTTCTTTTGAATATCACCAACAGAAACACAGAACACATTATCTCCATTGTCCTCTATTTGAATTATATCTTTGTTGTTCTGTTTGTCCTTGAAGGCAATCTGTGCTTTTTTAAACTTGTCTAAAGGCTTTTCAGAGTCGTTGCTAACAACAAACACAATGTGTTTTATATCCTCTGGAAGAAGATCTAGATTGATAGTCATACTTTGACTCGCAATATTTTTCGCCTTGTTGTGTTTTGATTCTATCGTAATATGGTGTTTTGTTGACGTGAGTTTCATATCAACAACTTCTGTAGTTCCATAGAATACCATATCAGATATATCACTTATTTGTCCGCTTTCATTTAATAAGAATGCAGTCAAATCAAGTGTGTCCTTGCTAGACGGTTTCTGCTCCCACGAAACATCAATAGTGACGGGAGAAGTCAATATGTTCTTATTTACTGCCATGTCTGTTCACTATTGTTTTAATTATTTTTGTTATCATCAAGTAAAGGAAGAAGTAATGCAGTTGGACAACAAACAAAACCGTCTTCTGCTTTTAATGTAATCTTAACACTGTTATTCATTTCTTCACACTTAAACTGTTCTTTAGCATTGAGTTTCAGTGAATCTAAATCCGCTTTTGCTCCTTCGCTAACATTGTGCATCAATATAAGCTTGTTTGAAGGATATTCTACCGTAAATTCTTTTCGTCCCTTCGAAACCTTCACATCAGACAGATATGTTTTTACAATACACGTTTCCAAAGAATCAGAGTTGATCCAAACAAAAGAACGTTCAACATCAATTGTGGTTGGTGCGACAGGTACTTCCACGTCATTTAACTTCCATGCAGCATATGCGCACAGAAGAACAACCATAATGATTGGCAGTATGTATTTATGTATATTCTTCATCTTATTTACATATAATCTTGGAATGATCTACTCTGAACAATCTTGTTCATGATGTTTACTACTTCTCCCGGCATATCATGTGCCTGTTTGAAGCGGAAGTACACAACAAAGAACTTATAATCATCTGGTGATTGCGCTTGTGAAACATCCTTGTTGGTGATTATCACAGCAAGCATTTTGTCATCACGATTACTTCCATCACCAAGTAAGGTTCCTGTTTTGGCATAGAGATAATACCCATCGTGCTTAACGCGCTGCAACACACGTGCAGTACCAAATGTTGAACAGTGATTCATTGGTACAAAGAGGTTCGACTTATAGAATGAGAACAAGTTTGGGTCACTCCATTTACTATTAAACGGAGTGTTATTCTCTAAGACATTAGCATGGTAATCAGGATGCATTGAGAAGAGTCTTCCGTACATCTCTGCCATCATTATAGGTGTTACCTTCAAAGGGCTTGCACCTAATGTGTACTGTCTTAAACGTTGTTCTTCAGATAGTCCTCTCGATTCTGTTGTATAAACAGAAGAAATCTGTGGGAACAACCAAGGATAGTTTGATACCTTTGTATTTGGAGCTACAAATGCGTCAGATAATATTGTTTTTATGTCAGACTTATCATCATGAGAGACTGACATCTGGAAATTCTGCTTTAATCCAGTATTGAGTATGCACTGATGTCTATTCTTATCAGGCGCAACGTTAAGAGTATATGAATGTCCATTCATCTGGACGATTGGATATTCGTCACTTGTGTCAGAAACTGGTTTAAGGATATTGTTTATATTGTTATAATCTGACAACTTGAAATAACCCAAATAGGTAATTAAAGCATTATAATAGTTGCTGGACCTGTAGAGATAGAAATCACTATTCACCCATCCATTAATGCCGTCCTCATCGTCAGGAATTGAGACGAATGGTCTTGAAGAATAGTCGTAAGGACCGAATTCCTCGATTTCATATCGATAAATTGTCTTACCAGTCTTCTTATCTTTGATAGCCGAAGGAGCAATGTTAGGTTTGCGTAACTTCAATGAACTCCAATCTATAGTTTTTATCTGTGATGTTACAGCAGCATAAGTAATTGGCTTCAGTGAAGAACCAGGTCCAGGCATCATGTGTACAAGATTCATGTTGCCAAATATACGAGAGTCGCTTTCGTAATTTGGATTCAGATAGCTGTTCTCTACGAATTTTTCGATTTCTGTAGCACTATTTGGGTTTGGATGGCTATTGTTATCAATCATAAGACGTACATTGCCTAATCCATCCATTGCGATTACGGAGCATGGAATCTTAGAAAGAGAACCACAAATCTTATAGACCTCACTTGTTAGATCCTTGTCAAAAGACAAGTTACAATTCTGCTTACCAGTGAGATTGACATTATTGTTCTCATAATCTGCAAAATTCTTTGCCCAGTAGAATTTATCTCCAAGTGGATAGAAGAACTTGGAAGAACCGTTGATGGTCATGTTCTTAGCCAATAGGTCTTCTTTCTTTCCAGAAACCTGATATATATATGATTTGTCTTTGACTTTACATCTTACAACATCGGAACTGGTCAAGTATATAGTTGGCACACTCACACTTGTCCTACCATTCTCATTGAAGAGAACAGGTTTAATAGACCCATCGCTACCATTATAGAAAATAGCATAATCATTATCTTTGTCTTTCAACCATGTCCTTGGAATAGAATACAAGTAAACTCCATTTCCCTGATCTGGGTTTTGAAGTTTGATCACAGTTTCTTTCTTTTGATATGCATATATGTCACCTGACCAATCATGCTTATCCATTTCAGGAGCTTTCAAGCAATAGAAGCCATTGTTGAGAGCAAACTGATATGTACCCGAAGATTTGAGATAACGTAGATGAACTACATTATCCAACCTATTTGCTTTGCAGTTGTTGTTGATGAAAGACTTGTATAGAGAATATGAGAATTCACTAATATCCTTATCTTTATACATTTTTTCCACTTCCGCTGACAACGATATGCTATTCTCAATAGAAGGTATAATATGGGTTTTAAGATTCTGATTGTTATAAAAACGCTCTTTAGCTCTGTATTTGGATAAGATACCATTAATCTTGACAAAGTCGGCTTCAGCAACATCCATTGCATGACCTACAGTGTATGCTTCTGCTTTACCACCATATAGGTTGTCATACTTGTTTCCTGTGAAGAAAACAACACCGAATATGATGAAGAACAACATGCACATTAACCTAAATGGACGTGTTGAAAAATGCTTGAAGCCATAACTTAATTCATCTGATTCGTCATTGCCATTGTTTCCCAATGCGAACATAATCAAGGCAAGTAACAAAGCAAACATTAACATCGTAGAATGTGCATTATGGCTAAGGAAAGGTAAATCTTGACCGAAGAATATCATTCTGTTAGTATTTGCCATCCAGACGAAGGTCATCTGAATAAGGATCAACAAAGCGACACCAACTGAGTATGCATACCCTGTTGATGATTCGTTTTCATGTTTCAGGACTGAATAAAGCAATATAAAGCATAGGATAATCAGTGACAGGGGAACTATCAATGACAATTCTCCGACAATGTATCTTGAACAAATAACATCACTAATCTGAGTGTTCCAAGAAACACCTTTCTTAAAGTGCGGATATAGATGCATAACACCATCATCCAATATTCTGTCCTTACCAAGATCATTATGATATTGCAAGAACCATTGGTTTTGTGATGCTTCCAACAAACGACGGCTATCTCTTGTAGAAACATCTTCATGCTCCATTATTTGACCTACGTTTTGCGTGTGGATCAATGAACGATATTTGAAATGACCCATGTAGTTGAAGAAGATAGGTCCAGCAACCACAAGACAAATAACACAAAGAGGTAAGGCAAATTTAAGTATTCGGACGAATTTTGCAGTAAGAATATCTTTGGAAACATACCAAATAGCAAAGGCAAGCAATATACCAGTTATCGTAAACGCAATGTGCGATACTTTGATAAAGTCAATGCCAAGAATATTTCTTGAATCATATAAGTAACATACAATCTGTGGTGCAAACAATGTTATAAGTAGAACGGCAATAGAAAACACAACACTACATTTCCAAATAGCATGGAGGTAAACAGGTTCTTCTGTTCCACTATGTCTGTAAACTATTGACAGAATGATAAAATACACACATTCAAAAATCATGAACATAATGGCATATCCAGCATCACCAATTACCAACATGCCAATAACCGCAATAGCACTAACTATGCGGTGAACAATCGATAATCCTTTTATGCAACGCCATTCGTTAATAAAGAAAAGAATGACAGGTATTACCACATTTATCAATACCTTAACAAAACTTGGAAGGTTCACGACTTTATTTGCGAGTGATGCAATAAAGACACAACCAAGAACTATCCAAAACAATTTTGAAGAGTATATACTACAAAGCTTATTTGGACTAAACTTCTTGTTCCCCCACTTTTCCCACGCATACAGACTTATGGTGGCTAACATCATAATTGCTATTGCGCCAAATGTCCATACCATTGAGTTATCGCTCAGCGCATTCTCCAAACGATATAAAGCAAATTCTACCTTTGATATACCATCAACAGGTGGGAATATTGCCACACGCCACATCAAATAAAGCCTTAATGTGAGAAGTGAAATAAAGAAAAGCCATACATTCAAAACTCCATTAGCCTTCGCATTATGAATCGCTTCATCCTCTCTTATTATGTTGTAAAAGAATAAAGCGAACAATGACAATATGGTAATCAGACCAAGGATAAACCAGTCGTCAAACCACACTTTATTACCTGATATAGGACTGTTCTGGCGAATATCAACAACATCCACGATCCATTTTGTTTGGTTGTGTGTATTCAAACGGAATCCGATATTATCCTTTTCTACCTCTTTGTTCTTCTCATTATTGTCAACAAAATCAGCATCCAATTTATTTGGAGTTGATGATGTTTGGTAGCTTATAGTTCCGTAAAAATGATTCTTGTTTGTTGGTGAACTGAAAATGTCATAATAGAAAGCTGCTTTTACGTCACTTGACAGCAAATTTTCTGCATTTGAAGATATAGCAAGTGTATGGCTTGAAACGACAGTCGTATCTATTGGAAAGTTATACATATAAGGCATGTCATATATAGCACGCACGACACCACCAACATTGGCCAATCTAATAGGTCTTGTTTTTGCAGAACCTACACCTATGTATAATCTTTGATTGTCAGAAATTTGAACTTCAGACTTTTGAACAGCAATATCCACTGGTGTTCCATCACAAATTACACTGATAAGTCCGTTCTTATACTCTGACTGCAAAGAACTTGGTATGGTAAAATATAATGGACTTGATTCTGATATTGCATCCTTACAAGGGACATTATTCCTAAGTAAAGTAACGCCTTTTAACCTTGATACAAAGTCTTCCTTAACTTCATTCTCTTTATAACAAGAAGATAAGACATCAGCCAACGGATAGCCTTCTTTAATGCGTGTTGAAAAGGATGCCGTATCAACTAATGTAATGCCATTGCTTTCTGTAGAGATTATGTATTCGGTATTATTTTTATGATCTTCGAGATTGAGTTTAATGGATTCTCCCGATTTGTTCTTAAACTCCAGTGATTTGGAGAAACTAGGAAGAGATTCCTTGTTTATTATTTGGAAACTATTTTCCTGCCAACAAAATACAGGATGTGAGAGCATATTGCATGAAACGTCAATATTCCCATTTTCATTAGCAAAAGCAGTGACCGTTCCACCAAAGTCCTCGGAGTCAAACAATGCAACGTCTGCATTTTTTGAATTGACAATATCAAGTTGCTTACTAGACTCAAGACCCCTAAGTACAAGCACATTATGAGCCGCATTATTATAACTTGCAACACCATCTACTGTTGCAGGTCTTAGGTAGTTCAGGGTTACCAATATTGATGCCACTAAAATGACACACCAAGATGTGTATTGTCCCTGGTTTTTCTGTTTTATGCTCCAAAGCAAAGCCAAGGCGCAGATAACGAAATACCCTGTAAATGTCATTTTGAAAAATGCATTCACGAGTAATAACAGCAACAGAGGAAATATTGTTTGTATGATTGATTTTATGACATCACGACTCATAGGAAAAGCTTTTATTTTTTGCCCAATTCTACTTTGTAGCCAAAAACAGGAATATCATAAGACTGTTTTGCGGCTAACTGGGATGATAACATATCATTTATAATCAACACTTTCTGTTGTACACTTGTTGGATCCTGGAAAAATTCTTTGAGCTCTACATCATTCGTCAAATCCTTTCCTTCAATGACAGCATTTGTCATTTCACGATTCCTTTTCAAAGTATTAGAATCATTGTTTACTACAAGTAAATAATCCATGGTTAAAGATGCAATCTTCCAGAGCTCAACTGAGATTTCAGCTCTTGTTGCCTTATCTGCGGGATAAGTTGCATTTGCGAATATCTTTGTCCACTTATCAGCAAATCTTTCATACATTGCTTTTGACCATTTCTTATAAATCGGATTTTCATTTACAGTAGAAGCTACTACTGTAGGAGTAGGGTTGTCTTTAGCAATAGGTTCTGTAGAGATTTCCTTAACGATAATCTCTTTTTCTGGCTTTGCTTCTATGCTCCTAAAGAAAAGACCAAGTAGCCCAAAGCATAATGGTGCGTATAAAGTTATTCCAAGCCCGATTGCCCAAGTTGGAACTGCAAATTGTATTGCACAATAAATACCTACAATGATTGCACCGACACTTAGTATGGTGCTAATCAGGAATATTATTGATGACTTCTTCATTGTTTTAATCATTTAATATCGACGAGTATGGGAAAAGACTTTCTTTAAGCAGTTCCTGAGACCCTCTGTTTACTTGCATTACTAACTTATGGCATCCGTTTTCATGTTTAAGATAGAAGTCTTCTCCATCAAAATACAATGAATAGGGAGCATCCGCACTATTCACGCGATATTGATCCTCAGTAGAATACAAATTACCAGATATAATAATTCGTGAATTGCCGTCAAGATTCTTGATTTCTCTTCCCTTTGTCATATAGACTTTAACTTCGGAATCGAAATTTGTTGATGCGCTTTTTAGAGTGTTTGCAGATTGGGTTTGATTGTCATCCCCAAACAATTCCATCAGGATTTTAATGCCTTTAGCAAAGATTTGCTTTGTGGAATTGATCTTTTCCAGATTCAACATTTCTGCGTTAATAACAGGAATTGCTGCACCTTCAGATTTATCTTGTTCTTTTGTCTCTATTTGTTTCACTTTTGTTATATCGACTACAAGTGGGAATCCAACCATCTGGCTTTCCAAACTCATACTAATTTTTCTGAGTGGACCAAATAGACATCCATTTTTTGCAGTTTCTGAGTTAAAGAACACTCCAACGTTCCTTCCAACCTTCTTTCGAAGATGACTTTCCAACTGTTCTTTTAATTTTGTAAACTTGAATGATCTACCACTGAAAACCACATAATCAACATTGTCCAAAGGTATTTGATCGACAATTCTCTCTGAAATTAGAGTCAACATTTTTGCGACCTTACCCTGAGAATCATTTATAAAGCCAAGTTCATCAATTTTATCAAGAACTGCTTCTGGTTCTATGTTGTCAACCTTAGATAAAGGTTCAAAGTTTGTCGCATCTTTGCCTTTGTTCCAGTTCCTTTTAGCATCTTCAATCTTGTTTTCAAGTTCAAAGAGTACAGCAGGCTCGGCTTTTAGCATTTTTGTTTTTAGCGAATGGTCTTTGCTGCCTGCTATTGTTTTCATATAGTCTGAAAAAACTGCATATGATATAGCATTACCAGCACCAACAAAACCTGCACGGTATTCGCTTATTGCGCTAGTAGCACTTGACAACTTTACTAGCGAAAAGTCTGTGGTACCTTTTCCTATATCAATTATTAAATATCTTTTACCTGGCATCACCTTCATTTTAGTTTGGGTGCCAGGTAGAGCTGCTTGATGAAGACATTCCAAGAATGAAGCATCACTCTCAGAACAACTATTTACGTTTATAGATTCAATTGTAACTTGACTACCATTTGCCTCCAAGAACTCAGGGCTGTTAGCAACACGCCTCATGTTATTAAGGAATGAAGAAACTGCGTTCTGAGGCATCACGTTTGGCAGCAATACAGTAAAATTAATGCCTATTTTTTTATTCTTGTTTTGGTGTATTTCGCTTATACGATACACTGCTTCGTGCAAGAATCTCGAAACAATTCCCCTATGTAAAGTTTGCATATCGCTAACACCGTTTACAATGGCACCAGTAAGATACGCAATCTTTATATTCGGGATTCTACCTTCATGACTTTCAGTTCTTTTTGACATAAAACTGAAGAAGGAATCGTCCCTAGAAGGTCTGTCATATTCAAATGAATCAGACATTTTTGCATTTTTCTTCAAGTAGAATACACTGCGAAACAGTTTTTCATCCTCATCCTGCTGATCATACACTCGTTCACCTTTTACTCTTTGTATGTTATAAAAGTGTGATAAGGTGTTAGCAAATACTTTTTCTGGTACTATAGCAGAGTCTGGGTTGTTCTTGCTAATTAACATTTGACTAGCTTCCGAGCCAAAATCCAAAACAACATTGTATAAATCTTCTAGAGGAACACAATGGAAGGATATGGTTGATTCATAGTCCTTAAATTTCAAGACAACATCAAGAACACAAACAACAGAATGATCTTCTGACTTAAATGTGAGTTGAGTATTCTTCTTGCCTATAACAACATCAATAGGGGCCTCTTTTTCTTTGTTTAATTGTGCACCCCCGGCATTTTTACTATCTGAAAATGTCAAAATTACCTTATTATCACTCGTTAACACTTCCTTCAAAGCAGCACTTTTAACATCTTTACTCACGGAATCAATCGTGGACATATACACGGCAGTGTCCCATTCCATCAATATGGAACGAGAAGTAGAGTTTACACATAGAATATCAATGTGAGAACTCTCTCCATTTTTGTTAAGATGAGCAATATATGCTTTGCCGAGACTAGTAAAAAAGAAATTATACATTATGTCGTTCTTGTTTTGAATCGTTCAGGTCAGTAAAAATCTCAACTCAGATAAATTCATCAAGTATTTATTAACCCGATTCTGAAAATTCGGTACTTATTTTTGCATCATTTCTAATTATTTCTTCAATGAATCAATATAATGTTCCATATACGGTAAGTTATTTGTCCATTAATTCTTTTAAATACTTCACTCTAATACCATAATTGAAATTTTGCGTGCCATTAAGTCCTGCAAAATTTATTGCAACCAGCTGTCCTTGTAAATTTACAACAGGAGAACCACTGCTACCAGGAAGTGTAGGTATAGAGTACATTATCTTTTCGCTTGTTTTTTGACTCACTGAGCCGCTATTAAATTGTGACTTAACGCCTTCTTTTGTTAAAGCTAATTGCGGTCCAAGGTTAAAGCTTGACATAAACAGTTTGCTATTCTTGTCATCTTTGATTTTCTTCTCTATGTCGTCCTTCCAATTATATGTTTCCAAGGGGTCTTCATTCTCTATCTGGAACACATATTTATCGGTAGGTGTTTTTTTGTCTTTAAGTTGAATGATTGCCAAATCGTGATCACTATCTGTCTTTGTTACAACACATGAAACAAAGTCATTCGTATTTGTTACAAATGTGTTGTTGTATGCAATACTGACCTTATTATAATATTTTATTTCTGAATCACTTGCTCTAATTTCTTCCAAACCATTATAGTATTGGGCGTATTTTTGCATTTCTTCCTTTATGGCATCACGGATGTCCCTAATTTGATAAAATTCTTCATAGCTCACTTCTGGACTTTGATTAGCATAATCATAAGCCAATTGTGCCTTTTCTAATTTCTCGTTATAATCATTATATACGGCAGCAATAACCTTTTTTAATGCTGAAAGAACATTTGCTACCGACTTGTTCACCTCTTTGTCTGCAACCATATTTGAAACGACATGAGCATTAGTAGCTATTTCACCTGTTTCTGATACAAAGAAGCCTGTTCCGTAATTAGTCACAACTTCAACAGAGTCCTCCTCTGTCGCAATGCCTTTCAAATCTCCATCCTCATCGAAATTTGAGAAATAAATTGATTCACCGTTTGAAAGAACAACCTCATAGTAGCTTTGATTTTGTACTAAGACGACACCACTTGATGTTGTCTCTTCAATTTCTTTTTCTGATAAATTGCTACAGGAGAATAGCAAACTGCAAAGTACGAGAATAAGGAAAGATGTTTTTTTCATATTATTGTTTTTCTGTTTTATGAGTTTGTGGCTATTTGTGTAACCCATCTTAAATGATTTTCTCTAAAAACGCACTTGGTACATAAGCCGTTACCACTGTTACCAAGTCATCCACAACAACGCCAACTCGCTGTTGTCCTTGCCATCTCGCAACTCTTCCTATCACGCCCTTGAACGCCCCATCAATCACCCTTACCAGCTGTCCTTTCTCAAACTTTGGTACTTTGACTAAAGATACGAAAGTATTGTCTGCATCGGCAGCACAGATGATTTTCAGACTGTCCATCTGATTATCAGGAACAATCAATGGAGTCTTTTTTATCGTGTTCCCTTCATCAATAGTTCGTTAATAATTCAATAGTGTGCTAAGCAGCTATACGCTGTAAGCA
>OMAS01000620.1_pt1 | contig 19039 bp, 10 predicted proteins | sample 1674031 | NCBI WGS metagenome assembly OMAS01 (sample SAMEA103958138, study PRJEB25191) | human gut metagenome | biome: human-associated habitat [ENVO:00009003]; feature: intestine environment [ENVO:2100002]; material: feces | place: Germany | collected 2013/2015 | reverse complement strand
TATGAGACTACCAACTTTTTTATGAACTATTTCTTATCCCGAACTGGGGTAATCACTGACAATGGCGACAACACATTTAATGTGACGTTTAAGGATGTCATCAACGTTGATGGCAACTACAGAGACAACTATGGTACATACACATTCAGCAATGTTGCTGGTACCACAGAGAATGGTGTTACAACCATCGACCTTTCTAACCTGAGTGCAACTGTTGCAAATAGTGACCTTGGCTTGACCGAGGCTTCTGATGGCGTTCTTTTTGCTAAGTTCAATGCAGAAAAGGCATACGCTAAATTCTCAGCAATGGTTGGTTCTTATTACAAGTCTAAAATCTCTGCAGAGTTTGGTGTTAACGATTTCGAGTCTACTGGCGGTGGTTCTACTGGCGGCGGTGACGAGAAGCCGGCAGCTTTCGAGAAGGTTAACTTCGTAGGCGATGGCACTAACTTCAACTGGAGCATCCCAGTAGATTGGGATACACAGAAGATCGTTATGTCTATCAGCACAGCTACTTGTACAACTGGCTGCGAGCACATCATCGGCCTCGGTACTGACGGCACATCATGGGCTGGCAACCTCCACATGTATCGCACTTCTGATGACAAGCAGCTCCAGTGCTACTTCGGTGCAGGTGCAATCAACACTGGCAAGTTTGACGAGGGCAACCCTATCAAGGTTGAGATCTCTAAGGCTAATGGCTTCATTGTAGACGGCACAACACGAATCACTGCAGCACAGCTTGCAGACCTCTTCGCTATGTCAACAGTAGTTATGGGCACTGGTGAGGGCAATAACATCCTCTCACACGCTACATACAACTACGTTAAGGTAGTTGACAAGGACTGGACAGAGCCGACAGAGCCTGAGGTAACTGTAACCTTCGAGAAGCAGTATGCCGACAAGCTCTATTCACTCGCTGACGGTACTCCGAGCGCAATGGGCGACGCTACCGTAACTCTCAAGGAGATGTCTGACAACACTATCAGCATGTCTCTCGCCTTCTCAGAGATGAACGTTGAGTCTACAGACCTCGTAAAGGGTACAGACGAGAAGGATCGCATCACATACACTGGTACAACTAACTTCCAGGGCACAAACTTCGCTGTTAAGGCTCTTCGCTACACAAAGGATGAGGAAGAGAAGCTTTACATGACTCTCATCCCAACTGAAGGAACAACTCTCGCATTCGGTGAGGATCCCGACTACGTAGCTCCGGCTGAGCCTGAGGACGTAACACTCTGGGAGAACTACCAGGCTGACGGCACTGGCTTCTCTAAGACAGCCACTATCAACTGGGACAAGCAGAAGATCGTTGCTTCTATCGACTTCTCTAACGGTGGTGACGACAAGGATATCCTTGCTATGACTACTGGCGATAGCTTCGCTGCATTCCAGACAAGCACATACCGCACAATGCACTGGTACTGCCAGCAGTCTGTAAAGCAGATGTCTGGTTTCTACGCAAAGGACGGCGCTGGTAACAACAACACCGGTCGTATGGACGTTGCTGACTGCCTCGCTAAGTTCGAAATCTCTAAGGCTGAGGGTCTGAAGGTTAACGGTGAGGTTAAGATGTCTCCTGTGGTTCTTGACGAGCTCTTCGCAAGCAACACTGTTCTCATCGGTAGCGGTGAGTCTCCTAAGTTCAGCCAGGCATTCTACAAATACATCAAGGTAGTCTCTCTCGACTGGAAAGAGACAACAGAGCCTGAGACTCCGAAGGCAGTTGTTTACAATAACGACCTCACAATCGTTCGCGACGCCGACCACAAGGTTTACGAAAACGCAGAGGTAACAGTTCTCGCTAAGGGCGAGGGCAAGTACGAGGTTACTCTCCCAGAGTTCTCTGATATGGACCTTGCAAACGCTGGCACAGTAGGCAAGATCGTATTCCAGGCTAACGGCGAGGAAGTAGACGGCGTACTGAAGCTTACAGCAGAGAATGCTGCTGGCGTAATTGCTGCCGGCGGAGACTGGTCAAACTATGCTGCCGACGTAACAATGAGCGGCGAGGTAGAAAACGGTCAGCTTGCTGCTAAGTTCACAGTTGTACTCGGTGGCATGTCCGACTACACTTATGAACTCGGCTTCGGCAAGGAAATCTTCATCCCGACAACCGAGACAATCACCGACTGGGCTAACGTTAAGTTCGGCGAATCTGATCCGGTTAACATCGAGAATGCAAAGCTCGACATCACAATGGTGTCTGCGTCTACCGCTAAGTTGACATTCAAGGACGTTGTAATCAACGGTAACACTATCGGCGACTTCGCAATCTCTGGCGTACAGGCTTCTTTGAATCCTGAGGACTACACAACCATTCTCACTACTGAAGCTACAAATGGTACATGGGTACGCACTGTAGAGAACAACGCTCTCGGCGTATTCGTAGGCGACGAGTCTGATATCCGCAACTTCGAGGGATCTCAGGACGAGGAAGCTGGCAAGACTATCGTTAAGTTCGGTGTATTCTTCGGCTCTGCTTACGGTTGGGCTGACATCGTATTCGGCGAGAAGGTTGAGACTCCAGAGCCACCGGTTGAAGACTACGCTATCAACTTCGACAAGGACGCTAAGCAGAACCACTCTTCACGCTACTCTACATCTGTTTCTCTCCAGCAGACTGGCAAGGACAAGCAGACTATCGAGTTCGGCAAGACAATGAACGGTTATGAGGACCTCACAGCAGATAAGTTCACTGTTGAGGCAGGCTCAGAGGTAACACCTTCTATCGGTTACGTTGGCGAGTGGATGCACGGTTACGTATACATCGACCTCGACAACAACAAGCAGTTCTCATTCAACGCCGACGGCGCTGACCAGACCGGCACAGAGGTAGTATCTTACAGCTACTATAAGAATCAGAACTCTAAGGGCGAGGCTGTAGAAAGCAACTGCAACGTTAACCCGATGCCTGCATTCACAGCTCCTACCACACCGGGTACATACCGCATCCGCTTCAAGGTAGACTGGGATAACATCGACGCAGGTGGTAGCGTAGCTACTGGTAACTCTATCCTCAACAACGGTGGTGGTATCTACGATGCTACTCTCGAGGTTGTAGCGCCGGTTACCGACGGCATCAGCACAATCAACGCTGAGGTTGCTAACGGCGAGGCACAGCTCTTCACTGTTGACGGTGTACAGATTGCTAAGCTCCAGAAGGGTCTGAACATCGTTCGCACCGCTTACGGCAAGGTTAAGAAGGTACTCGTTAAGTAACTTTTTTAAGACTATAGGGTAGGGCGCACGCCCTTTCCGATAAACAAAAATCCCGACTCCAGCAACGGAGTCGGGATTTTTTTTGTATTAATATGTCGTAAACCGATGTATTTTAACGTTGTTTTTATTGTGTAAACGATAATTATTCTTACCTTTGCATGTAAAGTACGACTAAGAACAGACAAATTGTAAACATTCCCGGCATTCGGATAACCCTATGCTGCTTACATACTAAAATATAGAATATTATAGTTCACTTAATTTAATAACAATTTATTAACAAAAAAGAAAGGATTTAGTATGAAGAAAATTTTATCTCTTCTTTCGATGTTGATGGTTACCATGATGGCATTCGCTACGGACTACACCGACCAGCTTACTTTCAAGCTGACTTTGGGCAGCAGTCCTTATGTGAAGTCTTTGCCAGAAGGTACTCTCACCGTTGAAAAGCGCGTAGACGGCACATACAAAGTGACCGCATGTGGCTGCGATCTAAGCACGTATGGCGTCGGAAAATGGGGCGACCTTAGCTGCGACGCAGTAGAAGGCACAACAGACGCCGACGGTTTGACAACAATCCAAGTTAGCAACCCTGATGTTTCTGCCAGTGGAACTATTGATGGTGGTTTCGCTCTTAAAGGCGAGTCTCTTCTCGTTAAGTTCAACGAGACAAAGGCTTACGCCCTTCTCAAGGGTAAATTGGCTCTTAACGCTGTTGTAGGCTATGCTTTTGAGTACACCTTCGGCACAGACGAAGGCTTCGAGTCTACTGGCGGCGGTTCTACCGGCGGTGGCGAGACTGGCGGCGAGACAAAAGAGAAGTACACTGTTAACTTCGACAAGACAGCTTACCACTCACGTAACGACCGTGTCCTCAGCGGCTTCTCTCTCCAGCAGACTGGTAAGGACAAGCAGACTGTAAACGTATTCGCTTCAAGAGCAGCTTACGAGGATCACACATCGTCTGTATTCAATGTTGAGGCAGGCAGCGAGCTGACAGCTTCGTTCAACTACTCAGGTCAGTGGATGAACGGTTATATCTACATCGACCGCGACAACGACGGCGAGTTCTCTTACAAGGAAGGCCAGTGGGATCAGGCAGGCACCGACTTGGTAGCCTACAGCTTCTATACTACACTTGCTAATCCGAAAGTAAACGATGGCAATGGCTACAACTCTACCGGTGCTTCTGTTTCTGGTGACGATCGTAGCAACGTTAATCCTCCTTCATTCACAGCTCCTACAGAGCCGGGTACATACCGCATCCGCTTCAAGATCGACTGGAACTGCATCCTCCCTGGAGGTTCAAACGACATCCTCTCTGACGGTGGTGGCGTTTGGGATGCAACTCTCAAAGTTGTAGCTGCAGAGCCAACAGTTAAGGAAGAGAAGAGCTTCACAGACGCTATCTCTATGGTTGCTAACGGTGTGTCTGAACCAGTAGGTCAGGCTCAGGTTACTATCAAGGAGATGACAGACAAGACAATCAGCATGACACTTGCTATTGTTGGTCAGGAAGGTGCTGAGTACACAGCTTCTGGTTTCACCAAGACTGTTGACACAGAGAAGAACCGCACTACCTACACTGGCAGTCTCAACGTTGACGGCGAAGACTTCGACGTAACTGCTCTTGTTTATACAGATGGCGCAGAGAAGCTCTATATGGTAGCTAAGGGTGCTGAATACAACTACGTAGTCGGTACAAATCCGGACGCTCCGACAGTGGTTTCTGACAAGACATACACAAGCAACCTCCGCATTTACGACGGAGAAGAGCCGGTTGTAGAGGAAACAGAAGCTCAGGTGAACGTCACCATGTACTCTGACGATACCTACAAGATCACTCTTAAGGACGTATCTATGCTCAACCAGACATCCGACCTCGTGTTCGTAGGTAAGGCAATCGCTGAAGAGACAGATTCTGAGGCGCCGCGCACAATCATGGCTAAGTCTGACGGCGCTACAACAAACTTCTTCGGCGAGGAGATGAACGCTACATTCGAGATCACAGAAGTTTCGGCTGACGAGGTCAAGATGGGCTTCTCTATCGAGAGTGATAACTTCAGCTACCTGGGCGAGTTCAACTACGAGGAAGAAAAGCCAGAGCCAGAGGTTTACACAAGCAACCTCCACATCTACGACGCTGCAGCTCCTGAGACAGACCTCTTCAAGGCTGACAAGGCTAACGTAGAGTTCTTGGCAACTGAAACAGGTGAGTTCACGCTCACTCTTAAGGACGTAACACTCAACGAGAAGACTCAGGACCTCGTATTCACTGGTACACTTCCTACAACAGAACCAGGTGGTCAGGAGCCGCTCGCAGAAGAGGGTGAGGGTGAAGTAACTCCAGATGAGCCAGCAATGGTTCTCAACGCTACTGCTGACGAGGCTACTGCTACATTCCTCGGTGCTGCATCTGCAACAGCCGAGTTCTCTATCTCTTATAACGCAGCCGACGAATTCATGATGACATTCACCATGAAGGCTGGCGAGAAGAACTACGGTGGCGAGTTCAACTACGAGGCTAAGACACCTGCTGCAGAACCGTTCTGCAAGGAGAACTACGTAGCTGACGGCAATGGCTTCGAGTGGGAGATTCCGGTAGATTGGGATACTCAGAAGATCGTTATGTCTATCGACCCGTCTACATGTACTGGCAACTGCGAGGATGTAATCGGTCTCGGCGCTGTTCCGACAGCTTGGGACAACACTCTCCACTTGTATCGCACAAGCGCAGACCAGATGCTCCAGGGATACTTCCAGGTACCTGGTGGCAGCAACAACAACACAGACAAGTTCGCTGAGACAGCTCCGTTCTTGGTAGAGGTTTCTAAGGCTCAGGGCTTCGTTGTAAACGGCGAGGTTAAGATTGCTTCAAGCGCAATGAGCTATCTCTTCACTCTCCCGACCGTTAAGATGGGTACTGGCGAGGGCGCGAACGACAAGTCGCGTGCTACATACAACTACGTTAAGGTAGTTGACAAGGACTGGACGAAGGATCCTGCGACTGGCATCAACGCAACAACAGTTGCTGAGGGCGAGTTCGAGGTATTCTCTGTTGACGGCGTTAAGCTTTCTAAGCTCCAGAAGGGTCTGAACATCGTTCGCTCTGCTGACGGCAAGGTTAAGAAGGTACTCGTTAAGTAATATTTTAGGGGGTGCACTCAGGGGGTGCACTTGTCTCAAGTGCACCATCCGAGCAAACGGTGCACCAACCGAGCTAACGTTGCACCAACCGAGCTAACGTTGCACCAACCGAGCTAACGTTGCACCAACCAAGCAAACGTTGCACCAACCAAGCAAACGTTGCACCAACTAATAAATTCATAAGAGGGCATGGCATTCCGCCATGCCCTCTTTGCGTATATACCATGTTCTCGCTGATTTCACGGATTTCACTGTGCTAATTATTACATCCTAATCTTCTGTGTAATCTGAATTTCGTTGCAGTTTCGCAGCCTGTCTATCTGTGAAAATCTGTGCCTATCTGTGGGAGGCACAACTCAGTTTGAAGGTTCTGTGTGTTCAGTGTATTCTGTGGGAACTTTCTCCCTGTTTGTTTGGTTGGTTGGTGCAGCTGAGACAGCTGCACCCCCTGAGGATGGCACTGCACCCCCTTAAGTTGTTCCCTTTGAGATATTTGCAACAAGGTTGCAGAATACTTTCATTATCTTTGTCGTTGATTAGTTTTTGGCTTTAAATATTAGCTTGTCAGTTTAATAAATAGCAGCCTTTCAGCTTAGTAATTAACAACAAACAAAATATGCTTAGAAGATTATCCTATTACTTACTATCAGCAGTCTTCGTGGCGGGCATTGCCGCTTGCGGAGGCCAGTCGCACGACCATCTCGACCACGATCATGACCACGACCACGCCGAGGAAACCGAGCATCACGACCACGCTGCCGAAGAAGCAGAACACGGTGGCGAGGCAAATGGCGTCCACACCGACGAGATAATACTCTCTGCGGAGAAAGCCCGTGCAGCCGGCGTGAAGGTAGAGGAAGTGAAGCCAGGCACTTTCCACGGCGTTATACACACCAGTGGCAAAGTGATGTCAGCTTCGTGCGACGAGACCACCGTCGTTGCAACCATCAGCGGACGCGTGCAGTACAAGAACCACGTGAGCGAAGGCTTGAAGGTGTCTGCCGGCACCACGCTCTTCTCAATCACCTCAGCCGGCATGCAGACCGCAGAGGGCGACCCCGTGCAGCGTGCCCGCATCGACTACGAGCGTGCAGAGCGCGACTACACACGTGCCAAGATACTCATCAAGGACAAGATAATAAGCGAGAAGGACCTCGCCGTGGCAAAAGCCGAATACGAAGCAGCCAAGCTAACGTATAACGGCATGAAGCGTACGCGCAGCGAGGGTGGAGTAGTGGTTACGGCGCCGCGCGGCGGCTACGTTAAGCAGTGTCTCGTCAACGGTGGCGACTACGTAGAAGCCGGTCAGCCGCTCGCCATCATCACTCAGAACAAGCACCTCTATCTGCGTGCCGAGATACCCGAGCGCCGCTTCAACGAGCTCAACCGCATACGCGGCGCCAAGTTCCGCACAAGCTACAGCAAGCGTCTCTACGACATCGCCGAGATGGGCGGACACATACAGTCGTACGGACGTTCGGCAGAGGTGAACAACTCCTACCTGCCCGTCATCTTCGAGTTCAACAACACCGGCGACGTCGTGCAGGGCTCTTACGCCGAGATATACCTCATAACCCAAGACCGCTCGAACGTCATCACGCTGCCCCTCACCGCCCTCACCGAGGAGCAGGGCATCCACTTCGTCTACGTGCAGATAGACGCCGAAGGCTACCGCAAGCAGGAGGTGACGCTCGGCGAGAGCGACGGCGAGCGTGTAGAGATACTCACCGGTGTTAAGCAGGGCGACCATGTCGTAACAAAGGGCGCCGTACAAGTACGATTGGCTTCGGCTGCAAACGCCATCCCGGCGCATAACCATAATCATTAATTTCTGAAGTAGACGAGGGACGGAATGCACGGAATGTTAGGGGGTGCAGCAGTCTCTGCTGCACCAACCAAGCAGAGATGTACTGCCCACAGAACACACTTAGGAGGGTATGGCATCCCTGCCATACCCACGCCACCCACTTAATAATCCTCCCACAGATGGCACAGATGCACACAGATGTTTAGGTTGCGTAGTATTGTCCCACGGAACACGCAGAATACACAGAAATTCTCCTCTGCAAGAAAATTCTGTGAATTCTGTGGGAGTACATTTCAGCAAGAGGCTTCTGTGTGTTCTGTGAATTCTGTGGGAATATGCAATGGCAGCTTGGTTGGTGCACTTCTTGCTTTGTTGGTGCACTTGAGACAAGTGCACCCCCTGAGGAAATCTACTTGTCTATTTGTCAACTAATAAAAAAAAAGAACTATGCTGAACAAGATAATACGCTTCTCGCTTGAGAACAGAATACTCGTGTTGGTGGCGTCGGTGCTGCTCGTCATTGGCGGTCTTTACTCCACCAGCCAGACCGATGTGGACGTGTTCCCCGACCTCAATGCCCCCACCGTAGTCATCATGACCGAAGCCGGCGGCATGGCTACCGAAGAGGTGGAGCAACTCGTCACGTTCCCTATAGAGACCGCCGTCAACGGCAGTACCGGTGTGCGCCGCGTACGTTCGCAGTCTACCAACGGCTTCTCCGTTGTATGGGTTGAGTTCGACTGGGGCACCGACATCTACCTCGCCCGCCAGATAGTGAGCGAGAAACTCGCCGCAGTAGGCGAGCAGATGCCCGCCGGAGTGAGCGCTCCGGTGCTCGGTCCGCAGTCGTCGATACTTGGCGAAGTGCTCATCGTGAGTCTCACCAGCAAGCACACCTCACAGCAAGACCTGCGCACGTACGCCGACTGGGTGATACGTCCGCGTCTGCTCTCCACCGGCGGCGTGGCTCAGGTGAGCGTTCACGGCGGCGACATCAAGGAGTATCAGATACTCGTCAGCCCCGGTCGCATGAAACACTTCGGCGTGTCGCTCACCGACATCATGGCATGCACCCGCGGCATGAACACCAACACCAACGGCGGCGTGCAGTACAAGTACGGCAACGAGTACATCATCCGCGGCATCACCTCCACCAACGACGTCGAGAAGCTCGGCACGTGCATCGTAAAGAAGAACGGCGAGAGCGTAGTCACCCTTGCCGACGTAGCCGACATAAAGATAGGCAACCAGTCGCCCAAGCTCGGCGTAGCCAGCGAGCGCGCCCAGTCAGCCGTGCTCCTCACCGTTACGAAGCAGCCCAATACGAGCACCATCGACCTCACCAAGCATCTCGACCTCGCACTCGCCGACCTCAAGCAGACCCTGCCCGCCGACGTGCATATCTCTACCGACATCTTCCGTCAGTCAGACTTCATCGAGAGCAGCATCGACAACGTGCAGAAATCGCTCATCGAGGGCGCCATCTTCGTGGTTATCATCCTTATGATATTCCTCGCCAACGTGCGCACCACGGTCATCTCGCTCGTCACGATACCAATCTCGTTCCTCGTGGCGATGATAGTGCTCAACGCTCTCGGCATAAGCATCAACACCATGACCCTTGGCGGACTTGCCATAGCCATCGGCTCGCTCGTAGACGACGCCATCGTCGACGTAGAGAACGTCTACAAGCACATACGCCAGAACCGCGCGCTGCCCGAGGCAGAGCGTGTGCCTATCATCGAACTCGTGTTCAACGCTTCGCGTGAAGTGCGCATGCCTATCCTCAACTCCACGCTGATTATCGTGGTGAGCTTTGCGCCGCTGTTCTTCCTCAGCGGCATGGAAGGCCGCATGCTCATACCCCTTGGCATAGCCTTCGTCACAGCCCTCTTTGCCTCAACCCTCGTAGCCCTCACGCTTACCCCCGTACTCTGCAGCTACCTGCTCGGCAAGAGTAAGGGCGAGATGCCGAAGGAAGCCTTCGTAGCCGTATGGCTTAAGAAGTATTACGAGCGTGCCCTGCTGTGGGTGCTCGCCAACACCCGCAAGGTCATCGTCGGCACCGCAGCGTTGTTCGTTGTAGCCGTGGGCGTGTTCTTCTGCTTAGGCAGCAGCTTCCTGCCCAAGTTCAACGAAGGCTCGTTCACCATCAACATCTCCTCGCTGCCCGGCATCTCGCTCGAAGAAAGCGACTCCATCGGCGCACGTGCCGAGCGACTGCTGCTGCAGGTGCCCGAGATAAAGACCGTGGCACGCAAGACCGGTCGTGCGGAGCTCGACGAACACGCCCTCGGTGTGAACGTGAGCGAGATAGAAGCCCCGTTCGAGCTTAAGGACCGCAGTCACGAGGAAGTGCTCAACGACGTGCGCAAGCGCCTCTCCGTTCTCGCCGGAGCCAACATAGAGATAGGTCAGCCCATCTCCCACCGCATCGACGCCATGCTCTCGGGCACACAAGCCAGCATAGCCATCAAGCTCTTCGGCACCGACCTCAACCGCATGTTCACCATCGGCAATCAGATAAAGAACGCCTGCCAGGACATTGAGGGCATCGCCGACCTCAACGTGGAGCAGCAGATAGAGCGCCCCGAACTGAAGATTGTGCCGCGCCGCGAACTGCTCGTGCGCAACGGCATCACGCTGCCCGAGTTCAACGAGTTCCTCGCCGTGAATCTCGCCGGCGAGACCGTCTCTCAGGTGTACGAAGCCGGCAGATCCTTCAACCTCGTGGTGAAAGCCGCCGACTCCGACGAGATAAGCAACCTCATCATCGACACGCAGGACGGCCGTAAGGTGCCTCTGTGCGACGTTGCCGACATCATATCGAGCGCCGGACCCAACACCATCAACCGCGAGAACGTGCAACGCAAGATAGTCATCTCCGCCAACACCAGCGGCAGAGCCTTGAGCGACGTAGTAGCCGACATCAAGCAGGCAGTAGGCGAGAACGTGCAGCTGCCCGAAGGCTACCACGTAGAGTACGGCGGACAGTTTGAGAGTCAGGAGAGCGCCAGTCGCGTGCTCTACCTCACCTGCATGCTCGCCATCGTCGTCATCTTCTTCCTGCTCTTCATGCAGTTCCGCAACGCCCTTGAAGCCGGCGTCATACTGCTCAACCTCCCGTTGGCACTCATCGGCGGCATCTTCGCCATCGTGCTCACCACCGGCGAGGTAAGCATACCCGCCGTCATCGGTTTCATCTCGCTCTTCGGCATCGCCACGCGCAACGGCATGCTGCTCATCACCGAGTACAAGCGTCTGCGCACCGAGGAAGGCAAGAGCGTGCGCGAAGCCATCGTCGAAGGCTCGCTCTCGCGTCTGAACCCGATACTCATGACAGCCCTCACCTCAGCCCTCGCCCTCGTGCCGCTCGCCCTGGGCGGCGACCTGCCCGGCAACGAGATACAGTCGCCAATGGCGAAGGTGATACTCGGCGGACTCATCAGTTCTACATTACTCAACGCATTCATAGTACCGATAATATATGAGAAGATATCTAATCGCCACAGCCGTGGCACTCAGCGCGTGTAGCGCCGCCCTCGCCGACACCGTTGGCGACGTGCTCAAGCAGATAGCTGCTAACAACCTCACCCTACAGTCGGCGGCGCACGACATGCGCGCCGATGTGCTCGACATAAAAGCCACGAACACCCTCGGCGGTCCGTCGGTAGAGTACAGCCCGTTCTTCACGAAGGGCTACTCCGGCGTTGCCGAGAGCGAGCTTGTGGTGAGCCAGGAGATTGACTTCCCTACGAAGTATGCCGCCCGCAGCAAGCAGGCGCAGATGCAGCAGACCGTAGGCGACCGGCTGCTCGCCAAGCAGCGCCGCGACATATTGCTGCAGGCACAGCTCGTCTGCATCGACGTGATACGCCTCAACCAGAGTCTCGCCATGCTGCGCGAGCGCCTTGCCAACAGCGAGACGCTGCTGCAGATGTACGAGAAGCGTATGGAGGCAGGCGACGCCAACGCCCTTGAGCTGAACAAGGTGAAGATCGACTGCATGGAGGTGCGCACCCTCGTTGGCGAGGCAGAAGGCGAGCGCACCGCCCTGCTGCAGCAGCTCAAGCAGCTCAACGGCGGCAAGCCCATCGACGTATCCTCAACCGAGCTGCCCCACTACGAGCCGATAGTCGACTTCGAGCAGTATCGCGCCCTCGCCGTAGCGTCGGATGCCGACGTGGCAGTGGCGCAGACCGCCCTGCGCGCCGCCGACATGAACCTTAAGGTGCAGAAGAGCGAGTGGCTGCCCAGCATCTCCTTCGGCTACCGCCGCAATACCGAGCAGCGCGAAGCCATCAACGGCTTCATGGTGGGCGTGAGTTTCCCGCTCTATAGCAATAGCAGCAACGTGAAGGCGGCACGCGAGCGCCGTCAGAGTGCCGAGCTGCAGGTGCAGCAGGCGCAGCACGACGCCGAAGCCTCGCTGCGCACCAGCTACGAGCAGTTGCAGGGCTTGCAGCAGGTGATAGACCACAGCGACGTGAAGCTGCTGCAGGAGTCGCTTACGCTCTTCAGGAAGGCGCTGCAGCAGGGCGAGATAACCGCTCTGGCTTACTACGTGGAGATAAACAGCATCTACGAGAAGCTGCAGCGACACATCGACCTGCACAGCCAGAGCGTGAAGCTGCTCGCTGAGCTGCACCGGAATGAGTTGTGAGTTTTGAATGTAGAGTGTTAAGGTAAAAAGGTAAAAGAGTAAAAAGGTAAAAAAATCTGCGTTTTTTTTACCTTTTTACTCTTTTACTTCTTCACTTTTAGAAGCAAATATAATACAAGTCACCTCCGCGAAAAATCTCATTATAGAGATTTGCATTCTCGAAAATGCGCCATTTCATCGGTCGGCGCAGCCGAAAAATCATAAAAATTGAGACTTTTCAGTGTAAAACGATAGGTTTTACAAACTTTTCGTGAGACTTTACATGGTAACTCTTGAGACTTTACCTGGTAAAACCTATGCTTTTACCTGGTAAAACCTATGCTTTTACACTGTAAAGTCTCACGATAAGTTGTGTTTTGCTAAGGCGAAAATTGTACACTTTTAGAGAAAACGCTACAATATGCTGTAGGACAAACGCTTACGGCTGCACGCTCAAAACTCGCGAAAAATCGACTAAGGATTTTGTTTTTGATTTTTCGCGAGATATGAGCGGTCCAATCGTGCAAATATCGTCTTGGCAAAAAGTATGCCATTCCAGTTGAGAATTGAGAGTTGTATCAGTTGAGATTTGAGAGTTGAAAGTTGAGAGTTATGATATGTACTGTAGGCTGTGCCTTCTTGTACGTTTCCAAGGTAATCATAACTCTCAACTTTCAACTCTGAACTCTCAACTGTGTTTAGTCGAACAGTCCCGGTTCCACAGCGTTGCTGCCAATCATCGGTCGTCCGAGGTGCTGGTAGGCGAGGGGCGTCACCATACGTCCGCGCTGCGTGCGCTTTATGAAGCCCTCCATGATGAGATACGGCTCGTACACCTCCTCGACGGTGCCCGTGTCCTCGCCGATAGCGGTGGCTATGGTAGACACGCCGACCGGTCCGCCGCGGAACTTGTCGATGATGGTGAGCAGTATCTTGTTGTCGATCTCGTCCAAACCATACTGGTCGATGTTGAGCGCCGAGAGCGATAGGCGCGCTATGTCGCGGTCGATGCGTCCGTTGCCCTTCACCTGCGCGAAGTCACGCACACGGCGCAGCAGAGCGTTCGCAATACGCGGCGTGCCACGCGAGCGGCGTGCAATCTCTATAGCCGCATCGTCGTCGATAGGCACCTTCAGAATCATCGCCGAGCGCTTGATAATCTTCTGCAGCATCTCCGGTCCGTAGTATTCCAGGTGGAGGTTGATGCCGAAGCGCGCACGGAGCGGAGCCGTGAGCAGTCCGCTGCGCGTTGTGGCACCCACGAGCGTGAACGGGTTGAGGTCGATCTGTATAGACCGCGCCGACGGACCCTTGTCGATCATGATGTCGATGCGGTAGTCTTCCATCGCCGAGTAGAGATACTCCTCTACGACCGGCGAGAGACGGTGAATCTCGTCGATGAACAGCACGTCGCGCGGCTCCAGCGAAGTGAGGATGCCGGCGAGGTCGCCCGGCTTGTCGAGCACCGGTCCGCTCGTAATCTTGAAGCCCACGCCCAGTTCGTTGGCTATGATGTTGCTAAGCGTTGTCTTGCCCAGTCCTGGGGGGCCGTGCAGTAGCGTATGGTCGAGCGGTTCGCCGCGGTACTTCGCCGCCTCGACGAACACTTCGAGGTTCTCCACCACCTTCTGCTGTCCGCTGAAATCGCCGAACCGCAGCGGTCGCAGAGCGTTCTCAAAGTCCTTCTCGCCCTTGCGTCCCTGCTCCTGACGTATGTCGAAATCTTCTTCCATGTTGTATCGGATAATCTGTTTTGTACAAAGTTAGTATATTTTTGGCAGAAAAAACGCCATACACTTGGATAAAACAAACGAAACAACTAAATTTGTAGTCAATAGGCACTTCCGATTTGTGAAAGTGCTGCGCACTATTAACCCGTTAAAACCCAGATAGAACTATGCTCGTAAAGACTTATTCCGCAGCCGTTAACGGCCTCGACGTAACCACCGTAACCGTTGAAGTGAATATCGTGCCCGGCGTGATGTATCGCATGACCGGACTCGGCGACACCGCTGTGCGCGAAGGACGCGACCGCATAGCGTCAGCGCTGCAGGTGAACGGATATAAGTTTCCGCACGCAGACATCACCATCAACCTCGCGCCTGCCGACCTGCGCAAGGAGGGCAGCTCGTTCGACCTGCCGCTCGCCATGGCTATACTCACCGCGAGCGGAGCCGTGATGAGCGATGTGCTCGCCGACTATATGCTCGTGGGCGAACTGAGCCTCGATGGTACGCTGCAGCCCGTGAAGGGAGCGCTGCCGATAGCCATCCGGGCAAGAGCCGAGAAGTTCAAGGGACTGATTGTGCCGAAGCAGAACGAGCGCGAGGCGGCAGTGGTGAACAATCTGGAGGTGTACGGCATGGAGAACATCATGGACGTGATAAAGCTGCTCACGGGGCGTGAGGTGTACGAGCCGACGTTCGTCGACACACGCCGCGAGTTCTACGAACAGCAGAGCCGCTTCGACCTCGACTTCGCCGACGTGCGCGGTCAGGAGAGCGTGAAGCGTGCGCTGGAAGTGGCGGCGGCAGGCGGCCACAACCTTATCATGGTAGGTCCTCCGGGTTCGGGCAAGTCGATGATGGCAAAGCGTCTGCCCTCTATTCTGCCGCCGCTATCGCTCTCGGAGAGTCTGGAGACGACACAGATACACAGCGTAGCCGGAAAGCTGAAGCGCGGCACGTCGCTCATCTCACAGCGCCCGTTCCGCTCGCCCCACCACACCATATCCGAAGTGGCGCTCGTAGGCGGCGGAATAAACCCGCAGCCGGGCGAGATATCGCTGGCACATAACGGCGTGTTGTTCGCCGACGAGCTGCCCGAATTCAACAAACAGACCCTCGAAGTGCTGCGTCAGCCGCTCGAAGACCATAAGATAACCATCTCGCGCTCTAAATACACCGTTGAGTTCCCCTGCTCGTTCATGTTCATCGCCTCGATGAACCCCTGCCCCTGCGGCTATTACAACGACCCGACGCACAAGTGCTGCTGCACGCCCGGACAGATACAGCGTTACATGAGCAAGATATCCGGTCCGCTGCTCGACCGCATCGACATCCAGTGCGAGATTACGCCCGTGCCGTTTAAGGACATCTCGAAAGCGCAGCCCGGCGAGCCGAGTGCCGCCATCCGTGAGCGTGTCATCAAGGCACGCGACATACAGACCGCCCGCTACAAAGACTTCAAGGGCGTACACTGCAACGCGCAGATGACCGAGCGCATGATTCATCAGTTCGCCGAGCCCGACGAAGCCTCCATCGCTCTCCTGCGTACCGCCATGGAGAAGTTCTCGCTCTCCGCCCGCGCCTATAACCGCATACTGAAGGTGGCGCGCACCATCGCCGACCTTGACGGCTCAGAACGCGTGGAGGTGCAGCACATCAGCGAAGCTATTGGCTACCGCAACCTTGATAGAGGCGATTGGGCAGAACGCAGGTTGGTAATTGCAAAATGAAAGTAATAAATTAATTTCATCAAAATGAGACATATCATAAACATATTAGTAAGCATTGCTACGATCTGTCAGTTTTTTGCCTCTGTTTTTAATATGCTCAATATGAAGAAACCAGAGACGATTGAGGATTCTCTATATAATGATTTCGTGCTTATTGGATGTTCTTGTTCTTTTATAATCGGACTCATTTTTATTCTAACATACAATTTCAGATGTAAATTTCTTAATAGTAAAACAATTAATCTTTCCTTCTTGGTAATTGTACTGTTTGCAGTCTATGTACATATTTACCAATTGTTTATTCAAAAAGATTTAATGTTGGTATCGGGCATTCTCCTTTTAGTTGATATTTTTGTGGGAACAAAAGGGTGTAAAATAATTATACAAAGCAAGGTAAGATAAATCAAAAGAAACCCAAATGACATTTATTAGAAACTTCATAACATGTATATTTAGTATTATTCAAATAAGCATGAGAACAATAGAAATACTGTTACTATTTGTACTGACAGCCTCACAATCAGCCTTGGCGTTCAACCAAAAGATTGATACTGTGGTTGTGGCAAATGACAGCTGCGAAATAGTTCAATTTATAGTTACAATTGACAATACTGACAGTGAAGCTTTGTGGATTTGGCTTGATAGCAATGACTATGGTCATGACCGCAAGAAAGCTATCAGACGATACCTGATGAAGCGCAGAGGAGACTTCTCTATTTTTGACATCGGTGCCGACCCCAATATGATAGGGGAATGGTGGCATCCTTCTGCGCCAAAATACTGCTTTGTCAAATACTTGGAACTAGGCAAAACTTTCACGATCGTATTTTATAGTGAGAAGGCATTAACGCCCGACTGTTGGAATTGTAAAAACGCCATCGATGACATTAGGGTTTTCAGTAATCGGGAAATAAACGAATACTGCCCCGGATTAGAAGCACCATATAGCATAAAACGAATTTCATATCCACATAATGTCATTGCATTCCCAATAAAGGCAGATAAATTGTCCGACACAATATCAAAGTAAGTAAAATAAACGGACATGAGAAAGATGTTGAAATGGTCACTCTGCATCCTCTTCATTATATGTTTTGTCAACACATGCGTTTATCATCGAATTACGCATATGAGTGACGACGAACTGGAATGGATAGCAAATAGGCATGAAGGTGAAAGGATGTATTTTAAATCACAATATGCGGATACAGACACTCTCACAGTATTAGAGGTTTGTATTCGTAATAGCTTAAATCCCATTAATTGGGGACACTACAATACAAGTAATAAAGAATACACAGCTCATGGTTATGTACGATATGGATTTATGAATCGTAGAGATGGGGGCATACTGGAAATATGGAAACTGTTCAATGATAAATCAATATGTTTCTCTTCTGTACTCTTAGATAGTAGCTGGCTGAATGAAGTGCAATTGAAAACATTGTGCCTCAAAATAAATGGAGTCAGAATCAATGATATTATGTTGTTCCGAACGACTGATAAAAACACCACCAATTCACTTGTGAGCTATGCTTGGAGTAAGAAGTATGGACTTGTTCAGTATACTTTTCAAGATGGAACAACCTTTACAAGGATAGATATAGGAAATCATTAGTGGTTTTTGATGATTGATTTAAACCCGATAAAAAGAAAACAAATATGAACAATTCAATAGAAATATACCGCTCGCAAGACGGTAGCGTGCAGCTTAATGTGAAGCTGGAGAACGAGACAGTGTGGCTAACACAGAGTCAGATGGCAGAGCTGTTCGGACGTGATAGAACAGTTATTACACGTCATATAAACAATTGTTATAAAGAAGGTGAACTTGACCGACATATCACATGTGCAAAATTTGCACATATGGGTAAGGACCAAGACCAAACATATGAAACAACGATGTACAACCTTGATGTTATCATCTCTGTTGGCTATCGTGTTAAGTCTGTACAAGGCACTCGTTTCCGCCAATGGGCGACCTCCGTCCTCAAGCAATACCTCATCAAGGGCTATGCCATCAATCAGCAGATAAAGCTCGACCGCTACAACGAGCTGAAGGATGTTGTGCGCCTTATGTCGCGTGCTGTCGGTTTGCAGGACAAGGTTACAACAGACGAGTATAGCGGACTGTTCAACGTTATCTCCGATTATGTGTATGCGCTCGACACGCTCGACCAGTACGACTATCAGTCGCTCTCCATCTCGAAGACTACCAAGGAGGAGCCGTTCCGTGCCACTTACGACAATGCGATGGAGGCTATCAACGCATTGAAGGAGAAGTTCGGCGGCAGCAAGTGGTTTGCTAACGAGAAGGACGACTCGTTCAAGAGCAGTATCGGACAGATATATCAGACCTTCGGTGGCGAGGAACTCTATCCGTCGGTTGAGGAGAAAGCCGCAATGCTTCTGTATCTTGTGGTGAAGAACCACTCGTTCAGCGACGGCAACAAGCGCATTGCTGCGATGCTCTTCCTATGGTTCCTCAACAACAACCGTGTGCTTTATGCCGAGGACGGACACAAGCGCATTGCCGACAACACACTTGTGGCGCTCACGCTGATGATTGCCGAGAGTAGAACAGAGGAGAAGGACGTTATGGTGAAGGTCGTTGTGAACTTGATAAATAAGGAGAATCAATAGCGTCTGTGGGTACGAATTTATTCGTGAATTATTCTTATTTATAAATTAATTTTGGACAGTTACTTAAGTAAGTGATCTAAATTATTTATATATATCAGTACTAATATGGTTCATTTTC
>OMAS01000614.1_pt1 | contig 19143 bp, 10 predicted proteins | sample 1674031 | NCBI WGS metagenome assembly OMAS01 (sample SAMEA103958138, study PRJEB25191) | human gut metagenome | biome: human-associated habitat [ENVO:00009003]; feature: intestine environment [ENVO:2100002]; material: feces | place: Germany | collected 2013/2015 | reverse complement strand
AGGGGTCTGTGATGGATTTGCCGTGGATCATCTCCGGGCAAATCTTCTGCGCGCCCTCGAAGAGGTAGCTTTCAATCATGACGCCCTTGACGAGCTTGCGTATGGCGGGGTCGTAGGAACGGCTGTGCAGCACCTCGCTGACGATGCGGATCTGCTCTTTGAACTTTTTGCCGGAATTCGAGTGGTTGACATCCACGACGCAGGCGGGATTTTCGAGCCCGCTTTCTTCGTAGAGGGAAGCGAGACGTTTTAAATCCTCGTAGTGGTAGTTCGGGATAGTTGTGCCGTATTTATCAACGCCGCCGCGCAAAATAGCGTGGGCGAGCGGGTTGCCGGTAGTGGTGACGTCGCACCCGCGATAGATGAAGTTGTGCGCGCTTTGGGCGGCTTTGATGGAATTCATCATGACGGAAAGATCGCCGGAGGTGGGGTTTTTCATGCCGGCGGGGATATCCATGGAGCTTGCAGTCAGACGGTGCTGCTGGTTTTCGACCGAGCGCGCGCCGATGGCTTCGTAGGACAGAAGGTCATCCAAATAGCTGCGGTTTTCGGGGTACAGCATTTCGTCTGCGCATGTGAGGCCGGTCTCCTCAATGGCGCGCATGTGCATTTTGCGGATGGCGATGATGCCGCCGAGCAGGTCAGGGGCTTTATCGGGGTCCGGCTGGTGTAGCATGCCCTTATAGCCCTCGCCCGTGGTGCGGGGCTTATTGGTGTAGATGCGTGGAATCAGAATGAGGCGGTCTTTCACCTGCTCGTTCACACGGGCAAGGCGACGGGTGTATTCGCAGACGCTTTCTTCGTTATCCGCCGAACAGGGGCCGACGATGACGAGAAATTTATCGGACTCTCCGCGGAACACGGCGGCAATCTCTTTATCGCGCGCGGCTTTGATTTCTTTGATGTGCTCCGGGACGGGAAATTCGGCTTTGAGGGCCGCCGGGTTCGGCAGCTCTTTGTTAATGGTCATGGACATAGGGGTGCTCCTTTGATTACTCGAGTTCTGTATTTTGCGCTAAATAGCGGGCGATGGCTTCGTCGCTGTACGAGAGCAGATGCCCGTAACGCACGGCGATTTGGCGGCGGTTTTCGCCCGTATAGTTGTTTTCGGCGATGAGGGTTTGTTTATCGTGTTGAATGCTCAAAAATTCTTTAAGGTCACGGTCTTCGCGGTAGAAAACGATATTTTGCTTGCCGCGGTTCAACGAGACCGGGAAAAGGTCGGTGATGAGCGGTTCTTTTAAATAATACGCTTTGCAGCCGTACTTTCGGGCGACTGCTTCACACGCGGGGAGAAAATCTGCGCCGAGTGCGTTTTGAAGTTCGTTTTCTGTGAACGGGTGGCTGAGCGCGATGCGCTTTACGCCGGCACGGACAACCTCGCAGAATGCCTCGCACACGCCGAGTGCGAAGGAATAAGCATCGATTTGTTTGGACATGGTAAATCTTCTCCTTAACGCCAGCCGCCCGAAATGACGAGCGTTTCACCGGTGATGTACGGGCTTTCGGCTAAAAATCTGACGCCTGCGGCGACCTCTGCCGGGGTGCCTGCGCGCCCGAGGGGAATCTCCTCGCACAGCGCTTTTTTCTCGTCTTCGGACAAATGCAGTGCCTCGGTAGAGGAATAGGAAAAGAAGGAATACTGCTTTATTCCCTGTCCCAGCGAGGTGCCTTTTATCAAGTCGGGGTGGAACAGCAGGCCGGAGGCGCTGGGCTGCATACCTTCCAGCATGTTGACCTCGGTCACCTGGCCCGGGGCGAAGCTGGTTACTGTGCCTTCCTGGTAATCGTAAAACTGTTTTCCATAGCGTATATCTCCGCATTTGGTGTTTTTGAGGAAAAGGGCGTATACGCCATAGTTCAACGTGAAATGCCTGGGATATCCGGTAGCTTCGGACAAGTCGACTACGCTGACCAGCGGGTGCAGGGTTTCGAGACCGAACATCTTGTTGTATTGGTCTACTGCATTGAGCTTGATTACTTCTTCCATAAACGTTCCTGTTAGTTTTGTACAAATGTAGAGAATAATCCGGAAAGTACCATATCGCAGGAGGAGGAATCCGTAATATGGTTACAAATGTCCGTAATCTGTGTACATTGAAAAGAGCTACACCCTTTGTCCGGGATGGTGTAGCCATCCGGAGCAAAGGGTGTAGCCTTGGTATGTAAAAGGTGTAGCCCTTTTACGCTTGCTGGTTATCAATCTTTTAGCATAGCTTTGATGTGTTCCATATAGAGCTGGCGGATGGCTTTGTTTTCGCCCAGTCCCTGCATGCGTACATTCACTTGATAGCCTTGCTTTTCAAGTTCCGTCTTCCACACGCCGGCAATGTCTTCCTTGGTATGGTTGCCGCATACCAACAGCAACGGAACCAATGTCACGCTCTTGGGGCGTGTCTCTTTCAGTTGCAGCAGGGTTGCGTCCAGGGTAGGATATCCTTCAATGGTGCTGACGTGGAAGTTCTTCAGTCCATGGGCTTTCATCATGAAGTCGAGCATGGCGTAAGTAGCCGTGCTGGGTAGCTGGTTGCCGTGCCCCACATAGACAATGTCTTCTTTCTTTTCCGGCTGTTCGGCGGTCAGTATACCGATTACCTTCTCGCAGTCTTCGACGGAGTAGAGCAGGGGATTTCCCACTTTTATCTCCTTGAAGAAGGGACGGAGCTTGTCTGCATCCCTGCGGACGGAGGTCATCTCACTGCCTTCTATCAAGGTGGTGCTCTGGACGTAGATGGTCCGGTAGCCTTCGGCGCAAAGTTTCAGCAGTGCATCCGTAGGGCTGTCTTTGTACACACCCTCCTTGGCAAGTCTTTTTCGTACAATCGGCGAGATGTATGCTTCGCGCACTGTAAACTGCGGAAAGGCTTCTTGTGCCTCACGGGTCACGACGTCGAGCGTCAAGGCACGTGTCTGAGGGTCCGAACTGCCATAATGGGTGATGAGCAGAGCCGCCTTCTCCTCTTGTTGTGCGGAGGAGAAGAGGCTGATGCCGAGTAAATAGAGAGTGATGAAAAAATGTTTCATAATTGTTGTTGTTTCTAAATGCGTTATGGAGAGATTATTTTAGTCTGAGTGCCAGGCTGATTACTACCGAACGTCCCGGAGAATACAAGGCGAAGTTCTTGTTCAGCGGGCGGTTGTCCTTCTTGTTGAAGATATTGTCTATGCCGATGCCCGGTTCGATGACAAAGTTGCGGAAGCCGTCGAAGGTATGGCGGGTATTGAGGTTCCAGATGCCGTAGCCCGGAGCATTGCCGTCCGCGTCACCCGGATAATAGACTTTGCTTTGCAGACGACCGTTCAGGTTGAGGTTCAAGGTATAGTCGCTCCAGCTGTGTGTATAGTTTCCGGTGATGGTGGCTGTATGGCGTATGCTGCGTTCGATGTTTTGCCATTCGCCTCCTTCGTTCAGACCGCGTCCATAGGCGTAGGTATAGTTTCCGGCCAGGGTGAAGCCCGGGAACAGATTGCCGTTCAAGTTCACTTCAAAGCCTTTGACGGTAGCTTTCTCGAAATTGAAGTAGTTCTTGACACTTAGGTTTTTTGTGGATGAAAGGTCACTGATTTCGGGGAACTCTTCACGCAACTGGTTCTGCTCTGCTTCCGGTAGGTCATCGAATTTAGTGGATTTGGAAGTTACCATGTTCTTTACATAGTTCAGGTAACCGGTGACGGAAGCACTGAAACGGTTGGTGCGGTATTCCATGTTGATGGAGTAATAGTTGCTGTGTTCGGGGTCGAGGTTCTCGTCACCCAATGAGATGGTGGCTCGTGTACCCATTGTCTTCTTGAACATGTGGTAGTAGAGCTCGTCAATGCCCGGAGCACGGAATCCGGCAGCATAGGTGGCACGTACATTGAAGTTGCCTATGTTGTACATGGCTGCCACTTTGGGGGTGAAGCGTCCGCCCGTCTGTTCGTGATGGTCGTAGCGTACACCCACAACACCGGTCAGATGGTTCCATAGCTTCACTTCATGCTGGCCGTAGGCTGATGTCGTATAGACACTTTTGTCCAAATCGGAGTCGGGACGGCGGAGCACTTCACGGCGATAGTCCACACCGAACACCGTAGTGCTGTTGGTTGTAAAACCGAAGATACCTTTCAACTCGGCATCATGGAATTTCTGAAGCTTGGTAAGCGCATACTGTCCGGGCAGGTATCCGCTGTTTTCTATCAGGTATTTGTAGCGTGATGCGTAATTGTTTCCTGAATAGTCGAACTGGATAACGTTGCGTTTACTCAGTTTGTATTTGGCGCCTGCCCCCCAGTTGTAACCTTCGTAGGTAGTGTTGTACTTGCTTCCGCCGGTGATGTCTTCGCGTTCTACCGGACGTTCGAGTCCGCGGTTATAGTATCCGCCGTTGGCATAGAAGGAAAGCTGGTCCGTAGCATCATAGGTAAACTTCTGCGAAAAGTTATTCGAGCTGTAGCCCAGGGAGAGCGGGGCAATCGTTTCGATGATGTCTTCTCCGTCTTCTGTCAGACGGCTGTTTTGCCAACCGTCGGAGTGGTCGTATTTATAGGAAGTATAGGACCCTATTTTTCCTTGGGCGATGTCCAGATTCAAGCCTTGGGAGAATTGATTCTTTCTCGTATAGCTGCTATTGCTGCTGAAGGCTACCACATCTTTAGGCTCGTTGGTAATGATATTGATTACACCGCCGATGGCATCCGAACCATAAAGGGAAGAAGCTGCTCCGTTCAGCACCTCGATGCGCTTGACGCGGGTCATGTCTATTTGGTTGAGGTCGATGTTACCGGTGATGTCTCCCGTGACCTTGCGTCCGTTTACCAATATCAGCACGTGCTTGTTGGAGAGTCCGTTCATCATCAGATAGGACCCCATCGCGTTCGGACGGAAGGAGAGCGAGGGTACCATCATGGTCAAGGCCTGCTGGAAGTCGGTGATACCGGCACGCTTTATCTCGTTGGCAGTGATAACCGATACCGGAGACGGAGTGTTCTTCAGTCGCTGATGTGTACCCGTACCCGTTACTACGACCGGGTTCAACTCGTGAGTTTTCTTGGTCATATCGTCGCTGTCACCTTTTTCTGCTTGTGCATAGGCACCGGTGGCGATGATTCCTCCCATAAGGAGAACTGTGAGAAGTCTTTTCTTTATCATATATTGTTTTATTTTATATAACGCTGCAAATGTACATACCATTATCGGAGGGTGAAATACTTAATAGTTGTTATACTGCGATGGCCAAATAGCTATTAATAGGTACTGTATTCCCTTATTCCGGCACATAGATAATCTCTCCATTTTCAAGCTGATAGGCAACTCCCACTTTCTTTCCTCTTTTACCGGAGGTCTTTTGGTCTTCGCTGGGAGTGTATTTCTTGATTTCCTGCCCTTCTTTGGTAATGATTTCCATATTTTCCTTTCCGGGATTCTTCACCATGGTGAAGTCTTCTTTAGAAAACATCTCCGTCATATTGAAGCGGGAGACGAGAGCCACCATCAAGGCTACGGCAAAGACCATCGCTACGTCAAAAAGATTGGCTACCGTACCCATGGGGTCGGAGTCCGAATCGCTGTGCAGTAATCTGTTTCTCTTACTCTTCATAGTTTTCGTATCGTTAGTCCGTTATTCCTTTTCGGCCGTTTGGCGGCTTATCACTTTGTACAGATATTCCAAGTCGTTCATTTCGCGGGCATACCAGCGTTGTTTCACTTGCAGGGTAATGACGCCGACAGCAGCAATGACCAGCCCTACCACTGTAGTGGTAAAAGCCACCTGCATATTGTAGGCCATGGAGGAGATGTCTCCTTGTGCCAGCCCCACCAGTGCGGGACCCATCGGGATGAGGGTACCCATCAGTCCCAACATGGGACCCAGTTTGATGAATGTACGCGAACGTCCCAACTCCTTCTCGGCTTCCATTTCATAGTTGGCAAGCAGGTGTTCGCAGTAGGCAGCGTCGTCCCGGTGTGCGGACAATTTGGACATGCTGCGGAGGAGAGGGGAGTTGCCTGCCGATGGGAGTTGCTGCAGCAGTCCGTCTATATTCTCTGGGGTAATGTTCTCCAGTGTTTCAGCGAATTGCTTCTGTAATTTCATCCGTTGATAGAACTCCCCGAAGAAACCTCCCGCAAGGAGAATGGCACGTAGAAAGAATAGCAGCAGCAGGACTATGACGGGAACCAGCAGCCCGTTCGAAATCCAGAACAGTGTGTTTGAGATTGTTTCCATATATCTTTTTAGTTTTTAATTCTTTAATTCGTTTCAATAGCCCGTGGCAATGATGCTCAATATAACAATGAAAATATTGACAATGAACAATACTTCCAAGCGCAGCGGCTTGTCACCGATAGCATATCGCAGCAAATGGCTACCGGCACCGACTGCAAAGAAAGTAACACCGGCTGCTATCCATGAGAGACTGCCGAAATCTATTCCGGGAAAAGTGAAAAGCAGCAGTGCCAGGACATAGCATATTACTCCGCCTATCAGTATGCCGGGGTATAACTTCAGGAAGAGGGTGACCGCTTGTTTGAAGGCCGTGTTGCGGGTACGCATTTTTGCGAAACAGTCGAAACAGAAAGTTATCATTATGGCGGCTTCCAGAGTGACACATACCGACAAGTTCAACATCTGTGGACGGGAGGCAAAGAAAGCTGCCACCACGGTCTTGGACTGTTCCGTCATCCATGGAGTCACCAGCCACGCAAAAAAGGCACAGCCTGCGGCAACCGTCCACATTCCCCAGCGTGGATAGAACCCCACCTTTAATAGAAAATTGAGGGCGATGAATAGGGCTAACAGATGAATGACGTATTCCATAATACTCTGTTTCTATTTATTCTTTTTTTCTTTTCTTCAACAGTACGACCAGTCCGATGAAGGTGATGACGACAAGACTGCCTGCAATCACTCCGTTCACCCTGTTCTTACGTACCGTTTGTTCGGAAGTCAGTTTGTGTCCTTTCAGTACGACATCCTTGCCATCGGTTGCGGATGCTTCGTGTACCTCCTTCATGTTCTGGGTATAGGTCTGCTTCTCGCTATTATCCAACTGGTCGGCAACGAACGACTGTAGCTTGTCATTGTCGCAAACGAATTCGGTACAAGCGGCACCTTTTTCGCGTGTGATTTGTGCATGCAGGGAAGCAGTGGTTTTCAGTTGCTCATCAGATGCTTTCCAGTAACCTTTGCGGGCGCTTTCCAGCATGACGGCTGTCATAGCCTGGAATGCGGCGGGATTGACGCGGAGGAAGTACTCGTGAATGCCCAGCTTATTCTCATCCTTTATATACATTCTATACAAGTCATTGAACAGTTCTTTGTCCATGGCCGACGGACGCATGACGTGCCAGCCGAAGATGTTGCGGAAGATTTCGCCGAACATCTGCGCCGAACCTTCCCCGCCTTTCATCCGCTCTTGTATAAAGGTAGGGTTCAAGATGGTGGAACGTGTCTCTACGGCAATGGCCTCTTTGGCATCCTGCATGCGGCGGTTGGTCCGGTTGCGGTAGTCTGCCATATAGGCATCCGGTTCCTTGCCGGTCACGGTTTTGACGGTGAGCGAGAGTCCACCCGTAAATTCGTATACATGATCCAGGGAGATGGGGCCCCATGTGTTACTTTGACGGGGCTGGATGACAACATCCGTTTCGGACAGTGCCGAGGCAAACAAACCTTCCTGGACGTCTCCCCAATTTCCGTCGTCCCCATAAGAGGCACCCATATTGTTGAGGTATCCTTCGGCTATCTCCTTTTCGCTTTCCCACGAGCCGCTGTGCTCGGTATAGGCCATCATACCGGTACTGTATCCGCTGTTGATCGGTCCGAATACACGCATCACAGACATTTCACGGGCACGTTTGGGGGAAGCCCCTTTTTCTACCAGTAATTTTTCCTGCAACAGTGTACCCGATGCCACATAGTTGGGATAGGTCTCATCTCCGGCTTCCGATGCCAGACGTATAGCATCGGTCAGTAACTTCAAGCGGGAACCGGCTATGTCGCGTAGCTGTCCGGACACTTGTACCAGCACATTGATGCGCGGACGCCCCAGTTCTTCACTGGGCACCAGTTTCAGGTCAACCACTCTGCCTTGGGCGTCGCGTACGGGTTCTACTCCCAGCATCCAGAATACCTGGGCCAGCGTAGCTCCTTCCGTATTGATGAATTCGCCTGCCCAGAAGGTATAGCTTACTTTCCGGGGATATTCGCCGTGCTTGCTGATGTACTGTTTTAAAGTCGCTTCTGCCAATCGCTTTCCATCTTCCCAAGCCCTTGGGTTGGGAGTATTCTCGGCGTTGATGCTGTACATGTTGCGTCCGGTGGGCAGAACGTTCGGGTTCAGTACGGGGTCACCTCCCGGCGCAGGGAATACGGTTCCTCCGCTGAGTGCACGCACCATGGCATTCTGTTCGTTGACGGGGGAGGCAAGCAACTGTTCGCGATAGAGTAGGGCGGGGCGAAGCTCCGGTGCTACAGATGCAGTATCCTTGGGTGGATTCTGGAGTAAGGCGGTCAGTCTTTTCCTGGCGGCAGGCAAGTAGTGGTGGGCTATATAGGTGAAGTCTTGCAACTGCTCTGTGGTGATTTTGCCTTTATCGCGGTCCTTGCGGGCCGTTTCGTATGCCAGCGGGTCGGCAGCGACGGCGAGAGTGGTGGTCAGCAGGTCGCGGTCAGAATAAGGCTCGTTCATGGTGTAGTACGCACCCAGTATCTTTTCGTTGGCTATCTCTTCGGTGAAGGCATCCAGACGTTCCAACTCCTCGGCTGTATAGGGTTCGCCGGATATGGAATCCAGATTGAGGTCGCGGTGCAGCCCCAGGCGCATGGCCTCTTTTTTGATGTTCATTCCCAGAGCCCGGTGTTTGGCAGTCCCTTCGTCCAGCACTTTGTGAATATCTTCCAGCAAGGCCGAATAGCGTTGGCGCATACCGCTCTCCACGTAGGGCGGAGTGAGATGGGTGACCAGTACGGCATGTGTTCGGCGTTTGGCAATGATACCCTCGCCTACGTTTCCGGTGGTATAGAAGTAGAAGTGGGGGAGGTTACCAATCAGTACATCCGACCAGTCGGCCTGCGACTGTGCCACATTCTTTTCGGGAGTATATTCCAGGTTGCCGTGGGTGCCGAAGTGAATCACCGCATCTGCTTTGAAACCTTTTTGCATATACAGATAAGGAGCCAGATAACTGTGGGGCGGCGCCACCGGCATACCGTGCACCAGTTTGAACTCATCATCTCCCAATGCCGGGCGGGGCTGGGGGAAGAGTAGGATATTGCCGAATTGCAGGCAGGCAATGGCAATACTGTCCTCTGTTACCAGCAGATTGCCGGGCGCATCTCCATATCTGTCTGTCACTTCCTGATATTTCTCGGGAAGGAGTACTTCGTGTGCCCATTGTTCGTATTGCTCGGTAGAAAGCCATATCGGGTGTGCCGTTTTCAAAAACTGTTCTTGTGCTCCTTTGGCATACGAACCCATGACGGCACCGTCACGATGTATCCGCTTGCCGAACTCCTCTACAGTAGCAGGCAGTCCACTGACGTCGTACCCTTCCGAACGCAGGCGTTTCAAGAAGTTATAGAGTGAAGGAATCACTTCCATACCGCTTGCCAGCAGGGCGTCTTTTCCCGGAGTCTTGAAGTAACAGATAGCAACGCGCTTTTCTTTGTTGGACATGTCTCTCAAGGACATGTACTTGGTAATATGCTCCACTACGGCATCTATCCGTTCATTTTCAGCGGTGTACAGATAGTATCCTTGTTTGTTTTCGTTTTGGGTAGCGATGCAGAGGGGTAGCATGCCTCCATCTATCTCAGGCACCACTACACGGGCGGTCAGTGTGCCACCGCTGACGGGGGTATCCGGGTCCAGCCATTCCTCGTGGGGCTGAATCAGCGGGAAGGGCATGAATAAAGGAATGTTTTCCTGGTGCAGCCAGTTGATGAGTGAGTCATTGCCCAGCCGTCCCATAGGCAGGTAGACTACTGCATCGGGATGGAGGGTACGTATCATATCGGCACGCGGTTGACCTCCGGCTGTGAAAGGATAGACATTGAAGCCTGCTTGTGTCAAGCACGTGATGAGGGAATCTACGTGGGCACGGTTTCCTTCCATCGGAAAGTTGAGTCCGGAAATCAGGGCAAGGTTGCGTCCGTCCTCATGGTAGAGATTTTTTTCTTTCAGATAGGCGGTCACCTCTTGCGGAGTACTGAAGTAGCGGCCGTATTCGCGGTGGTAGAACATGTTCTCCAGCAATGGGATGGGAGGCTCGTAATCCTGGTGTCTCCACCGGTGGGGAGTGGCGATGTGGCGCAGGTAGAGTAAGGCATTCCGGTAGTTGTGCTTGTTGCCGTTCTTGAGATACTCCCGTAGCGTATGCTGTTGTTCATTGGTAACATTGTGATTGAGGGAGAGGGTGAAATTTCGTAACGTATTCGTAAAGACTGGTACTCCGCTGGCACCCACCCGTTCCACTTCGGCAATCTGGCCGTCGTCAAGGTATAGCCCTCTGCTGTACATCACGATGGCATCATAGCCGGAAAGGTCCTTCACCTCTTCTTTTTTTATGCAGGTGACTTCTATCCGGGCGCAGTCATTGTTCAGGGCAATGTCGGCAGCTTGTGCCAGGGTTGCGTTGATAATAAGTATACGTGTAGGAGCAAGCCAGTACTGATAGGCCGCAAAGCTGCAGACAATCAATAGGGCTATGCTGCCGAGGAATATTCCAAGTCTTTTCTTATTCATACAAGTTTATTCTCGTTAATAGCGTTTTTGTCTTTTACAACATTTTCTTCTTATATAATTCACACTTAACGCCACACCCGTGATGCAAACGGCTGTACCTCCAAGCAGCAATACCCAAAGCACAGTCTTGCGCAGGGTGGCATTGGAGTTCAGACCGGGCAGACGCATGCGGTGCAGGGCTGTATAGCTCCAGTATTTCCAGCGGGAGGAGGTGTCTACATGGCGGATGATTCCCGTTTCCGGGTGAATGTAATAGACGCTCCGGTCCGGGTCGTCCACCGTTATCTTCCAGACGGGAAGCTGGGGTCGTCCGCGATACATATTGCTCATGTCGCGATAGTAGGTCTCGAAATGTTCGAGCCGGGAGATACGTATGCCGGGGATATGTTGTGAAGAATCACGCTGGGAGGTATAAATGCTTTCCACGCCTTTCAGGATTTCTTCTTCGGAGAGTTGTAACGGACGCGGCAGGCTGTCGGCGGCATCGATGTAATACTCGTTTTTTCTATCTTTTACGATGTAGTAGGGATGTTCGCGGAAGTTGCGCCACTCTATCTGCAAAGCTTGGGGATAGGCAGCTATGACACGGCGGTAGTCCAAGGGGTAATCCTCCGGTTGTGGGGCACGGGCATGGAGCGTGCGTGTGGCGCTGCCTTTCTTCAGTGCCGGTTTATGAATCCATTCGGGAATGTCTGCCAGAGACATCATGCCGCTGAAGGTGAAGGTCAGTACGAAGATGCCGAAAAAGATTCCGCTGACGTAGTGCCAGTGATACCATCTTTTTCGGTAGGGGGAGAACTTGGGATGGCGGCTTCGGTGCGTCTTACGCCATACATCCACAGTTACCCAAATGCCGGCAATGACCATGAGACAACCCAGAGCTGTGAGCCAGATGACGGTCTTAGTCCAAAGGACGGTGTCCTGCCGCAGCCAGGTGAAGTATACCCAGTGGGGAATGGCACCCAGCCATGCCCAGAAGCGTTCGCTTCTGTTGGAGAACTGCAAGGCCTCACCGTTTTGTGAACTCAGATAGAGCTGTGTCCCGGCATCGTCGGCAAAGTATATTTTATAAATGGGCATTTCCTTTTTCAGTTCAGCGAAGGGAATCCATTGGTCCAGAGAGTGGAGGGTGTCGATACGGGTAATGGGAGAAGAACACCACAAAGCTGCTGTCCGGTGCAGGTGTTCACTGTCCAGAGAGGGTCGTGAGATGGTGGAATCGGCAAGGAAATGAAGCGTGCCTTTTGTGGTACTAAAGCTGAACTCGGGGTGTCCGGCATTGAGGTTCAGTATCGTAGACCTGACCTTTACGCCACGGGGCAGGCGGGCTGTGACGGAGGAGATGTCCGGAAGTGAGTCTCCGGTTTGGGAGAGCATATCCAGCTTTTGCATTTTCTCTTTGGCGCTGACACGGGGAAAGCGGTGGTACATCATCACGAAGGCGGAGAGGAACCACATGAGAAATAGGATACAGAGCAAAGTGCCCAGTATCCTATGAATAGAGTACATCAGTTTGGTGATAACATTCATTGTCGTTCGCGTTTTTCCTGCAAAAGTACAAGATGATTCAAGAACACTAAATACCCACTAATGGGTATATTATTCTGTGTCTTTTCCGGCAGCATAGGCCGCCTTCTTCGTCATGATGTCCAGCATGCGGTGCTTCAGTCCGAAACGGATATGGTCAATGAATATTTCTTGAATTTCCGGAATTTGTCCCAGTCCTTCCAGTTGTGCACTGACGGTGAAGCCTTCTTTCTCGAGCATCTCCTTCCACTCTCCGGCAATGTCGTTTTTGGCATGGTCTCCGGCAACAAACATGAAGGGTATGAGGGTCACACGTTTGGCTTTCCCGGCTTTCAGTTGTGCCAGCATGGTGTCAAAGGTTGGATAACCTTCGATGGTGCCCACATGGAAATTGGTCAGTCCGCCTGCTTTCAGCATATAGTCCATCTGACTGTAGATGGCGGTACTGGGGGTATAGGTGCCGTGGCCCACAAGGACGAAGTGTTCTTTGGTAGCTTTCTTGCTTTGTGCCGGGGCGTTGTAGCGGTTCCCCAGAATACTTGCCACTTTCTCTGCATCTTCGATAGAGTAGAGCAGGGGAGTACCTACACGTATTTCCTTGAAGAAGGGTAGTGCGTTTTCCACATCCCGGCGGAGGGATTCCATTTCTACTCCGTCAATGATGTTGGTACTCTGTACGATGAGGTGTGTGTAACCTTCGCTGCGCAGTTTCAGCATGGCATCCAGTGGAGTCAGCTTCGTGATGCCGCGCTCTTTCAAGCGGCGGATGATGATGCGCGACGTATAGGCTTCTTGGAACTTCAACTCCGGGAAGGCGGCTTGTGTCTTGGCGTTGATGGCATCAATGGTAAGGGCACGGGTATCGTCATGCGTAGTGCCGAAGTGTACCATGAGCAGGACGGCTTTGTCGCCGGGTTTCATACTTGCAAGCATATCGCTGTGCTCGTAGTTGCCTCCCCCGTGCGCATGGCAGAGGAGGAGGAAATTACAAAGGAATAAAAAGACAAACAAATTCTTCATAAATACTGATGCTTGTTTTAATCGTTCTCTATGACACGTATCATATCGAAGTAGAAGCGTCCGTCCACTTCGGCTCCTTTCTCTACATTACCGGTCTTGATGTCATAGATGTAGATAACGGCGTTGGCATCTTCTTCAGTGTTTACACCAATGTATGCTTTGTTGTTGAAGATGACAGAACGCTGTGAGAAGCGACCGCCGCTGTAACCGATTTCCTTGCCATCATAGCTTAAGCGTGTCTTGGTTCCGGTGGTAAGATCGAGGATGGCGTAGTAGTGAGAGTAAGCGTCGATGCCGGGTTGCTTATCTGCAGCGGGTCTATCGGCATTGTCATTACGTGCATACACTAAGGCTTTGTTCCCTTCCAGATATTGAATGGTCAGCAATTTGCCGTCGGCATTGGGATAGCCGTTGTAGGAAGCGTCGAATTCTGTTTCGCCTTTGTTGATACGTAGCAGGATGCCTTTGAAAAAAGCGTTATCTTCTTCGTGGAAACAAGCTAGGTAGAGATTGTCTGCTTCGTCGTACATTACGCAGTTTTGCATCAGTTCTCCGTAAGCGCTTCCTGCCATTTCGCATTCGATGGGAGAGAGTACATCTTTTTCTACTTCCATGGTAGAGGGGTTGATAATGGCTGTATGGAAGTTAGGCTCTTGCTGGTCTATATTCGTCAAACCGTCTGTCTCTTTCCAATAGTAGAAGTAGTACAATCTGTTGTCTGATTTGCGGTAGGTGAGGATACCGGAGCTTGTCAGTTTGAGCCAGTTGGTGGGGGCTGGTATGTTGAGTTCACCTTCAGCAAGGATAGTCAAGTCCTCTGCGTTCAGTTTCGTATAAAGAATCTTGTCCTTCTTACCATTGGTAGACATGATGACGAGTGTGTTGTCATCAATCCAGGCATGTGTGTAGGAACGTACCTTATAGCTGTTGGCCTTGAAAGGACGTTCTGCAATAACCTGAACTGCATTGTTCTTGATTTGATATTTTACGAAACGGTCGTTGGTTGCGGGTATTTGGTAGTAATATTTTCCTTTTGAGATAGTCTCCATGGAATAATCTCCCAGTTCCGAACCTTCTCTTTTCACAGTGATGACACCCTGCTCTGTGGCCAATGAGTTGACGCTATGGACAATAGTGGTATTCTTGCTACTCATCCCACCGTGTTTGTCTACGGTGACAAATAGGTCGAAGTGATAGTTATCCTCATTGACTTCCGGGTCGGGATTAGGATTAGGTTCCGGGTCATCATCGGAACACGCTGTGAATGACAGTGCCATCATGGCAGCCATAAAGGCAATCAGTGTAAATTTGAATTTTCTCATTTTGAATGAATTATTAAATGATTAGTTAATGAATAGTCTGAATTTAGCAAAAAAAGCACGTCCGGGCTTCTGCAGCTTGTAGTTGTCATAGGCTGTCTTGTCGAGGAAGTTGGTACACTCCAAAGCCAGATTATAGCGTCCGCGTCTCCATGAGTAAGTGATGTCGGCATTACAGATGTGCTGGGCGGGAATGCGTGCCTTGTTATCATATGCGCCGTAAGCTTCCCAGGTCAGGAAGTACCAGTGTACCCATTGATAGGTACAACCCAGGCGCAATCTGCTTTCGGGCAGGGCAATGTTGCGGAAGGTATAATAAGCCTCTACGCTACCGAATAGCCACGGGCGGTTGGGCACACGGTTGTTATAGGTGGCAGAGGGCTTTCCGTCACCCTTGTACTTCTGCTGGTCGCGAGTGTCCTGGTAGCTGACGTTTGTGGCGAGTTGCAGTCTGCCTTGCCAGTCGTAGCGCATTTCCCCTTCCGCACCTTTTACATGGACAGCCGGGACGTTGGTATATTGCATTGTACCCTCTTTCTCGGCAATGCTGGTCTGAATGTAGTTGTCTACCTTACGGAAAAATCCGCTCATCTCATAATAGAATGTATGTCCATTGCCCGGGTGCCATGTGCCGAACAGAGAGGCATTGAAGTTGTTGCTGTTTTCCGGTTTCAGTGCCACGTTGGCATAGATGGTGGTACCGTTTCCCAACAGCTCGCGGGCGATGGGCAGTCTTACGCTATGCTCGTAGGATACTTTGATGGATAAAGGTTCCACGATGATATACCGGAGTCCGGCACCGTAACCCAGGTAGTTCTTGGTGGTGGAGCCTTGCACATCCTTCGAGCCGGTCACGCTGGATTGGTCGGTCTGCCGGATATTGGGATGGTTGATGTAGTCTTTTATGAAGAATACGTTTTCCATCTTGCCATCCAACAGAGACTGGTTGTAGGAGAGTCCCAGGATATGTTTGGTAACCACATCTTTTGACGGCTCGAAGCTGGTATCAAGGTCATCGAAGCGGTCGTTTCCGGTACGGCTCAAATGGTAGTTCAGATTAAAGCTGTGATGGGTATTCAGCTGATAGTCCAGGTTGGTGCGCATGATGGTGAGCGGACGCTTGTAGTGGCGCATGGATGGTTCTTTGCCCATAATCTCGTTGCGCTGGCTCACGATGTATCCTCCGTCCCAATAGTACTTCCGATAGGCAGTGTCCACGGTCAAGGAATGGTCCCAGGTGTGGGAGAGGGAGGCATTCAGTTGCATGTTCTTCAGGATGAAGTTGTACTTCTGATAGCGGGCAGAGATGTTCCAGGAATCGGAATTCCTTTCTGCCATTCCGTATACTTTGTTTTGAACAGACCCCGTCTGCAGTTCCTTGTCTGTTTTTGAATAGGAGGCGGAAACAAAGAAAGCATCAGCCCAGGATTTGTTGACAAATCCGGCTTCCACCTGTGCCAGTAGAGAGAAGTAGCCGTCATGAAAACGCTTGGGATTGCCATATATGAAGTTGTCCCCGCTTTCGTCGCGCATCTGTACATTCTTCATTCTATAATCGTTTTTGGAGTAGTTGATGCCAACGGTGGGCCGGACTATTAGTCCGGTTTTCTTTTCTACGAACTGTGCATTCAAGTCTGCCTTGTGGGTATGGAAGGAGCCGATGCCGTAAGATACATCCAGATAATCCTTTTTTTCCTGCTTTGTAATGATATTGATGGTGCCGCCCAGTGCATCTGTTCCCAAGCTGGCAGGGACTACTCCTTTGTATATCTCAATCCGGTCTATGATGTTAATGGGTAAGTTGGCGAGTGAAACACCGCTTCCTTTGGTGTCCAGTGGCATTCCGTCCAAAAAGTAGCGGACTGAATTTCCGGACAAGCCGTTGATGGAAAGGTCGAAGTCCGAGCCAACCCCGCCTTCCTCTCTCACCTTGATGCCCGTTGTACGGTTCACCAGGTCGTTGAGGTTATTCAGTGAGTTTACTATCGGCTTGATGTCGAGTGCATTGACTGCAAAGGCCCCTTCCTTCACTTTCTGCGTTTGGGTCTTTCCGTAAACCTCGACAGAGCTCAGCGTTACGGCACTTTCCTGCAATGTAAAGTTCTGTTTTTTATCCTGCCGGATGTCGAGGGATTGTTTCACGGTTTGGTAGCCCAGGAAGGAGACGACGAAGGTATGTTTACCCGGAGCGACTTGCAGTGAATACTTCCCCCGGTCATCCGTATAGGTGCCGGAGGTGGTGTTTTCCACAGCAATGGTGGCTTGGGCTATCGGTGTCCCGTGCTGGTCTATGACTTTTCCGGATAAGGTGACCTTATTCTGTGCCATACTACCTGCAGGAAGCAGGCAAATAAATGTAAATAGCAGTCCTGTGATGAATCTCATTTCAGTTCCTTATAAGCGTTCGTAACTTGCCCTCAAGGAAAAAATGAACAAAGAGAAAGATTCCTTTATATGGATAAAGAATGCCCCGACTCAATGTTTTGTTGCTTTATTCCCCGAAAGCACTAAAACTATGTTGTCTTGGCAGGTCTTCTGACTTATCCCTCTTTGAATGCCTTCCCATCCGCCGGGCGGACAGTGGCTTGTAGAATATTCAAAGATTTTGGAAGGACTTACAGCAGCGGGTCTGTTCAGGATTTGCACCTGATTCCCTTTTTCATCACTCATCTCCAACAGAACCGGGAGAGGTGAAACCAAAACTGGGACAAAGATAACAAAAACTATTAGGTTTGCGAATACTCCTGATAATTTTTGTTATCTTTGTCCGCGAATTGGTTCCGGATGCATGTTTCCATCATCTGGATTAAAAGGGAATCGGGTGTAAATCCCGGACAGTCCCGCTGCTGTGAAGCTCCGTTTATATCATGAAAAACACCCTTGCCACTGATATGCATTGAAATATCGGGAAGGCTTCAGGATTAGGAGTCAGTCAGAAGACCTGCCATTCATTAAAGGCTGCCTTTGCTCGTGGGTTAGGAAGACAGTACGAAGATATTAGTTGAACATTTAAACAAGAAATGGAATGCCTTTGTTGAAGGTATGTCCGCATTGTGGTGTGACTATATATATCCTTTATATATTAAAGAAAAAGTAAAATGATTAAGAAAGTATTGATTGCCAACAGAGGTGAGATTGCCTTGCGCGTCATGCGTTCGTGCCGGGAGATGGGACTGCTTACGGTTGCTGTCTTTTCCGATGCCGACCGTACTTCTCATCATGTGGCATATGCCGATGAGGCTTATCCGATAGGACCGGCCGTGGCAAAAGAGAGTTATCTGAATATTGAAAAAGTGATTGCCACGGCAAAGCGATGCGGTGCCGATGCCATCCATCCGGGTTACGGCTTTTTGTCGGAGAACTCGGAGTTTGCACGCCGTTGCAAGGAGGAAGGGATTATCTTTATCGGTCCCGCCGCCGAGACGATGGAGGCGATGGGCGACAAGATAGCTGCCCGCAAGCGAATGATTGCGGCAGGCGTACCCGTGGTTCCCGGAACGGAACAACCCTTGCAGAGTGCCGAAGAAGCCGTGCGCATCTGCAACGAGATAGGCTACCCCGTGATGCTGAAGGCGTCTATGGGTGGCGGTGGTAAAGGTATGCGCCTTATCCATAGCGAGAGCGAAGTGGTGGAAGCCTACAACACGGCACGCTCCGAGTCCATGTCCTCCTTTGGAGACGACACGGTCTATCTGGAAAAGTTCGTGGAAGAACCCCACCACATCGAGTTCCAGATATTGGGCGACAACCACGGCAACGTCATCCACCTCTTCGACCGCGAATGCTCCGTGCAGCGTCGCAATCAGAAGGTGGTAGAAGAAAGCCCGTCACCCTTCCTTACGCCGGAATTGCGCCGGGAGATGGGGGAGAAGGCGGTTGCCGCAGCAAAGGCAGTGAACTACTCCGGTGCAGGTACCATCGAGTTTCTGGTAGACAAGAACCGCCGTTTCTATTTCCTCGAAATGAATACGCGCCTGCAAGTGGAGCACCCCATCACGGAAGAGGTGGTAGGCGTAGACCTGGTGAAAGAGCAAATCCGTATTGCCAACGACGAGGTGTTGCACCTCAAGCAGGAGGACCTGTTCCAGCGCGGTCATGCTATAGAGTGCCGCATCTGTGCCGAAGATACGGAAAACAACTTCATGCCGTCTCCCGGTGTCATCAAGCAACTGACGGAACCGAACGGAATCGGTGTCCGCATTGACAGCTACGTGTACGACGGCTATGAAATCCCCATCTACTACGACCCCATGATAGGTAAGCTCATCGTATGGGCAACCACCCGCCAGTATGCCATCGAGCGTATGCGCCGAGTGCTTTATGAATATAAAATTACCGGACTGAAGACTAATCTCAGTTATTTGAAACGTATCATGCATAATCCTGATTTCGTGAAAGGGGAATATAATACATTATTTATCGCTAAGAATGCCCGGATGCTACAACGGTCTAACGGTAATAACGAGGAAATCGAGAATATCGCCATGATCGCCGCTTATATGGATTATTTGATGAATTTAGAGGAAAATACTTCTACCCAATTGGTGGATACACG